>OGVK01000165.1_pt1 | contig 10037 bp, 6 predicted proteins | sample 1575721 | NCBI WGS metagenome assembly OGVK01 (sample SAMN07581521, study PRJEB24739) | freshwater metagenome | place: Singapore | collected 2015-01 | reverse complement strand
GAAAAAGCATACACCGTTAGTTGCCACAGTGCCGGGTCGCTACTTACGAAAAGGCCCGTAATAGGTTTAGCGCCCCACCAGCACAATGCCGCCACGACGATACTGCCGACGAACACGATAGCCAAGCTCTTGCGAAAAATATTCCTCAATTCAGCTTTATTATCGGCACCAAAGTTATAGCTTATAAGCGCTGACGCGCCCATGCCATAGCCAAAATAAAGGCTTTCAAAGATGCCGTTCGCATAGAGGATAACGCCATAAGCAGCCACACCATCAGCACCCATAAAGCGCAGCAGCTGCCAGTTATAGACAATTCCCAGCACTGATGCCGCCATACTAGTCACCATTTCAGATAAACCATTATAAGCACCGCGGCGAAGCACAGCCCAATCCCACGATGGCCGCATCAAGCGCAACAAGCTACCATTTTGACGACCAAAGTACAGTAACGGCCCTACACCGCCAACGTATTGGCTGATGATGCTAGCCCACGCCGCACCGGCAATGCCACACCTATCGTGACTGGGAAACAGTTTTTTAGTGAAATCATGCCTGTTTTCTGCATGATATGGAGAACCGCATCGTTATATGTGTATACCTCTTTAGCGGCTCTCGTCAGTTCATCCGGGGCGTTCTTGACGATATTCTTTGCATCTTCCATAGATACTGCAGTTTTGTAGTCGCGTGCCGCAAGTTCTGCTTTTACGGCTTCTTTATGGAGGTCGTTCAGCCTATTTATTTCTTTGCTTATTTCTTCAATAGCGCGATTCGTTTTATTTATACGGCTGGTTATATCCGGAGTGACAGGCTGGCGATCTAAAGCGGCCTTTGTTTTCATTAGGCCATCCAGTTTATTCTTATAATCAAGTATACGGAATTCAATATCAACCTTTGCATCCTGCGCCTCTCTGATGCGGGCCTCTTTAATCTCAATTGAGCGGCGGGCCACCAGGAGGGAATCTAAAGCCTCATGCCAATTTCTGAACCCACCCTGTTCAAGATAACCGTCATACTTACCCTTAACAGATTTATCAAGGTCAGTAAGTATGTTCTTTAGAGACTTGAATCCCTTTCCTACGGTTCCTTCTCCATATATTTTGTTCAGCGAATTTCGGATAAGATCTGATTGCTTATCCCTAACCATCATTTCAGCACGTGCGACAGAGCTGTTCATAGCAAGACGGGCCTGCTTATAAACATCGTGCGCGGTATCTGCTACCTTACCAGCTAAATCATTGAACGCTTCCTGTGCTCTTTGGAGTGCGTCCTTGTCGTCAACAACCCCTTCAACGAAAGAATCCCAAGCATTTTTCAGCCGCTCTTTCGGCGTAGGCTTGTTTTCATCGGCATAAGAAACACTGGACCGCCCTCTCGCCTCCGATGATTGGTCTTTCCACGTATCCGTCATAGACTTTAATCCACCGACACGGCCTTTTATATCTGCGTTTTCTCCAATGGCCTTTTTGAAAGCATCATAATACTGCGGGAAATTTTTCTTTGCAGATTCCTCATTCATGAGATAGTCCTTCACGAATTCAGCAATACCTTCGCCTCTTATTTCATCCGGACTGTAGGCACCTTTCCCAAACCGGCTGTTTACCACGCGGGAAAATTCCGCATCGTACGCCCCGGCCTGTCCACGCAAATCAAGGGCAGCGTCTACGATATGACCTATTTCATGGGACATTGTTTTTATATCGCCATAAGTGCCTACACGAATAACGCCTGTCTTATGGTTGGCAAAGCCGTTTATTCCCTTCATTCCAAGGCGGCCAGTACGAATAGGAACAAAAAGTTCCTGCGCACGTTTCATGATCTGACGCATGGTAACTGTATCGCCAGTATACTCACCATTTGGCTTTCCAGAAAGATTAGGTGTTGGAGACTTATTCCCGCCATCCGTATCGGCAAGAAGCTGGAAATTTTTCGCCCATTCTTTTTCCCCTGCCTGCCTGGCAAGCTCTGCGGCCGTTGAATAATCACCGCGCTCTGCAGCATCGAAATATGATTCTTTTGTTGGCTTTGAATATTCTACAATTGGTTTTGTATTAAGTTTAAAATCATCAAAATTATTATCATCTTCCATTCTGAAAAGGTCTGCGGCTTCCTTTGGTATAATGCCTTCATCGGCTAATTCTTCTGCGTAATATGGGCGCTCTGAATCGCCCATATCATAAAGTTTTGCCGTATGTTCATTATTATCAAGAACAATAGATGGTATATCTATACCGGCTTTTCTTGCAGCCATTATTCTATGACTACCGGTTAGACCAAGATAACCTTCATTGGCATTATCAAGAACAACGATAGGCTGACCGTTATATCCATTCTTCGAAAATTCATCAGAAAGCTGTTCATATTTGGCATTATCAGTTATATCGTTAAATGGTTGAATATCATCCGGATTTATATCTTCTCCCTTATAATACTTGTTTCCATTCTTCTTTGAATAATTTATTTCCCCAAATACTTCTGAAGCTATATCATCGCTGGGACGTTCCGGAGAAGATTCCAGGCGCTTTCGGTATTCTTCTAACTGCCGTATCTGCAAGTCAGTCTTTGAATATGCCTCGCTGTTTTTCTTTAGGTAATCGTCTGCAAATTCTTCTAACCTATTCTTTGGCGGCTTACCACCAAAATAAGCCCATGCCGCCTTATACCATTCCGGATTGTTGCTTACGCCAACAGTTCCAGTACGTTCACCGTATTCGTTATATATCGGAGCACTATCAACTCCCTTGCCACCTGGATTATTCTTATAGTGGTTCAGCTGTTCATCTATCATGCGCTGGCGCTCGTCTTTGAGCTGTGAAAGGTAATCGTCAACTTCCTTCATTTCCTGCATACGTTCCGGCGTAAGTTCTGGCAACGAAGCTGCCGGCTTCTCTATCACCGCGTAATGATTTACGCCATCTTCCTTATATTTGATAGAGTTATACCCGTGTTCTTGAGCAAATTTGATAAATTCATTCGCACGGTTTATTGATTCTCGCGGATTATTCTTCAAAATCATATAGGCCGGAACATTATCTTCATCGCCATACATATCGGACAATTTAAGACGATTATCAATCAAATCCCAATCAGGATGTGCTGTATCAGTATTGGTCGTAGGTTTAAGCCCTGCCGTATCAAGGATCTTTTTCTCCATATCATTGTATGAAGGTGTATCACCCAGATCAGACATATCAAGAGTTTTGCCAAGACGAACGCTATATTTATTCACTGTTCCTTCGGCTCTTGGTTCATGACCGTACATTGTATTGAACATATTTGCATAATCCGTATCGGTATAGGGTAACCAATCCCCTTTATCATCATATTTCCCTGGACCCATCTGTTTACGTATACCTTGTAATATTTTCTGATCTGTAGCCGCATATGCTTTTGCATCTTCCGGGGATTCTGTATAGTAAGTTACCGGAGCAGAAGAATCCTCTTTTGCATTTGGGTCTTTTCTTCCCAAAACATCATATATATTCTGTTCCCTGGAAAGGTGCCTGCCATTATCTAAATTCCCCTGTTCTCCGCGATAAAGATTTACCGGTTTATCATCCTCACCCCAATTCACATCAGCCGGCTTGTTAATATCCTCGGCCGGCTTAGAAATATCTTCACCGTTTACGGCCCGGACCGCATCAGCTTTCATTTGGTCTTCAAGGGATATTTCATCATCGCCAATTTTGTTGCCTAAAATATCAACATTCTCATTGTTGGCATCTATTACGCCGGATTCTTCATCGGATTTTGGATAATACGATGATTCACCGCCGCTTCGGTCAGAAGTTTTTATAATCTCCGTAGGCTGCAGATCTCCCATTTCACGATAGTCTGAACCGTGGACAATACGCCCCTGGCTGGTACTGTTACCGACATAGCCACCATTACCGTCGTAAGTAACAACATGGTCGCGGTCCCCATAAACGATAATATCTCCCTTTTCCAGCTTAGAATCGTCGAATGGAATTACCCTGTCTCCTGCATCAGCCACCAAGCCGGGAACACTCGCCTGCCCTTTATCGGCTTCCTGTTTGAGAAAATCATCATAATAAGAGCCAACACGGGTTGCTGCTTCTACGCATCCTTTATCTCCGCTGGGCATCCTCTCACCCATCCATGCATTAGCACCGGCTGAATAGGCATCCGACTTCCCAATATCTCCACCAATATCACGGCCTAGGACGGAATCGGCATAGCCATAACCTGCCTGCTTGTTCCCCGGGCCTGCGTTATATGCAGCAAGGGCTTCGCGTGAATCACCACCATTGGCATCAAGCTGTTCCTTTAGATAGCGGGCACCAGCTTCTATAGATTGCGCCGGATTGTTCACGTCAAGGCCATAGCGGGCCGCTAAATCAGAAGATACCTGCGCGAGGTTTCCGCCTGCGTTCTGATCTCTCCCGTATGTGCTCTCCTGGTCTACCAGTTTTGCAAGCAAGGCCGGGTCCACCTGATACTTAGCTGCCGCATTAGCCACCATTGCATCGACGTTGGAATCAACACCTGTAGAGAACGTCGGCTGCTCTGCTGGTTCTGCCGCTGGCTGTTCCTGCGTGTAGTCTTGTGGTTCTGCCTGTGGCTCCTGGCGAGTCGTGTCTACACCATCGTTCGAGTGTACGTAGTTGTCTCCGGCATCGTCGAAGTTCCTGCCTGCCGTCCGGTCAAAGACAGCATTGCCTACACCCTCGTTACGGGCATCAGAAGCAAAGTCACCGATTGCCTGCCGGTTGTCGTATACCTTCTTGCCACCGCGAACACCCATCTCTGCCACCATGCCCGGCTCAAGGACATTGTTCCAAAGGTTGGCAGGGTGCTCCTGGATAGATTCTGCCGTATCAATCGGGTGCAGCGCAGCCTGTGTTAACTGTTCAAGCGGCTGAACGACAAGGGAATTTACTACGCCCTCCAATCCGCCCGTTACTCCGCCATTGTCATATCCCTGCTGGCCCGAGCTGACTAAGCTTGAAATGAAGTCCGGGGCCGCTGCCAGTCCTGCCACCACACGAGCCTGCCCTGGAAGGAACGGTGTAGCCGCTACCTTCATGGCCGGGTTAGCGATAGCATCCTCGTACAATTTCCACTTACCATCCGCGCCGCCGCTGTTATATACTGCCGAAGCATCAGCCGCCACCGTATTTCCCCAATCATTAACATCACGTCTAAGATTACCGCCAAACGTGCCGTTTCCTTCTGTATTTCGTTCATCGTAAGAAGGATTATTGAGCGCTTGGACAAATGGGTTATCCGAGCTTTCATAATCGCTATTCCCGTATGCGTTGGAAGAATCTCCACTTCCATCATATTGTGACACTGTATCTGCTGTTACGTTTCCATTCTCATCCTTCATGTTTTCCCATGTTTGTTTGGCGTTATTGTTATAATGCTCTCCAATAGAACTAAATATATTAGAAACGACAGATTTTACATCATCCCACAAAGAAGAAGAGGGAGATTGCTTCCCCCCTCCGTTGTCACTTGTTGCCCCATCGTCCCAGCCATTATTCGTATCGTTCTGAACTGCATTGACATACTCGTTTACTCTAAGCATAGTTCCTCCTTACTGCTCTGGCTCTCCTTCTCCATTGAGATAATTCCTAGAATCATCCGCATCATCACCCTGTACTTTGTGATAATAGTTCTCTACGCTACCAGTCCATAATTGATTCCATTCTTCTTCTGTGCCTGCTGAGCCTGTGCCTGTGCTTTTGCTTTATCGTCAGTTCCTACATAGGTATCGCCAACGTACCATTCTGGATTGGCCTTTTTTGCCGCGGCGAAATCATCATATTGCTTCTGCTGTGCCGCTTTCTCATCCGGCGACATAACTGGAGGATTGTTTGGATTGTTCCTGTCTGAGAATCCCTGCATCATCTGCAAGATGCTCTGCCCCTGTGCTGGCTGTTGTGCTGTCTGTGCCGCCTGCTGTGTGCCTGCTGGGACATTATCTCCAAGGCTGTTCGCCACACCTACAGCCGTATCTTTCGGGAAGTAATTCTGAGCCGCAGCCAGAACTCCGCCGGACGTTGGCACATAGTTCTGCAGCGCGGCTGTGCCAGGGTCAGAAGATGCCTGTACCTTGTTCTTGCCGAGCCAGTCCGTATTGACGAGCTGGCCTGAATTTGTCATATCCCGAATAGCCCCATTCATGGCGTTCGTGCCGTTCTGCTCCGGCTGTACAGGATTCTGTATATACTTCTGTGCCGTCTGGTCGTCAAGATTCTTCTGATAGTTGTCGGCGTAATCCATCGCACCCTCTAAGTTTTTCTTCTGCATGTACGCGCCGAGGATATCTGCCAGAGCGTTCAGAGGGCCATAATACTGCTGTTGCTGTCCATACATATCAATCACCATACCCTTCCGCAGCTACATCGTTTGCGAAGAAAACGTTCAAGCCGCTGACCGAGAAATCGTAGACAGGTTCCTTCCTGCCGCCGCCCTGCCATATGACGATTTTTGACGGCGATCCATGAAATACGATTGCGCTACCCATGTAATCTACAAACGAGAAATGTTTTCCGTCATAATAACGCTGTGATTCTGTTGTATGCCAGATTGTGCCGTTCTCAAAGTATATGTCTACGATAGGCATAAGATGCGGCTCATTGACGTGTGTAACCTTCTTCGTCACAATCTTGCCATCCTCGATAGAAAGCACATCATCACCAACATAAATATCCTTGATAGGCTTGTATCCGTCTGGTGTGGTGATAAGCGTATCACCTGTGAAGCAGGCCGCAATAGCAGATCCTACCTGCCCCATAGTCTGCCACATTCCTGCACCGCCGTCGTTTGTTGTTGTTGTCTGAGTGGTTGAAGCGGTTCCCATACGTCCACCGTACATCGTGTTATACATGTTCTGCGCCGGATTATAGAGCTGAGTGGCATAGTTGTACAGGTTGGATACTGGCGTGTATGCGGCGGCCTGTGCCTGCGCTGCGCCCAAGATACTATTCTCATTCGCCGTATTGCGTGCACTGAGAAGTCCGTTTGCTGTTGTATTTGCATTAGAAAACTTACTATTTGCTGTATCCTGCGCGGCACCATAGATATTTTTCATTGAATCGATAAGGCTTTCATATCTTTTTTCAGCAGTTGTTGAACTTGATGCATAGTTCTTGTCCGCCAAGCTATTTGCCGCATCATAGATAGTTTTTGCGCCGTCTTGATTCGTATTGTATATATTGCTGATATTCGTTGCTCGATTACCGAGAAGTCCTGCTTCTGTTGCAAGGTCATTGTCATAGTTCTTTGCAAGTGTATCTGAAGCATTTTGCCCTATGTTATTGAGCGCTGAATCAGTTACTGAGCTATTGAGTACGCCACGATTAGCAAGGCCGGATATAGATGTTCCGACCGTAGAAGCGAGATCGTCCTGCAAAGCCTTCTGCCTTGCCGCCGCATATGCCGCCGGAAGTATACCGTTTGACAAGTCGGTGTATCCCTGTGTAACTCCCTGCATCTGGTCGTTGTAACTTGAAAGATTATTGTTGGTCTGTTGTTTATAAGCATCTGTCGCATCCTGTAATCCGTTCTGATATGCGCTCTGGATGTAGTCGAGCATATTCACGTAATCGCCTGTTGAGTTATTCACCCCTGTTTTGTAGTTCGTGAGATTATCATCAACAGTAGTATTGTAATTCGTGAGATTATCCCTTGATGAGTTTTCAAAATCTGTTAGATTTTCTCTGCTGGTCTGATTATAGTTATTAAGCTCCTGATTCCAGTCAACCGTAGGAACGCTATTAAGAGCTGATTGTGCCTGATCTAAAATACTGCTGGCCTGTCCAAGTGATTTATTATCATAGTCGAGAAGATTCCCTTGCAGTTGTGCTTCTTCTGGTGACTGTGTCGGTATAGTTTTCGTCTCCGTAACAGTAGACGAGCCACCTTTCCCTTTAAAATGGCAAAGCTTGAAATATCTGCGTTCTATTTCTTTGTACTCTTTTAAGTCTTTAAATAACATTAGTTACCCCTTTCTCAAAACACCAATAGAAAAGACCGTTCGCAAGTACACGCGAGCGGCCTATATCAAGATGTGATTTTGTGAGACGAAGATATGCGGCAGGATTCTTGTAAGTCATTGTACGAATAAGATTTACACCGTTTTCGCGTGCCTTTTGTTCTGCAACACGAATCATATAGTTGATATCGTTGGTACAACAATGGTCAATCTCTATCGCTCCATCGTGCACACGCCAAAGCATGAATCCCTTGTCTGTATCGTAGAAAATTTTATATCCCGGAGGTACGTCAAATTTCTCTGCACGCTTTTCATATTTCTGTATCCATTGCTCTATCGTCATAGCGCACTCCTTACATTAATCTGTGTGCGAATATAGTCAGGGCATGACTGGTTCTGGCAACGTCCCTTTTCATCGAGCTTTTTCCCGCAGTATCCGCATTACCAGTACATTTATCTGCGACATTATCCATTGGTCTCCTTTGCGGTCACTGTAGAGCTTGCCAAGATGCTTCCAGGGCACCCAGGTGTAGTGCAGCGAGCATCCTTGCTAGCTAACTTCTGTCCACACCAGTTGCAATAGTAGTCCTGCGGTAATGTTATGTTATCCATTGTTGATCGCCTCCATCGCTTTGTACAAGTTATCGTTCAGTGCTGTGATGCTGTCGAGCACCTTTTGAGCACCCGTGGCATCACCCTTGGCCATTGCGACTATGTAGTTCTTACAATAGGTGTCACGAATGGTATCAGCGGAAGTCTCAAGTGCCACCCTATGTTCATGCTTGAGCTGTGTCGTGTAGCCCCATACGCTTTCTGTGGCCGTCCTTGAGGTTACTTTCAGTGTTCCCGTGGTAGTCGCATCATGAATTACTAGTCCACCCCCAGCGAAAGCCTCAGAAACCACTAGAGACGATCCATTGGCAACCACTTTGTAATTACCCGTGATAACCTTGAGGGTATTCAGATAGGTCGCTATGTTCGCTACGGTGGTTTCAATCGTATCACCTACAGATACTGTAGTGCCGAACGTAAGGACTTGCCCAAGGATTGTCAGGGTATCACCTGTGACTGCATTAGTGGATACTGTGAAAGTCCTCGTGGATGCTACAGATGGGAACGCGGCGATCATGTCGGATTCTGTAGGCTGACTCGTGAACTTCACGGCTCCATTAGGGGTTGCTGTGTTACTCCTAGCGGGCACTACTGTCATTCCATAGTTACTCGCGAAGTAAACCGTTGTGAGCTCCACAAGAACTGCTTTAGAATCCTGAATTTCGAACGTGTGTTTCCCTTGGTCACTGAAGAACGCTGTGTAGTCAGCATCCGTGATTTCATATGCACCACTTGGGATTGTCGTGTGAATATCTGTGTCATAGAAGGAATTTGAACCATCTGCATCCATAAGTATATATTTTTGTGACATGTTGATCCTCCTTTAATAACCTATAGCAATGTAGCTTACTGGGAAATTATTATCATCATCAAGATCCAAATAAGTAAAGCCGGAGGCGCTTTTGGATGTGAGCACTACAGATCCATCATCGCCACTACCTGTCGGTGTGGGGGTGAACGCTGTCAAACTAACATTCAGGCAGGCATTTGGGAAAGCTATAGGAAACGAGTAAGAGCCATTTGCGGCGGCGTACCCCCACTGTATAATGGTCCCATCTGGAAACTTATGGTATCCGTTTGTGGCATGAGAAGTCTCTCCGACCAGTTGGGCTGCGGTGTAACCGTTGAGGGTGCCTATAAGCGCACCATAGAAACCCCCGTCAGCTTTCATTCTTCCACCTGTGTACACGCCTTTATCTTGAAATGAACGAACCCATTGGTCATCTGTCATGTTCCAACCGCCGTTGTATGTTTGATTGTACCAGCCATTTGCATAAATATTATTCGCTGTAAGATTAGCATAGCCACCAGTTCGTGTTCCGTCACCGAATTTATACTCATTAATTGTTGCAGGCGCGTCGTAACCGAAAAAAACTGAACCATTATAACTACTCGAACCTCTTAGCTTGATTTCATTACCTGCAACAATGTTTATACCGTCTGCTGCGTATCGTGACTGGGAAAC
>OGVK01000164.1_pt1 | contig 10043 bp, 3 predicted proteins | sample 1575721 | NCBI WGS metagenome assembly OGVK01 (sample SAMN07581521, study PRJEB24739) | freshwater metagenome | place: Singapore | collected 2015-01 | reverse complement strand
GTTTCCCAGTCACGATAGTATCCGTATCACAATAAAGGAACATGTGTACATACCCGCTACCCTTGACCCACATCGAGAATATATAGTCGGTATTTTGTTTCAACGTAAGCGAATTAAGCCACTTCAATGTGTCCTTAGTATAGCTTGTGCTTGAATTAAAGCTCTGATATAATGTCGTGCAATCTCCATAGCCGTTATCCACCTTTGTAGGCGACCATTGGATGTTCGGTGCAAGGTTATTCCCAGTTAAATCGGTAAGCAAACGGGAGTTAGGAAGTATATTTCCACCTACATAGTCGAAGTCCTTTTCTGATAGAGACCAACCCGTGAAAGTGTCCGACTGCTCCATCATCGGGCGGCACAGGTACAACTTACCTGCGGCAACAATATACATCATTACGGTAACGGATGTAGGAACTTCGTTCTTAGAGGTAGTTACATTTAATACCGTTGCAGGAACCGTAAATGACCAAGTAATTTGCTGCCAAACACCGCTTTTTGACGGAACGATAGAAGTAGAAAACATCTTATTCGCACCTGACGGATTGACACGCAATTCGATATTTGCATCCACTGTAAATGTTGTAATATCGGGTGACTTTACAAGTACAGAAAACATATAAGTAGCACCCGTTATAATAGTAATGTTTTCCCATCGCAAACCGATAAAGCGTTGTGCCGTATCGGTCATGTTGATATAAATAGCATTTGTTCCCTTATAACCTGCGTTCTTTTGAATAGAGCACGATGCGGCTACATAAGTGGGATAAGCAGCCTCATTGTTATACAAAAACTCATCCTTCCGTCTGAAAGCAGTTCCTACCAACATATTGCGTCTTGCAGCCTGCGTCTCTCCGACCTTGATGGAATAGCTTTCAGCCGTTTGCAATACTTCTGTAAACTTGGTATCAACAGATGTTTTTTCGCTGTCAAAATCGGACTGTGAAACCTTTGAACTGATTTTCCCATCAAGAAGAGTCAATGCAGTTGATGTGTTTTGTGTTAATGTCTGTATATCATCTTCTGCACCACTGATGTCTGTTTCATTCTTAGTCACACGAGTCTTGACCGATTCGATATCTGCTGTGATGGAATCATTAGTCTTCTTGATCTGCGAAGTCACAGAATAGATGTTGACTGAAAAGTATATCTTGCCGACACCTACATACGTAGTGTCACCGACAACCAGTTTGGCGGTGAAAGTGATGTAACCGCTTCCATAAGAGAATCCGGTACTGGAATCATCGTCGATTGCAGTAATGCTCAACTTGCTGCCGCTAGCAGTAGCGGTGCAATGTACGCAAGTGATGGACGATGCGACAATCTCGGTGGCCACTGCATAAGTGTCGCCGACCGTAAAATACACATTCGTATACGCATTCGTGTAATCGACAACCTTGCCCGATGAATTTGTGTCCACGACGATTTCGGAAGGGGAAAGATAAAGGCTGTAACCATTTTTGCCCGCTTCTCCGTTTTTCCCATACGTGCCAATTATATGAGGTACAGTAGCCACCTGTGTATTGTCACTGTAAAACGTGATTTGATAAGTCCATAGATACGGATTTGCTTCCGAAACGGATTGTTCTGTTTCAGTCCAACCAGTTGCCCCTTTGAACGCCTCGTAATCAGATACCGAACTAACCGTTGTAGCAAGGTAGAATACTTGTACGCTGGATATTCCCTTACCGCTTGTGCCATTGCTGCCTTTGCTCACTTGCTTAGTCCATACGGTTGAGCCGTCTTTGGGCTCCGTCCCTGCAGCAGCCGATGCACCCACAGCAACACCGTCTAATACCCACAAACTTCCATTATAGGTAACACTGTTATTATAATAATAGACTTTTGAAGCATCATACACACCCTTGTATATCACAACTGGAGTCGCAACATTATCGTAATCTATAAGTTTGAAAACTTTTGTAGCAAACTGAACCTTTTCTGGAGATATGATAGCTGTGTTCTGGCCCTTGCTAGCAAATCCCATACAATCAGCGAACATGAGGATAGCAGGTGCGTTCTCATCATTAGAGAGAATCTCAATATACGATTTTCGACCGTCAGTATCAGAACCTCTCATCACAACGCTGTCGCCTGCCTGCGGTATCGTGGAACCCTCATCAAACTGACCTGTCAGATTTCCAAGCGTTATATATCCGCTCCCTGCATCAGTGACTTTTCGCCAATAATACTGATTACTTACGTTAGTGTAAACGCCTTCTTTGATATTGAACGTCTTGCACAGTGCGTAATCTTTTGCTTGCCACGAGTTCGTGGTTGCTGTCGTTCCGTCATCGGCAAGGAAATAGCATTTGTAAGCCACAGTATCAGTAGCAACCGTGGTGACATTACCGCTTGCATCCAACCATTCTACACGCGAAATTTTGCTACCAGACGGTGATATATTGATATTGCCAGCACTGGAATACATCTTTCTGATTTCAAGTTGCTCGAACACTGCTTTCATGCGGAAATAGGCATCATCGCATTCTATGCACCAGTGACCAGCAGAGTTTTTATACAATCCGAGACCTTGAGCCAAATGCTCAAAACTGCCCATCAATACAGAATTGAGCGTTGCATTTCCGTTCTTGTCTATTCCGTACAGGGAATTAATCAGCAATGACAGCAGCTTCGCATTCCCGTCTTTGTCGATGCTATACTTTCCGTCTCCTATTAAAAGACCTTGCAAGAATGTGATGAGACCTTTTGCGGTATCTGCGCTTACCTTAGACAAAAATTTATCTTTCAGTGCTGAATACGCAATCTCTCCTACTTGTGTAGAATTATATCCACCTGATACACCACCGCTTACAATAGCATCTATCTGCTGCTGTATCTTCTGCACCGTTCCTACCGTCTTGGTATCTCTAAGCGTGATTTCATATTTGGGCAGAAGTCCGTCACCTTCTGTAATCTTGATATTGTCTATCGTGATGGAGCCAGTAACACCCATATCGGTATCTTCTATAAGCATCACATCGCCTTCCATAATCGTATAGTGGAAGGTTGCGCTCTTGTCCGTAACTGCATCGTCGTGACGCTTTATGAAATTAATGTCGGGGGTAAGCTGATATGAGAATACGGAATAGTCGTTTTTTGCAAGCCATTTAAGCGACCATTTAAGAAGTGTCACACTCGCTTGCTCTATATATGTATCGGGCATATAGATGTCCGTTATCACGAATTTGTCGCCTTTCTTGATAGGAGCATCCACGTATGGGAAATACTTGCCTATGCTATCATCCTTTATTCTTGCACATTTCAGTTTCCATGTAGTACCATCTTTAGTCCAACTTGAAACAGTGAAATCACGACCACCGCAATATCCGCTATTGAAATGTATCTTTGGACTTGTGCCGTTTACCGCAACATCATCAAATTCAAAACCTAAATCGTTTATGATGATATAGAACGGATCTACCGAAGCACCATCCGCAAATACTCCGCTGTCTGATATTGCGCTTCCATCCGATGCGGTTGCACCTACTACTTGGTTTCTATCGTCTGAAAAGTATTGCAGAGACGGGTATATGTCCTTATGCGTATCGTCTTCCGAAGTGAAATATTCCGTATGGGGTCTTACACCTAAATCTGTTACGTTTTTGCTGTTTATATAGGGATAGTATTTTTCTGTTGAAAAAGTATATCCTGCATTTATATAATCTTGCAGCCATGTATATTTTGATTTGTTAGCCTCTACCCAATCCGCAAGTGTTCCTGTGGGGAAACTTGGCAGCATCAGATTGGCGATATTCATATTGTTCGGCAACTTCGAGTTCGCATCGAATGACAAATGTGATAGGTCTGATATGTTATCCTTCCTTACACCGCTTACGAATGTTACGCTTGTATTCGCATACCCAACGGAAAGAACCTTCGCCTTTACATCTTCATATATAGCCGAAGTTGTGTCTACTTTGTATGCGGCAAAAGACTCTGCCATTCCTCTGTCACCGAATGTGTAATCTTTGTATATGCCCCATGTTCCTTGAAGTTCGTATGATGTAGAACTTCCCGAAATGTTGAATTTGACCGTATCGTTAAGTTCCGTGGTATGGTTCAGGTCAAATAGGAAGAATAGGGAATAGCTGCTTGCTATATAGTCGAAAGTAGTCAGTTTTGCCGTTACCGTAGCACCTACAAGAGAATAATATCTTGGATTTATGTTCGTTGTGTTTCCGTAACTTTTCAGCCTAGTCACAATCTGTTGGTCTGTCTGCGAATTGCGTGTCATATCATACAGACCTTTGTATCTTCCCACCTTGAACGTGATGTCCTTTACAGAACCTGCCGTGCCTACCGTTACCGTTCTTCCCCTTACGATGAAGTTCACCCCGTATTTAGAGTTTACGTATGCGAGTGCATCCCAACATGATATGTTAGATACCGTGATGAGCATATTCGTGTAATCGTCAGGTGTAGTATAGGTGCTGTCGGCTTTGATAGTCCACTGCTTTGTGCCAGTGTAATATCGGTTCATGTTCACTTGTATGCGTTGCAGCAAATCGTCTATTGTTGCGGCTACAAATGAGAAATTCGGCTGTGCTGTGAATGATATGTCCGTTTGGCTGTCTCCCACGAAATCATTGAAATCCGCATTTGCAAGCTCCGTGATGTAGCTCTCGAACTTCATGCTGTCGTATTGGAACACTTCACCGTTTGCGTTCTTATGACCTGTTTTCTTCTCTGTCGGAATATTCCCTAACGTGAAATTATTCCCTCTGTACGTGATATAGTCGCCCACCTCGAAAGCGATATGCACATTCGACTTCACGCTTGCGGTAATGGAGCTGTCTCCCATGAACTGACCGTTGTATTCCAACTTTTCAGTCTCGCATCTTACCGTGCTTCCGTCTTTGCTATATATCTTATATCTCATAATGTCACTTTTGCGTTAGGGTCTGTAAGTGCTATATCCGTAGTGGGGTCTGTAACCCTGAATGTGAGTTTGAACGTAAGATGGTCTCCGTCTGTAAGGTGTATAAGCTCTTCGGGGTCTACCGTCTTCGGATAGACTTTCTGCCTGCCCATTTTGTTGAACCTGTCGTACATCTTGAAACCGCCCTCCGTGATGCTGTCGTAATTATCATCGGTTGGTGCAGTGCCGTACAGATATTTGAAGAAACCTAGGAATATGTTGTCATAGCAAGTGTCAAGTTCGCCCTTGTATTCAAATTCGATGGTCACGTCATAAGCCTTTTTGGGGATGAATGACGGTATATATGTGTCCTCTCCATCCTCTCCTGCAAAATCGTGTGTAGGAAGTTCCTTGCTTTCGTTCTTGGGCAAAGGTATCTTTGTACATACAATCCCCCATTGCTTGTATATGTTTACTACTGGCGCATTGGAAGTCATTTTTTGCATCAGTAGCGAGCTTCTTGTAAGTCCGTCATATTCTGTAGCCATAGCTTAGTGTTGTGTTTGTGTTGAATATTCACCGCAAATATAACAAATAATTTGTATATTTATACAATATTATTGTATTTTTATTTTAAAATTATTCATTATTAGCCCCACCATCCACCCCTGAAAAGTAGCCTATCCTAGCATTTAACCCTCGTTCCTTATAAGTATCTCATTTTCTCCGATGCTTTTCACCTTGTTGCTTTCAGAGTGCCTGTACACATAAACCTTTGCCATTTCGCTGCAATCCACTTCCACTTCCGCATCGTCATACACATTCAGCATGACTCTTGCGAAACCTGTTGCAGCTACTTTCATCTTTGATGTATGTCTCACATATACGTCTGCCGTTCCGAAACTTTCGCACTTCAAACTTATATCGCTGTCACCGTTTACTATGACCGTGCCTTTTACCATCTCCACGGAAACATCCTTATCATCCACAAAGATGTTGTTATCTATGAGCATTTCTTTGTCCCAATGAGACTTTATATACTCGTTTGTAGGATAACCGTGTTCTATGCAGAAATCTATCCCACGTTTGTACTTGTCGAACAAGGTAGCATTGTCGCTATCATCCTTCCATTCTCCAAACCACTGGTCGCAAAGTCCTGCCTTGCGTGCCATATCCCTTAATTCAATGCTTAGTTTTTCCATATTGCTTTAGTTTACATATATTTTCTTGTTGCCTAGAATAACATCATTAAACATAGATTTTATATCACCCACCAATTCCATATTCCTGTATGTGTTGGATTGTATCTGCTGCAACTGTAACAGCTGCGCCTGCATCATCGGGCTGCTTTCAATCTTGACACCGTTCTCTACGATTTTAAGCAAGTTCATTCTATTGTTATATGTGTCCTGCCGTATCGCATCCATATATGCCGCAATGATATTCGCTTCTTGTTCAGATACTCCACTTATAGCATTTGTTGTCGATGAAGAAGAGTTACCCTTTATGTCTATACCTTTTTTCTCCAATTCTGCATATAACTCATCCAGCTTGTTCATCTTTGATGTAATATCTCCTTGCGCTGACATTATATCTGATGCTATTTTTGAAATGTCCTCTTGCGTCAAATCGTTGTTTGTTCCGAATATACCACCTTGTCCGTTTTCTCCAAACAAATCTTTCTGCAAATTCTTAAATGCGTTTTCAATAACATTTGTCTTGAACCAGCTCTTTACAAGACTTTGAAGGATGCTTTCAGCAGTTTTATTAAATGCTTCAGCACCACTCTCACCTTTCTGCCAAGCCTCAAACAAAGCGTCTCCGAATTGTGAAGCCCAGCCTTTAATGTCTATTCCGTAAAGACTATTTGCCAAATCTTCCGAGAACTGGGTTATCTTTGTTTCCATTTCCTCTATCTGGCTATTGTAGTCGTTTACCTTGCTCTGGTCTGTTTTCTTCTTATCTTCCTCTGCTTGCTTTTGCTTTTCAAGTTCAGCTAATTGCTCTTTGTACAGATTTCGTTGATAATTATATGCGTTCCCGTAATTGTCCTTATCGTTCTTATCTAAATACTTTACAGTTGCAGCGGATTCTTTAAGAATCTTTTCAGACTTTTGCAAAGACATCAAATCGAATATAGATAGCTTTCCCTTACTCTTCATGCTTGCTACATTGGCTTGCGCATCTTTAACTTTCTGTATTTCACTATTGTTTACCAATGAGCCTTCTGTCGCATTACCAAGATTGTATTTCAAACTATCCTCTATGCTCTTATATGCTAGATTAAGTTCTTGAACCCTTTCCTTGCTCTTTTCTATTGCACGGTCTAGCTTCTTGTCGTGTAGTTGTGCTATGCTTGTTATTGCTCCCATTGCTGCACCTGCTGCCATTCCATAAGGTCCTAGAGAAGAAAGAGAAGCTGCACCGCTTAACATTCCTCCAGCAACACCAGCAGCATCTGAAGCACCAGTACCTCCACCTACTGCTTCTATTGTAGAACCTAGCAATGATAACGCATTGTTCCATTTCTGCATTTCATCTATAGCACCTTTCATAGCATCTGAAAAAGAAAGTGCTGCATGTGTGGCCTGTTCGTGCGAATCTTTTTCTTTTGATTTTGCATCATCAGTTGATATTTTTTGCTTATTTCCGTTTTCATCTGTATATTCAGCAAATCCTCCATTCTTTTTTGCTTGCTTGGAAAGGTCACTCCATTTTTTTTCTTGCCGTTTAGCACCGAAATAACTATTTGCGGATTGATACATTCCGACAAAAGGATTTTTTTTATTTATATCACCTTGTCTTGTGTCCTCTTGGTTTCTCAACCTATCAAGTTCACCAATATTACCACTAACAGATTGTGTATTTCCATCTTTATCTTTATATGTTGACGTAAAATATGAAGGCTTACCATTTTTGTCATTTACTATTTTCGCATTTTTAACTATCTCTTTTGCCTCTCTCATTCCACGAAGAAGTTGTTTAAGACTCATATATGCAGACTTTCCAAAAATATCATCCCAAGCAGGAAGAAGTTCAAGAAGAGAGGAACCTAGTTTCGTAATCTCTTGATTAGTTACTTCTATATAAGAATTTACCATTTCAAGCTCTCTGTCTGTAAGAATCTTTTCTGCTCCATCTTTTAGCTTAAGTAAACCGTTATCTCCAGTTTCGGCATAGTCTCCAAGTTTAGTTTCTTTTCCATTTGTGGAATTTTTTCTTATTTCTTTATCTAAAGCAGTTGACAATGTTGTTTTAATCTTGTCTGCTATTCCCTGTACTTGCGATATTGCCTTCTGTCCGTCAAATTGTATCTGTATTCTTTCCTTTTCTATTTCATCCTTAGCCATTTTCCAAGCAGAAAGAAGAGCTTTTCCTATTGCATCGTCACCAAGAATCTTCTTCGCTTCATCTTCCGTTATGTCAAATCCTATATTTCTATACCTTCCTTTTTCTGACATTTGATTATAGAAAGAATCTGCCAATGCTTCCGATTTAGAAGAGTATTGCGTATTCCCTCCGAATATGAAAGAAGAAGCTATTTCTTTACTCATTCCGGACTCTAAAAGCTGTTTGTAACTATCCCACTTTTTAGCAGTTTCTGACATCATATCTTCAATCTGCTTACTTGTCTCTTCAAGTTTTTTCTTTGTTTCGTCACGGTCGAACTCTCCGAACAATTCAGCAATACTTTCAGTATATTTCTTACGCTCAGGCGTGTACTTCGCTTTCTTTACCATATTAGATAAATTTTCAAGCGTCTTTTTGTACCAATCATTCAGACCGTTTTCAGATACAATATTTTTAAATGTTCCTTTTGAGAATATTCCGGAAGCATCAATCTTGTCTATTAATTCCGATTCTGATATTCCTGTATCTTTCCACTTCTTATAGACATCCATGGCTTTCTTTACTTGTTCAAGCCTATTTTGCATATCTTTCAGGAATGTGTCGGTACCTACATGACCTTTCTTCCCACCTGTGGATGAACTCGAATTATCACCGCCAAAACCTGCCAATGATTGAGCGGCAAGATAATTATCCAATCTTTCCCTTTCGTCTTTATATTGCCTGCTAGCCTCTCCGTAGTGTTTTTTGAATGTGTCTAGGTTCTTCTTTGAATTTTCTATATTTGTCTTTAAATCAGAACGGTACTGCCCTAAGTCCTCTGTTGTAGGCATTGCATAAGATGGGAGATTTACCATATATCCATATTTGTCTCTCCATCTTTTTGCCATATCGTTGTACAAAGTATTGGCATTTACATTGCCACCCATTATCTGTAATCTAATAGCTATTGGATTTAGATTGCTGCTTATATAATTAAGTGCACTATTCAACTGCGCTCCGAACTCTCCGCTTCTAAGATTGTTGATAGCAACCTTTTCTGCCGCTATGATGTTTTCTTTAGATGCAGTTTCAATAGGCGTTTTAGATTTTATAAGTTGATTCTTTACTTCCTCGAATAGCAGCTGCCAAGCCTGTGCGTGATTTTTCATATTGTCACGCATATCTAGGTTTTGTTCTGCCATCAATCTATATTTAATAAGATTATCCCCTTGAAGTCCTAATGCTTTTCCCTGTGCATCTACTTCTATTAAATATTGGTCTATATTCTGTTGCGAAGTATGCTTCAAATCTATTCCATTCGCTCTATATGCTGCTGCTGTATCGTCTAAACCTTGTTTTATTTGTCCCCAAAATGTATTTGCATCGTCTAAGTAAGTTCTAGTATTTCCAATTCCAGAAAGAACTTCTTGGTAGCTACCACTCTGTTTAATAAGTGCTTCTATTGTACCTCCTGTCTGCTCGTTTATTCTTCCAAGTTGCACCATCATTTCTACAACAGAATCTCCACTATTTTTTATATTATCAAATTGCGAAGATAAATTTTTTAAAGATGGTATGTTTTTAAGATAGTCAAGAGTTTTTGATATTTCTCCCTTTGTGATATTACTCATGTTAAGAGAAACATTCGAGAACGATTTAACCATATCTTCGTAATTATCCTTTACTGGTTCAGAGAAAAATCCATCTTGCTTATCCATCATTCCAGATAATATACTTCCAGTATTTGATGCAGCATCCTTGGCATTCTTTAGGTCTATAACCGCTTGTCTTAATGCTTCAAGTTTCTTCACGTCATCGTCTATGGTATCCTATCGTGACTGGGAAACAGATC
>OGVK01000163.1_pt1 | contig 10078 bp, 14 predicted proteins | sample 1575721 | NCBI WGS metagenome assembly OGVK01 (sample SAMN07581521, study PRJEB24739) | freshwater metagenome | place: Singapore | collected 2015-01 | reverse complement strand
TTTTAATGATACGGCGACCACCGAGATCTACACATAGAGGCACACTCTTTCCCTACACGACGCTCTTCCGATCTATTCGGGAATCATTTGAAAACCATTTATGGCGTCGATTTAATGCCGGATAATGTGAAACTGATTCATTCCCGGCTTGGAATGGGTATGGCGACTTTCAAGAATATTCTGAAAAAGAATATCCGGTGCGAAAATGCTCTGACTTATGATTTTTCTTTCAAGTGAGATAGTATGAATCCGAATCAATTCAAATTCATTCAAGAATTTTCTCAGTATCATGACATTTTGAATAGTTCATCATTCAAGGATTACAAGAATCGTCTTGCCGCATTGAAAAAGAAAATTACGGAACAGGAATACAAATACGTTTCAGGGTTTAGTTTCGAGTTTGTGATTGGTGGACTGTTGCATTTCTATGGTGGAATGCCGGAATTTGGTGTCCTAGATTATCAACCTACCTATGTCGGAAGTGTTGACAATCCTGACCATGGTGCGGACGGTTTTGGTTTGGCATTTGCTGGCGCTGATTTCCAGAATACCCGTCCGGCTATAGTGCAGATTAAATTCCGAAGTAATCAATCGGACCAAATTCGGGAATTCGGCCGACTTCCTGATGTAGTACGGGAACATTTGATGCTGCATGATACCGTGAACTTGACGCTAATCACGACACCATTGGAACGAAGCGGAAAAATAAACATTTCTGATGAAAATGTAGATGAAAATACCGTGGCATTTGCCAGATTTTTCAGATTGGCACTGCCTCAGGAACTGCGGGAACGGGTTTTCATTAGGGTGATAGACATCAAGCAGTTGACCGCATTTGACAATTTCTATTTCTGGCAGCGACTACGGAAATTTTCCGGTCTTTTTGAATAACCATGCTTACAATAGGGCTATTGACACATTCCGTCAATAGCCCTATACTTCATTCATCGGTTAACTATTTGAGGTGAACACCATGCCCCGCATTGAAATTCAGGTTGATCTTTCTGACATCATTGAAATGGAGCGTGCTGGCATCCCGATTCCGATGGATGCTGAAGAAGTGAAAGAAGTGAAAGAAGTTGAAGAATTGAAGCCGATTAGTGTTCCTGATTCCAAGTTGGCGAAAAATCCCGAGTTCTATGCCGGCATCAAAAATATGTATGGCAAACTTGAGTTTTATAAAAAACTTCTCAAGAATTTGCAAAATGTCCACACCCCATATGATTTGTGTTTGGAAATTCTGAATAAAATGAATATTCAACATGGAAAGACTATTTTGGTAGTCTCCGCTGTAGAATTTGTGGCAGTGCTGATTGATCAATTCGGAATCAACAAAAAAGACATCTTTTTCCTTGACGAAGGGCGACTTGATGGTAAAATGGGAACCATCAAGAAAGCAGTTCTGATGTCGGAACTGGAAATTACCCCGGAACAAATTCTGACCGTTGAAGGAGCACAAAAAATGAAATTTGATTACATTGTTGGGAACCCGCCTTTCAGTATGACTAATCCGGGAAAAACTTCGGGGAAGCGCAGTATCGTCCTTTATCCCGAGTTTTATAAAAATGCAGTTTGGAACGCGGATTGTGTGGCGATGATTATGCCGGACACATCAAACTATGCGTCATCGGCTCACAATGATTTTTTGATTTCCAGCAATGCAAAGGCTTTCGAAATTAGTCAAGCTATGCACGACACTATGGGGATTATTATTAAGACGTGGTATGTGATTTCCAGAAAGAATGATGTTGAACCGTCAAATATTGTTTTCACGTCCAATTTGGAAAATGGAAACAATCTGCCGATACAAAAAGGCAGAATTAATCTTTCTACCACTGAACATAGTGATGAAAAGACCGAAATTTATTCGGTGCCTACCGTGAAAGGTATGACCCGAAAGGGTATGGAAATGCGGTTTATCCGGGAACAAGATGCGAAATTTGGCTTACCGCTTGGAAAATTTGCAGTAGTGTTTCCGTTATGTGTTCAGCCGCACGGATGGTCCCATTGCGAAATCGTTGAAGGGGTTGGACAATGCTTCAACATTAATACATTTTTCATTGTTGCGGATACTATTCAACAGGCTCAACAATACAAAGACATTATTTGTAGTGATGTTTTTATTAAACAGGCTAATGAACTGAAAGGTAATTCCGGAACTATGGGATTGGAAAAATTTAAAAAAATCAAAATCTAAAACCCCACACTCTGTAAGCCCATTGACACTAGCCGGTCAGTGGGCTATACTCTTTTCATTCCTCCACAAATCTGGATAGACATCATGACGTTTCGCACCCTGCACAAGTCTCAAGTTCAAATGTTTTCGTGCATTCGCAATTTTATCGATTCCGATAGTAAGCGCGCGGTTACGATTGCACCCCCCGGATTTGGTAAAACGTCGGTGATTACCGCAGCATTCGATTATGTTGCGTCCAAATTCAACAATCAAACCCGGCGCCATAAGCATCAATTTGTCGGTGTCTCGCTGATGTTGACCCCGCGCCTGATGTTGAATGAACAGCAAAAGAACGAAATCGAAGGTATGCACATCCAAGGTATGATGAATGTCCGGAAAAAAGTGCGTGTTTTCGATTGCCTTAATGGTCTGTCGATCGCGCCGATTCATGAATTCATTGCGGAATGTCAAGAAACCGGCGAATACCCGGTGATTGTGTCCACGTATAAGTCGTGCGGGAAATTGAAAGATTTTAAGTTTGATTTGATTATGTGTGATGAGGGTCACAATGTAACTTCTCAGGAAGTTTTTTCCGATGTAATGGAAAATCTGGACCCGGATGCGAAGCGTATTTTCATGACTGCAACCCCCAAAATTAATGCAGGGGAAGTTAAGGGAAACACGCGCGGCATGGGAAATAAGAAATTTTATGGTGATTTCATTTACACCATGTCATTCAGTCAGGCAGTTCGGAATGGTTTTATTCTACCAATTCGTCGTTTGTTTATCCTATTTGCGAGGCGAAAACCCCGGCATTCATGCCGGGGATGAAACGAGCTTGACAAGGGACACAAGTTGTGAGATACTTAACATCTGGACACGAAAACCAAGTGTCCAGAAAGTAGTAAAAAGAACCGCTGGGCAAGCGGGGATTAGTCTGCGGAGCTAATATAAGACGAAATGTAAAAATTTCGCATTCGGCTGTGAAACAGAAAGTCCTGAACGTGAGTTCAGGAATCACCGTCCTTCAGGGCGGTGAGGATGTCAATGATACCTATGGTGAATCTGAAAAGAGTGATGCGCACATTGTTGATACTGTCATAAAGACCATGAATAGGATGAAACAGGCAATGGGTGATAGCCCGTTACCTAATAAGGTCATCTATGTATTCAATACTGAAGCCGACATTGAAATTATTACTAAAAATTGGGAAAAGATTTGTTTGGAAACTGGTGCAACGGTTTTCACTGCGGTATCGAAAAAGAACAATTTTTGTGTGAATGGTTCTCGCCCGAACGGTCAAGGCGATGCACGCGAGCGGTTCATTTCCGAATTCAAGAAAACTAAATCGGATTGTATTCTGGCACACATTGATACTATGGGTGAAGGTATTGATGTTCCCGGTATCACTGGCTGTATTCTTTTCGGTGCTGGTGATGTGGTCAGAATCATTCAAAACATCGGCCGCGCCATGCGTGTTTTGGCTTCGGATCGTGAACTGAAAAAATCGGATCGAATTAAGAAAGTTGCATTTTTGGGCATGGTTTCCTATAATGGGGAAACCAGCGGACAAGAGTTTTTGAGCAGTATTGCCCGCGCGATGCGTGAAATGTCATCTGACGATTTTTACAAGAAATTTCTTTCTTTTCACTTCAACAATCGCGGAGCTTCGAAGTCGCAACCGGATGATGTTGGTGGTGGAACCGGAAATTACCTTGCCGAACATCAGATGGATCTGGCCGGATTTGATACCACGATTGAAGATGATACCCCACTTTTCGATGATGGTGATTGTCCGCCTGACGAAATCATTGCATTGGACCTGATGATGGTTGAACAGGGGGAACAAGAGCGCCGCCAACAGGAACAGGAAGAACGGGACGCGCAGGAACAGGAACGTCTTAATGCTGCGGCTGAACGTATGCGTAAAATGTTGATGATGTTGGAAGACTAATCTTTTCACGTGAAACACCCTTCGCCCGTCATGGTCTTTGCCCTGACGGGCTTTTTCTTTGGTATAATGAAGTCACTGTAAACGAAGCGGAACCTGCATCATGATGTCCATTCTGGAAAAGAACCTCAATACCCCGAATCATGGTTCGCTGGCGTATTTGCGCCGTTTCATTATGCGGAATAATAATTACAAAAACCGTAGCTCCGATGGACTTGATGACATGTTGTTTGATCCGTTTAATGTTTCGTGGAAAGATACCAATGTGATGCTTGAAGTTTCGGACGATGAAAAACTGTCCAATTTTTACAAGTATTGCATTAATAAGTATCCGAATAACACGACAAAAATCTTCATGGAAAAAGAAATCAACCATGACGATTTTATTGAAAAATTTCCAAATGGAGTAACAAAGTTCCAAGTTAAAATTATTGTAAATCTGAAATATACTGAAGACCCACAATACGCTGAAAAATCTGGTTCTGGTTATTCCGTTTTGGCCGGGTGGTATGTTGCATCCCATGTGAGTGATAAACACTTTGATTCTTATTGTGGAAGTGGTAGTAATCCATCTTATGTTGATGTGGCGTATTATAATGAAACCACCATCCAAGAATGTATTTTTTATTTTGAAACTTATGAGGAAATGATGATTGCCGAACGGGATATTATCTCAGGTTTCCGGCAAGTTCTGCATGGACATACAAATAAAAATCCGGCTTATGGGGATACTGAAACTGCATGTATCGAGTATGACGGAGAAATTTATCATTGGCTTTTGAATGTCGCTAATGGCGGTCAGGGCCGCCGACCACAAAAACCGTTCACTAATGGGCTGATTTGGTATTGCCTGAATCGTTTTACTAAGGAAGTTCGATTCTATGATTCTATGCCGTATTTCGGAGTTAGAAATTGTGATTGGGAATTGAAAGAACTGAAATCATGGGAAGCCGCAGATCGTGAAATTCTGGCACATCTTAGGAAAAGCCTGAGTCTGAACCTGCTGAACATCCGCCCGCATTTTGCTGAAATTCTGGAACGTATGTTTTAATCATTTCACGTGAAACACCCTTCGCCCGTCATGGTCTTTGTCATGCCGGGCTTTTTGCTGCTACAATAGCACCATACCGCAACGAAAGGGACCACGACATGCAAAAGTTCAATGTGTTCAAGTCGGCATCACTGGTGCGAGTGGTGGAAGCTAACAACATCATGGACGCGGCGGAAAAAGCTGGTCTGTCGCATCCGAAGATGTCCAAATACGAAAATTTAGTTTGGCAGTGGTTCGAAAATGGTGAACAATCGTTTGCCATCGAGGTTTGCGAGCAGGAATAATTTTAGCAGCGCCAGCATTGGGGGTGTTGGATGCTGGCGCTGATTGTGGCACAATACCATTTTCTAAGAGGTGTTCCATGGAAAAGACTTTTTATCTGCTGGTTACGGTTCAGCATCTTGGCGCGGATCGTACTTGCATCGAAGGCAGGATGAATTACGATGCAGGTTCTAAGCTCGATCTGGAAGTTCTTCGCGAAGCAATGTATAAACAGATGGCGAATAATTTGGAATATTTCGTTCTGTATGGTATGGAAAGTTCTGCCGAAACTTGGATTCCGGGCGAGATTCTGAAAAATTCGGTGGTGACGTTTCGAATTGTTAGCAATCCTTCATTTCGTCGGAAGCAATAACCGATAATCCCACACTGCCAGCATGGAGAAGCCCCGCAAGGGGCTTTTTGCGTTATAATTTCTCTACAGCATCGGGGGACGGACGAAATGGTAGACCGGGGTGCATAATCCGGCCCTGTTCAATTCTTTTTAATTCCCTACTGGCAGTGTGGTGCTTGCGTAGCTGGTGATTGTCCGCTTATAATGTATTCACTGCAGCGGGGAAATGTAGCGAAGGCAAAGACCCTACTGCGGACAGGGGACTAGACAAGAATCGAAACCCTGTTAGAATGAAGTCACTGAGTCACAAACCGCCAATCTGAGGCAACACCATGAACAAGCAAACTGCCGCCATGAACACCGTCCGGGCCATCATCAAGGCTGAACCGACCTTCCCGCAAGGTTTCGTGTACACCAGCCGAGTGATTCAGGCGGGCCATGTGGCCGGTCTGTCGCAAGTGACAACCCGGGAATGGCTGAAGCTGGAAGCCCCGAAGCTGGGCGTCGAAGTTCTGGCGATGCGTGACGATCCGACTTTCGGCATTTCACGTGAAGCCTATCGTGCGGACTACATCAAGGTCCGCGAACAAATCGCGCGCCGCATGGTCAAGGCCATGCTGAAGAATAACGCGCAAATGTCCACCACGGAAATGACCCGGCGTGTGGTGGTCAATCTGGAAGGCGCAGAGTTCCCGCGTGGGACGGTCGGTTTCCAGACCATCATGAAGCTTGTCGCCAAGATCCGCAACAACCAGTAAGGCACCATCATGAGCGAAGTTATCATCTATCGGTCCAAGATCGAACAGGCTACGGACACGGCCCTTTTTGAACTGATGTCGGCGGAATGGATGTTCCCCCTCATCGTGGCTTTCAGTGTTGCGGTATTTTTCTTTTTGGTCACTGATCGATGGTTCACCAAAAAAGCCATCCAAGAAAAAATGAAAAATAAATTGGATGCTCGCGGTCAGGAATTTTATCGGTTGCGAGCCATGAAAATTCAGCAAAAATGGGAATGGATTCAATACGGTTCTGCCGGGTTTATTGGAGGTGTTGTTTTTTACACCATGATGAGTAAAATTTCGTAATCCATGGCCCCGAAAGGGGCCAATTTTCTATGACCACAATCTAAACATGGTTATAGAAAATTCTTGGAAAATGGTGTTATAATTTCTCTACCGCAACAGGAGAATGAAAGATGGTCAAGATTGAACTGGAAATGCATGAACAAGACATTTCGAATGTTCTCGCCATCATGGTCGAGCATGAGGAAAACATGAAAGTTCAAATGAACAAGTTCAAGCCTCGCCCCGATGGTACTTGGAATGAGGTTCATCTGGCAAACTTTGAATGGTATCAGGGGCACGTGCAGTATCTGGAAAATCTGCGCAAAAAACTTGTGGCTGGCATCAAGGAAATTTAATCCACAATGCCAGCATGGACAACATCTTTTCTGTGCTGGCCGTGCTACAATGTAATCTCTTAAGGAGTTAAGCAATGGACAAGCAGGCAATCATTCGTAACATCGTGGCCGGCATGCGCGAGGCCATCATCTTCACCTTTCCGGAAGATGAAAATATGGAAACCCCGGTATCGGGTACCCCATTCACGGATGAATCGGACAAAATCCTGTTCCGGGCAGCAGAGTCATTCTATGACACTATCCCGGCAGACCTGTTCCCCCTTCTGGAACGTATGGGTTTCAGGAGTGTGGGGATTGATTTCTGGTTCTCCTGTTCGGGTTCCGGGGTGTCCTTCGATGACAGGAAAGAACTGGAAGAATATGAAAACATGGGTGAATTCCTGAAAACCATCCGGGAGAAGTTCGGGCAATTGGAACATGCGGAAGTGTGGTACGATGTCACCAATGATGAAATGCATTTCAGGGTCTTTCAGCCGAAGTTCTGAAATTGACTGAATGAGGGAATTTCTCAATAAAATGAGAAATTCCCTTTTTATTATTTTTTATCCTTAACCGAAAAATTACAATCAGTTACATTTCATCATGCGAAAAGATACTAACAGCGAATTGGAAATTTCACATTGTGAAAAGATACTAACAGCCGCGCCGTTAGTATCTTTAAACTGGTACGTTCCCGGACCAACACGGGCAGCCTCGGATTATGCACCCCGGTCTACCTTTGCTTCCTTCCCCCGATGCTGTAAGTAAATTATAACACCACTTGCACGCTGCTGAACAAGCCCCCACAAAAAATAGGTTATTGACTGCTGGCGCTGGTTGACGGACAATAGGACATCTTAGAAAGGATGCGTCATGTTCAAAATTGCCAATGTCTCGATGGTCGAGTTTCCCAAGTTCGCGATGTTCGCCCCCGATATTACAATTCGCATTTTGGACACGATCAAGAGTCCTGAGAACCCGGAATTTCCCAATCTGGAATTTTCTCCGAACCCGTTTCCGGATGCGAAGGAATACACTTTCCGATTCGATGATGTTCCAGAATTTGATGAACAGCGCAACCCTTACCCGGGTTGTATCACGGATGAACAAGCACTTAAATTGTATGATATTCTGCAGTATGCAGTGGAAGAAGAACTGAAAGTTCTGGTTCATTGTGTCATGGGGAAATGCCGGTCTGGTGGTGTCACTCATGCGGGCATCATCATTGCTGGATCCTATGGTCGGGAATTCCAGTATTTTGACAATCATGCACTACCTAATGCAACAGTGAAGTCGAAAATCATGCGGAATCTGTATCTGTAAAATCGAACCCCCCATAGGGATTTTGGCAGAAGTCCCTATTTGAAAAAACCCTAGTGGAGTTTTCACGTGAAACAATCTGACATCGCCCGCAAGCTTTCCATGATCGACCATCGAGACACTGCAATGCGTTATGTGTGGCGGTGCGGGAATATCATCAAGGATGAACGGATTGAAGTCCGGGGGAATGGTGATGTGTGGAAGCTGGGGGCGAACCGCTATCGACTGGCGCAACCTGAAGAACACCATGGTTCGCATCGGTTTCTGACGATCCAATTCGATGGCGTGGAATACTGGTTTCACATGCACAATGGAATGTGCATGAACTATCGAATAGCCCCACAATAAAAAGGGGCTTGCCTAGCTGGCGCTGGTGAGCTAGAATAAAACAGAACAGTGATGTTCCGGTCATTGAACTAATCGAAGGAGTTTCAAATGTTGCAAATTAAGCTTTCCCGGCGTGACCAAAATGGTGATGATACTAATAACACGCATTTGTTCGCAATAATTATCTGGTGCGCTGTTGACGCAGATGGTGATTACGTCACCGACTTGGAACTTCGAAAAATCCTTATTGGTAACATCAGCGCAGTAAATGAATGGAATTTCCAAAGGATTGCTGCAAAATTTTACACCGATGTGGAAATGACTATCGACGAACCTAGAGCATTCGTCGAAAAGTGGAACCCGCCTGCAATCTAGAGCATTCGTCGAAAAGTGGAACCCGCCTGCAATTTTTTCTTGACATCAGGCGCACCAGCGCATAAAATTCCCCTAATGCGCTCGATGTCCGGGCGCGCTTTCAGGAGCTTGACATGACTGTCGCTTTCGTCACCATTCAGAAAAGTGATCAAGGATACAATCTGAAAGTGGTTGCAACCTATCGGCCTTCACTGCTTGATGGCATCTATGGCTTTTGGGGTACCAAGAAAGAGGCGCGTGCCTTTTCTGCGGCCCGTGGCTTCAGTACGCGGCTTCCGACACTGGCTGAAATTCGCGCCAGCGTTTCGCATCACCCGTATCATGAGAATTTCTTCTCACGTAAACTCTGCAAGCTCCACCGTGACCCGGCACCAATGCGTGTCACCCGATCAGAAGATGGCCTGATCGGTATCACGAATGGCCGTTCTTTCTGGCGCTGGAATGGCGAAGCCCTGCACCGCGTCCCGGATTGACCACACTGTCAGCATGGAAAAGCCCCGCAAGGGGCTTTTTGCGTTATAATTTCTCTACAGCATCGGAAGTGGAAGTAATGATAGGTCGGGGTGCATAATCCACCCCTGCTCAATTAAAAAAATTGAAAGTGATTTGAACATTCCGGCAGAATCGCGTATAGCCCCATAGAACGATTAAAAACCGTTCCCCCTATGCTGGGACATTCCGGCCAGAAAAACGTCCTGTAAGCCGTTCTATGCGGTTCTATCTGACATCTTTCATCCTAGAATTTCCTATCCAATCAGCCATAAGACCACAATGTCAGAATGGGGTTGCTGCTGGCGCTGATTGTGGTATGATTGGTTTACGTTAACCAATTGTGGAGAATTTTCATGGCTTACATGGACCAAGC
>OGVK01000162.1_pt1 | contig 10125 bp, 9 predicted proteins | sample 1575721 | NCBI WGS metagenome assembly OGVK01 (sample SAMN07581521, study PRJEB24739) | freshwater metagenome | place: Singapore | collected 2015-01 | reverse complement strand
GTTTCCCAGTCACGATAGGAGCTTTCACAGAAGTTAAAAATACTCGAACGTGATGGTTTTTTGACACGCACCATTCACGAAGACAATGTCATTCGTGTGGAATATGCACTGACTGAAATTGGCAAAGATTTTGCCCAAAATGCCTATCAACTCAAAGATTGGGTCGAAGCAAGTATAGAAAAAGTGATTGATTCTAGAACTGGATTTGACGAGCGCCAAGAAAAAAAAGAGCCAGCTTAAACTGACTCTCTAGAATAGCTTATTCTGCTGCCAATTGTTGGAAGCCTTGTTGACGCCATGCTTCATATACAATTACGGCTGTGGCATTCGACAAATTCAAACTGCGTGAATTCGCTGCCATCGGTAAGCGAATCCAATGCTTTTGTGGGAACATCAAACGCACCTGTTCAGGCAAGCCACGTGTTTCTGGTCCCATCAATAAGGCAATTGGACGGTTCAAATCTGAGGTATGCGGCGTTTCAGTGCCCTTGGTCGTTAAAGGATAAACTGCATCTCGATCTACGCCTTGTGCAGCCAAAAATTCAAGACATAATTCAATATTATCCCAAATTTGCATGCGTGCCCACTCATGGTAGTCCAAGCCCGCACGCTTCAATTTTTTATCATCCAATTCAAAACCCAATGGCTTGATCAGATGTAGCTGCGCTCCAGTATTGGCACATAAACGAATGATATTACCTGTATTAGCAGGAATTTCAGGCTCGTATAAAACAACATGGATCACAACATTTCTCAACTTAGTAATTTTGCTATTTGGTAGATAAACAGTTCATGCTCAGAACGATTCAATCCCCAATCCATAGCAGTTAGGATAAAACAATGGCGAGCAATTTACTGCCACTGTAATTGTTCACGTAAACTTACCACTTCACCAATGATAGTAGCTGCTGCTGCCTTTAATAGACCTCCGAACGTGCCTGTATTAGCTACTACGTCATTTAATAGGGCTTGACCGTCTACGGTTAAGTTTTTGCCTATCGACAGCGAGTTCTCTGTTCGCTCGTCAATATCCTTTCTGAGTATCTTTGCCCAATCGGTGCTATCCTCTGCGAGGTTCTGTGCCACCTTGGCGGTATCGGCTGCACCACCAGTAGGCGTTACCACCGATGGCGTAGTAGCACCGCCACCACTTGATGCGGTAGTGGCGAGTGCCGTTTGATAGTTCTTTGACCGTGAGGTCGCAGGAACGCTGTGTGAGTCTACGTTTATTGTCTTCATTCTTTTTCAATCATTTTGATATCCATAGTGTCAGTACGATATTTTGTTTCCTTGCCCGTGATGACAAACTTCTTACCCGCTTGGAAGGTGTCCGTCAGTTTATCAGTTGGACGAACAGAAGTATCGTTCATTAATACCTGCGAAAGCTTCAATTTTGGGTCCGCATATTGATTGACAATTCGACGTAATAACAAATTTTCGGGTCTTACCGTCTCATGGTTGATGCCATCATAGAGATTATCAGTAATAAAGTCGCTACCTAGTAGCACCTTTGAGTAGCACAGTCCATCGTGGTTGTAGCTGCTTATCTTTTCTTCTATCTCATCTAGCTCATTGACATAGTCGCTATTAACGACGTTACTATATACCCTGTCGCTGGCATTGTCTGTGGGAACGTAGTTATCCTTTAATTGGAACTTCATGCCAAAATCTTTTATGGCGCAGTTCATATCTACATCAACTAACTCAACATACAACTCGCCTTTGAGCGTTCCAGCCGTTTCGATGATATAGCCCGTCAAGTCATTGTAGGGCATAGATAGGACTTTTGTATTCTTAACACTAGTGAATGACCCCGCTTCTTTCATTTCTTCCGTCTGCACGGTAAAAGTTGCGGGAGTAGTCGTCCACGTAGTGCCATTATAATAACTGTCCCCAATACGGAGTATAAAGGTTAGCGTTACCTTAGCCCCCGCCTTGTATGTGTTCTTTTCCGCTGCATAAAAGAATCCATTTTTTGCTACTCCTTGAATGGTATCGGGTGTTCCCTGACCCGTCGGGCACACTTGCAGATTAATCGCTATTGCCCCGTCCGCATAAGCGGCTACGGGCATGTGCCCCTTATAATTAAATAAGCCCTTATACAGAGCGGGGTTAAAGGTAACGGCATCGTGTACGGGTATAGACGTACCATGAGCGACAGTATCGCCGTGCATTGATATCTTGCGAATAAACATTATATGCTCATAACTATAACTAGAAATCGAGTCTGTGCCGTCGTCATTCAACTGCCAATTACAGTACTTACCGAGAAATGCTCCATATATTCTGCTACCGTCTTGGAACGCATCTGATAAAGTGTACAGACCTTGATTAGTTTCATATGCGGTCTGAGTGTCAAAGGATGAACCGAGGGAATGGGGCTTATCCGTAGCATCCCACTGCAACGTTGTAAGGTCGATGACTTCTGTCACGGCTTCAGTTATTGCTTTTCCGCCATCATAGTAATAACCGCCTCTATCTCCTACCTCTAATGAGCTCATAGCCCGACCGTCTTGTGTCTGCCCTGTGCTCTTATAAGTATGCGTTTCCCATTTCTCGGGAGTTAGCCAAATACTTTTTCCCCTTGCCTTTACCTCGGTATATTTTGTAGACATTCCACTCTTCACCGCTTCTATGATAGGGGCTTGTGTAAGTTCTATCGCCAAAGGGGTAAGGTTATCCCAGTTCTCCTCAGGAAACACCTTATCCGAGTTGTTGTAATTCGACGTTTTGATGCTCGCCTTATTATACCCCGCTACAATATCGAGCGAATGATCCGAGCCACCGAAGCCAATATCCTGCACACTTTTATTGCCGATTGCAAGAGCATTAGCAGATGTTAAGGTGAGTACTCCGTTTGTCATCGTCCACTCGTCGTATGCGTCCGTATAGTCGTGGTCGACAAAGTAAAGACTGCCGCAGTCATCATATAGAGTCACGTGAGCAAAGCGGCATATCTCCTCTAATACATCCTTATAAGACATTGCCTTGTTTTCTTCGTCAAAAAAATTCTGTTCGGATATCACACAATCGTCTTGCATCAGCGCATTAGTGCCATAGGTGGCTTGTGAGGTGGCAAAGGTATGCGGCATGTACACTTTCTGGTACTTCGCATTAGTGGATACAATGGCACGAGATATGAGGGACTTAAGCGAGACAAACTTAAGCCCGCTTGTATCCAATTGCGTGTACTTGACATACTCTAATGTGTGTATTGCAGATAGGCAGTCTATGCTTATCTCATGCACTACTGCTGTATAGTCCTGCGTGTAGATTTCTGGTTTGATAAAGCCGCACCAGAGCGGTGTCGTATCTTTGTACAAAGTAACTCTATACTCTTGATATGCCGTAGCAAACAAACTCTCTAGCGCACTTCCGCCCACGACTGCGAGTTTACCCGTACTTAAACGTAATGGTATGTACACAAAGTCGTCGTCATCGAGTGACACGGTGAAGGGTTCAGCACCGCCCGTTAGGACAGTGCTTGCGCCTACGTAATCTTTCTTCTCAACTTCGATAGAATAATTGTTCTTACGAAGTGATGGTATTGCAACCGTATATATTAGTCCGTAACTCATATTACCATTTTTTGTTTTTTGAACGCATGTAATTCTTGATGGCAAGGTACATGTCCTCACCTCTTACCTTAGTACTGACAATAGTCTGCTGCGGAGTGCCCCAACCATTGCCGTTTGCAATATTAAACAGTCGGCGTTGCTGTGAGCCGTTCAGTATCATCTCTCCACTGTTGACTCTTGCAAGCATATTATCTCCCGAAGTGCTTCCGCCACCTACGATACCACCATTAGCGAATTTAGGCAATTTACCCATCAATCCCAATATGGCTACAAGTCCCGCCGCAGCTAGAGCAATACCAACGATAGGTATTTTAGAATTCTGCTTAACAACCTCAGAGCCTGCCGATGCGATATTACCTGCAACGGTTCTTTGGTTATTGGCGGCCTCAACTCCTGCTGCCGCTGTACTTACCGCTGTTGAGGTTAAGGTGCTTGCTGTCTCTGCTGTGTTAGATGCAACTGTAACCGCTGCCTCCGCAGCCTTGGCTGTTTTAAGGGCTTCACTAGCCTTAGTCCACTCCTTAACCATATCTATTACATTCAATATACCATCGACGCTAGACTGTAATGCTTGCCATATAGATAGTATTTTCTCCCAACTACTTGCATCGGCATTAGACATTGTTTTACTTAAATTCTGAAAAGCCGATCCTATATTCTGCACAGAGCCAGCCACGCCCTTAATGTTTTCCCAGACTTTATCCATACTGAGATTTTTTTGAAGGTCCTTGATATCATTTTTAACCTCCGCTATCTTAAGGGCATCACTTAAACTCGTAACCTTGGCTAGCTGAGCGTTAATGGCATTAACTACTTCCTCGGAATTCTGGTTGGCTAGGGACTTCAAGTCGTCTAACTGCTTCTTTGCATTTTCTAATTGCTCTCCCAGTATATCCGTCTTTGTCTTCTTGTAGTCAAAGGTAGTATCTCGCTTCGTCTCCGTAGGTAGCGTTTGCTTAATACTATTTCCCATAGTAGACAAACTTGTGCTAAAGGCAATTTGTTCATTCCAGAGGTCGCTACCGACTTTCGCCATATTGCCGTATGTAGCCACTAACTTTTTGCCCTCTACAATAAGATCGACTGTTCCTTTGTTAAAGTCTTCTTGCGATATTGCACCGTAGGCATAGTTATTCTTAAGTTCCTCCTGCTTCTTATAGAACTCTTTTTCTGCATCCTGAAACTCTGTGAATGGTCCATTCGCTACTATCTGATCATATTTATTTGCCAGTTCTTTTGTAAAGTCAGAATTGCGTACCTTAGGGTACTTTGAAGTAGCTAGGTCCGAATAAGTACTGATAACAAGTTGCTGTCGTGCCTTGTTGGCTTCCTCTGCTGTCTTAAGTCCCTTCTTTTCTTCAAGGGATATCTTCATCATAGCCTCGGCATAACTCTGTTCGGCATTCTCCAACTCGGTTTCTGCTGGGTCTTTCTCTTTATTTTTTGTCTTACCCGTGCCGTCGTCGGTCACCTTATATGGCGCTTCCTTCGGAGCGTACTTAACTGCGTCACGTTCAGCGATAGCTAATTCCTTCTGGGCATTAGTATAAACTCTTACACTTTCGGCATACTCATTTATATCTTGTCTATAAGTTTCACCACCATATACACTAGTGGGTCCGCCCTTCCCCATTTTAGTTATTTGCGCAGCTAGGCCCTTATTCGACCCCGGAGCGTTTCCGCCGTATTTAGCTTTTAGCTCGTCTATCTTATCCTTTGCCTCTAGGGACTTATTCGTATAAAACTCGATAGCCGCCGTAGCCTTTAATAGTCCAATGCGCTCACTGAGTATTTTATTGATATTTGCCTCACCCGTGACTTTCTGCCCTGTCAAATCGCCTATTCTCTTTTCGAGGTCGAAACGTTCTTTAGAATTTTTCTTTGCGGCATTATATTGCTTCTGAAGACTCTCTAACTCGGTTATCTCCCTTGTGTGGACTGCCTTGTTAGCCTCAGTCCTATAGTCCTTATAGGCATTCTTTATCTGCTGAGTCTTCTGATACCATTCGTAGAACTTGCCTATAAGCTCAGTAACAACAGTAATAAGAATCATTGGTCCTACGGTCTCCCACACGGCTTTAAGGCTTGCACTTAGTGCAGTTGCACCCGTCTTTATTTTTGCCCAAGTTGCTTCCCAAGCATTACCGCTCTGAACTGCTGCCGCCCTCTCGTCTGCTACAATTGCGGTGTTCTTTGCCTCCGTGAGTGCTAGTTCATTAGCCGCTAATTGTTTTTTCTTTGCATTCAGTTGAACCTCAGCCCCCAATCGCTCATCGGCTGATAACTTATCTAGGTTGACCTCTTCAGTGGCAATCTGTCTCTTTAATCGGTTGGTTGAGCTTTCTAGCATTCTAATCTTTGAATGTGCCACCGTAGAGTTAGTTATCATCGCTTCGGATAGCGACTTGCTAAAAGCCTTCCATGAGTTAAATAGTTGTGATATCTTAATACCAGCCAGAAGGGCGACGATATCTACAACAAGCGATCTAAAGTTAGACTTAACATAATCGGCAAAGCCCGTGACAGCCTTCTTAAAGCCATCGAAAAGGTTTTGAACACCGGTTGAGTTAAGTGCCTCTGTCAAGCCCGTAAGTGCACCCGTTAGGGAGTCTATAAATAGTTTGTATGCATCCGACACTGGTGTAGACTTAAGAAGTTCTATCTTAGCGTTCTGCAACTTATTGAATGAGGTCTCCAAGTGGTCTGTATCAACCTTAGGTATAAGCTCGTCAAGTGCCTTACCAAAGTTAGGGAGCACCTTACCTGACAATAACTCGCCTTTCTGCATCATGTTGTCTAACTCACCAACAGACACGCCAGCAGCCTTTGCCATGGCTTGTAAGGCGACAGGCAATTTCTCGCCCATCTGCAAACGAAGTTCCTGCGCTTGTATCTTGCCCTTACCCATCATCTGAGAAAGCGCCAAGAATACGCTGTTAGTATCTTCCGAGTTGAGGGCAAAAGCCGCAGTCGCACGAGATACAGACTCAAACAAAGACTTCTGCACAGACAAAGGCATACCCGCCAACTTAGCCGAAGCCGTAAACTTTGCATAGGCTGCTGATAAGTCGTTGACATTCGTGCCATACTTCTTTGAAACACCGATTAGGTATTTCTGATTGTCGACAAACTCGGCTGTCGACCCTGAAACATTCTTAAGAGCGGTCATTGCCTCATTGGTCTGTCGGACAATGCCTATAACCTGACTTGAAAAGCCTGCAAAGGCTTTCTTTATTAAGTCGAATGCTGCTGAGAAAGTAAGTATACTAGCCTGCATTGACGAAAAGCCACTCTTAACGTCATTAACTCCTTTTTTGAAGTTGTCAGTTATAAGATTGAGGGCTATTGCAAATGATAATCTACCCATTGTTATCCTCCTTTTCTACATTAAGTATTGATTCTGCCATAGCCAAATCGTCATCGGTTACAACAACGGGCTTTCCATCTTCCTCCCAAGGGAATGGGTAGAAGTCTGTAGTGGTTTTAACCTTGCTGTTCATATATGGTTGTAGCTGCAAGAATGCCCATAAACGAGAGTCTTCCTTTTCTCGACGCATTTTCATTTCAGATCCCTTGCACAACATAGGCAAGTCGCATATCTCTGCGTCATTCAGTAGGTAATTAGCATCCACTCCGTCGAAAATAAGCCCTGTAGCTATCTCTGACACACGTATCTGCTCGTCTTTCTTATCCTCATCTTTGCTATCCTCTACGGGTTTATCATCAGCTTTAATTTTCGGATAAAACTGATTGACATAGTTAAGGTATCGAGATATGTCCTTTGATAATTTTTCACAGGCCGCATAGTCTGCGACTTGCTGAAACGTCTCAAAGGTACTATTATCAATATCTTGTTCGGGAGCGGTCACGTACATAAGAGCCACGACATCTATTTCATCAGTAGCGTCCATTTCGTAGAAGGGCTTATCCCTCAACTGCTCCCATCTGATTATTTGCTTTATCTTGATTTTCATTTTTGGAAAATTAAAAAGGGCGGTAGACGGCTATTGTGCCACCTCCGCCCTTGTGTCTTTGAAAAATGGATTTAAGTTCCAGGAACTGCCGCAGTCTTCAATAGAGGACCACTTCCGTTAAAGTTTACTGAATACTTTTTCAGCTTGCCTTGGTCGCCCGTAAACTCGCATGATGCGATATGGAGTTTACCGTGGTAACTTGTCTTAGTTGTATCGAGCGTATATGTATATCCAGCTGTATCGTCACCTGAGCGCTTGAAATCGCCAAAAACGAAATCAAGCAAAGTATCATTTAACTGCGCATCAAGGAGAGCATCACCGCTAACCGAACCTGTCTTACGAGTTAGCAAAGCTTCGCTTGCTACTGTAAAAGACTTAGTACCTGGAACTTCTTCCTTCCAATCACCAGACATCTGACTAGTAGTGTCAATCATGTCCGTAGTAGTGTTTAACTTCGACGATGTCGAAAAAGCTATCGGTTCGCCCCCGATAGATACCATCAGCTTGCCGTCTAGGTCAAGATCCTGATTTGCGTTATAAGCAATTGTTGACATATAAAATTGTGTTTGTGTTGTTTGTATCTATATATACCTGTTTCAAGGCAGTATTTGGGTACTATTCTTGTGACTTGCCAACTGTAAAAACTAAAATCTGCACATACTTCACTACATTATTTTCTCCAACGAAGTCCTCATGCGAATTAGTCATTACTAATTGGTCCTTATCATATACATAGATATCCTGCAAGGCACTTCGCAATTCTTCCGCTATTTCTACGCCCTTAGCATACACATCAGATACTACGTTAAATGTAACTTCACACCATTCCGCAGATAGGCTCATTTGGTTTAATTCGCTACCTCCAGCAGTTCTCTGATAAAGGATAAAGTCTCCCACTGTTCCCTCCGTAGCATACAGGGGGAATATATTCTCACCGACAAGAGCCTTCAAACTTTCACGAGCCAACAGCATCGGGCGAAGGTCTTTTGCAATTGATATTTTACTCATTTTTTCCTAGTATTTTAGTTAGTGCCACTTCTGTTCCCTTCAGGACCTCACAGACGGCATTATCCATGTCCTCGTTTCGTGTGTCGGTCCAAAAGTTTAATGCTGGCATTTTACCCGTAGAGCCTCCATTTTGTCTCTCTCGGCTTGCCGTTCCGAGGTCAACAAGATGTGCGTGTCGTGCGATGATATGGTTTCCATCGGTATCTGACACCATGCCGAAACCTGCAAGTCCGCCAAGTTTATTTTTCTTTACTCGGACATTAAAGGATTTAACAAGATTACCCGTAACTCCCGAAGGATTTTTCATCCTCGCTTTAAGTCTTTTAAATCCTCCCTGTCTGAGGATATTAAGACCCTTTCTAATGCCCGCTTTGATGGACTTATTGGCGTCAATGTCATTGAGCTGTTGTAGCATGGCATTGATGCGGTCTTGACCTATTATCTTTACCTCGCTCATGGTTCATTGTCGTTAAGTCGTGTACCTGTAATCAATAAAGTGTTATCATCCTGCGGATCAATCAGAGTTATACGGTATCGATAGTTCTTAAACAGAAATCTCTGCTTATCATTTATGAGTGAATTATTTCTAACCTGAACAACAACAGTACCCGCAATAAAAAAGAGATAGAAACGTATTTCAGCACCATCTGGCAAACCATGCGAGCCTGCATAGACCGGGGGATGAATACAGAAGGCGTATTGCCCGGGCCGTTGCGCGTACCGCGCCGGGCATCAGCATTGCGCCGATTGCTGGTTTCCAGCGACAAGTTGTCCAGCGACCCCATGAATGTCATTGACTGGGTGAATATGTTTGCCCTTGCCGTCAATGAAGAAAACGCCGCCGGTGGGCGCGTTGTGACCGCACCCACCAACGGTGCCTGCGGCATTGTTCCGGCTGTGCTGAGTTACTATGACCACTTTATCGAATCTGTCAGCCCGGATATTTATATTCGCTACTTTCTCGCCGCCGGCGCTATTGGGGCGCTGTTTAAAATGAATGCATCGATCTCCGGCGCGGAAGTGGGTTGCCAGGGTGAAGTAGGTGTTGCCTGTTCGATGGCGGCAGCTGGCCTTGCTGAATTGCTGGGCGCCAACCCGGAACAGGTATGTGTTGCGGCAGAAATCGGTATGGAACATAACCTCGGGCTGACTTGCGATCCGGTAGCGGGCCAGGTTCAGGTACCGTGTATCGAACGCAATGCCATCGCCGCAGTGAAAGCGATTAATGCGGCGCGGATGGCCATGCGCAGGACTTCTGAGCCCCGCGTTTCCCTCGATAAAGTGATTGAGACCATGTACGAAACGGGCAAAGATATGAACGCCAAATACCGTGAAACCTCCCGTGGCGGTCTGGCCATTAAAGTCCAGTGTGATTAATAAGTCGGCCCTGCCTGGCTGCCCGAAACACCGCCGGGCAGCCAAAGTTTCATATCAAACGTTTACGTTACGCGAATACCCACTACACTCAAATTATCCTTTTATACCATTACGTTACTTAAGGTAAACCAGCATGCAGACTGCCCAGCGGATCGTCCGAGCATATCGGCGTAAACGTATGGTGCTTT
>OGVK01000160.1_pt1 | contig 10158 bp, 17 predicted proteins | sample 1575721 | NCBI WGS metagenome assembly OGVK01 (sample SAMN07581521, study PRJEB24739) | freshwater metagenome | place: Singapore | collected 2015-01 | reverse complement strand
CACTTAACCACCTCCACAATTTTACTTCTGAATTCCTCAAGACTACCGTTGTTCTCCACAACAATATCCCAGTTACCATAGTTATCTAATGAAGTCTCACTGTCGTCCTTTAGGGCTTTTACGCCATCTCTTTCGACTCTCATGGTAATCACATTATACATCTCTTGTTTAACCTGTTCAATCTCATTAGGGTATCTACAGTCACTAAAGACACATATGGCATCTTTATCCCACGGAGCACAACTCTTGGCTTCTTGGATACTTTTGTTTAACCATATGTCACCGTTGTATTCTCTGCCAACTCTTCCGATATCCTGGAGCAACTTGCGACCTCTTGTGTCTTTCTTGCCATTCCATCCGAGTTCTAATGCAACCCTTTTGACCCCATCGCCAAACGCGAAGGACTCCGCAAGAAACTCTTCACAGATAATTTGTGCTGCCGTAGTCTTCCCACTTGTTGCCTTTCCAGAAATACATAAAGTAATCATTTGCACCTCCATATAATTGCCATAGTAATCGTAAGTGTCATTGCCGTGATTTCCTCAATGATTGCGTTCGGTCTTGCATTTGTTATTCCAGCAAGAATCGCTACAACAACCTCAGATAACAAAAGTAATCCAATGGAAGCTAATACAGCCCAATAGATTTTCATTGGAGCACCTCCGGTTTCTCCTTGAAACATTGTGTAAGGTACTCAATGGCTTCACTTGAGTCTTTCCCATAGGCTTCGTCAAGTACATACTTAAGGTACGCTGCAATGACTAGACATTGGTCTTCATTGAACTCGTCAACAGGATTCACGGCATATCCATCGGCTGTCTCAAGAATATCAAATGTAATCTTCATTTGTTCACCCGCCGTTTCGTCCAAGACTGCTCAGTAGCAACCGCCCAGTCCTCACGAGTCTTCTTAGCAAGTCCAAATGACCCCTTAGCGGTTACATATGGGTTACCTACTGGCTCACATGTTGCGTTGTGTCCTTCTAAGCGGTTCTTAAGATTCGTAAGTTTACTTTTGTTAATCATTTGAATGCCTCCAGTTATTTATTTGGTACTACTGCTCACTTTGTTCACCCGATGAACTTGTGTTCATCCGATATCCTTAGTATACCTCACGTACTCCATTACTGTCAATAGTTTCTTTTGAATTCCACAGAAAAACTTTACCATCCCTATACTCCCCCTTGCGAAGTATGCGAGCTACTTGAGATTGCACAAGAGCTTCTTCTCTAGTGTACCCCTTGGACTCATATGCAGCCAGTACAGTTTCCCATGATGCCCCACGGGAATCAAATAGTTTCCTTACTTTTACATCAGCATATCCTTTTAGCCCCTTGTAATTATCGGTAGCATCACCCTTGAGGCACTGGGTTAGCCAAAAGTAATCTGCTGATTTCTCGTCATTATAACTCAAGGTATCCTTGTGGTAATCATAAAACCACGTCGAAGGTATCGTACAGAAGTCCTTATCAATGCTCACAAGAATACTCGTGGGGCTACTGAGGAGCGAACATGTGTCATCAGCCTCAAGGTACGGATAGCACACCACATGATAATTCTCGCGTACCCATTGGAGCAAGCTAGCGTATCCAGAAGGCTTTCTGAGTTTCGCTAATGGGTTACTGTAGGACACATAAGAAATGCTATCGGTCTCTATTGCTTCCAACTGTTCATCCTTGGGGTTTCTGTTGGCTTTGTACGTTGGCAACAATAGCTTTCTAAAGTTCTTCTTATCGGATATACACATGGTAACACTGTAGGTCGTGAGTTTCTTGTGTTTCCTAAGGTTACTCATGATTTCCTCAAAGATTGCTATGAATCTCTGCTGGCACTCCTTGTGGTCGCTGTAGATTGTGTATAGATTCCCCCAGTCAATCTTGTGTTCACATGAGGACGCTGCTCGGTAGAGCACGGTGTCACAATCGAATATCAGGTCAATCATGTGATATTCCTTTTAGAATGTGTGCTATGACATCTACAGTCCACCCGTTGCCAAGACATTTGTATCGCTGGTTATCACTTATGCAACTTGTGTAATTGTCTGGAACTCCTTGGCATCTTTCGTATTCCACAGGTGTTAACTTACGACACCCATTGTAGTCCATAACTTTCTTGTGAGCGTATCCTCCTTGTGCTGTCGTTAATGTATGTGTTTTAAATTTAGGATTGAATACTCTTTTATTCATCTCAAAGTTTTTTACATCTAAGGTTGCACACACTTGCTTGTCCATATTTATGTTTACCATTGGTTTGTCATAGTAATATTTTTGTGGAACATTTGTTTCCATTATATTCACCAAGTTTATATCGCACTCATTAAGGTTACTTATATCTACTGGAATATTCGTCCAATATAGTCTAGGTCTATCCTGAGCAACAAAACAATTACTATTGATAAATATTGGTTTACATTTAAGTAGTCCTGAAATAGCCTCCTTACATTCACTAGACATACTTGCAACATTCTCAAATAGGAAGTATCTAGGCTTAACATAAGTCAGCACATCTACAAACTTAAAGAATAACTTAGATTTACCATCAAGCCCTTCCCTTGTCTTGCTTTGTACTATACTTAGCGACTGACAAGGGCTTCCGCCGATCAACAAGTCAATCTTAGGCAAATCCCAAGTCTCCCATTGGGTAACATTACCTAACTGTACGGTATCTGGAAAGTTTTCCTGTGTTACCTTCATTGCATACTTATCGATTTCACTAGCGAAATACTTATCAACCTTAATGCCAGCCTTCTGTAATGCCAGTTGCCCACAAGAAATACCATCGAATAGACTTAGTACATTCATACATTTCCCTCCAGTAATCTCATAACTTCTTCCCCTTTGTCGCTCACATGTAATTCCCCAGTACCCACATCTTTCCATAGCAACCCTCTGCGCCACATGACCTCTATGGCTTTCTTTTGCGTTCTCGTGACACATGTGTACTCCTTGCCAATCTCGAATGTATATAATTGAATCATTTTGTTCCACTCAAGTATTGCTTGTTCTTTTGTCTCTTGTGGCCATGTGTTTTCATTAAAATTACAATTGTTATTTCTACATGCCACGCCGTAACCGCCAGAGTACTTATGGGTTACTTTTGGCACTCGTCCACACAATGGACAGGCATTAGGAATTGTTATGTGCCCCCTCCAGTTTCTCCTTAGCTTCTTGTAATGTCCATGCGTCAAACATTAGTTCTCCTTCGTGACTCCATATCTCCCAGTAGGTACGATGCGAGTCAAATGATTCTCTAGTTCTCACAAGTTTAACGTTGTATGCATCTTGTAATTGTGTCTTAGTCACAACTGTCCCTCCAGTTCTCTCATAACTTCTTCTCCTTTGTCACTCACATGTAATACTCCAGTACCCACATCTTTCCATAGCAACCCTCTGCGCCACATGACTTCTATGGCTTTCTTTTGAGTTCTTGTGAATACTGTTGAACCATGTTGGATTAACCTAAGTGTTTCTAAGATTTCTCTCATGCCTTCACCTTCTTGTAGAACAGAAGAACTACCTCTTGACAAAATGTGTAATTTCCTACATGTCTTGTCAGTGAATTATGGAATCCGAGAGGATCATCATATGGGTCTACCGTTGTCTCAAGAATACAATTCCCAAAACATGGGGTATTACCACGGACATAACTAAAGCTGCAAAAGTATCTCATCGCTTTTCCTCCAGTCTACTCGTGTTCGGATCATAAGTCAACTCAAAGCGATCCTGGTTATTCTTGAGTCCCTTACGAGCCTTGACGACCTTCATTTTCGTTAGGTATTTCATAGCTTCTCTGTCGATTTCACTCTCGGGCGGATTGGATATCACAGGTCGCCATATGAGTACAATGATGTCCGCTGATGCACCAATGTCCCCTGCGCCCTTGAGAGCGTTCTGGGTTGGTTCCATTGCGCCCTTTTGTGATTCCTTGTTGAACTGTGAAAGCATCACAAAGGCTACATTGTTTTTCTTAGCGATCTCCTTCATTTTCCTTGCGGAACTCGACTGTTCCTCAAAGGTATCACAGCGCGCAAGGTACCCAAAGTAATCCACGGCAACGATGTCAAGAGGCTCATCAGGATTTCTCATGTTGAATATCTGGATGTACTTATCGATATCCGAGATACTCAAGGAGTTCTTATCGACCACATGGAGATACTTGCCAATCTTTTCGGACACCTCTTTGAATACCTTTGAGCCATCTTTGGTTTTACAAAAGTCCTTCACAGTAAACTGAGGAATCCCCATGACTTTTGCTATGATAACCTCAAGGATATCTGCCTTGGTCATCTCAAGTGAAAACAGAAGAACTCTCTTGTGTAATCTTATAGTCCAGTGGAGACACATGTCGACAAGACACTGGCTTTTCCCAGAAAAGCTGTAACCTCCCACAATAGTCACCCAAGACCTTCTCATGGTAACATTAGCATCCAACGCAGGATAACCAAAGGTAATCTCTTCTTCATCTAGTGATTCATCAAAGGCTCTAAAGCAATCCTCAATATCACTCAAGTCACTCATAAGTTCATCCTCTGTGTTCACATCAGAAACTCTCAAGAACTCCTTAACAACATCTAATGATTTTCCCCATGTTTCACTCAAGAGCTCCGCAAGGTCAGCCTTGGTGAGTGGATTAGTAATACTCTTGGCATAACTTTCGATCTTCTTTTGTTGCGCTTGAATATCATCAGGATGTGCTTTGATAATCTCACGAGCACAGTAGATATCAATGTCATACACAGGGAAGTCTGAGAAGTTCTTGCCGGACAATAGAATATCATTGGTATCTTTTATGGTTTCTCCTGTGATCTCAAGAACTTTCACAGATGCCTGCGGATAATGCTTCTGGAATAACTCACGTGCCCTTGTGACAAACTTTGAGGCTTTCCCGTCGTTATCCGGAATGATTACCACTTGAAATCCGTCAAGTTTACTTGAGTATTGTCTGATGAGTTCTACGTGATTCTTACTCAAGGAAATACCGCAGTAAGCAACCGTTGGATATCCCATCTGAATTCCTGCGATACTGTCGAAGTGACCTTCGCATACATAGAGCTTCTTTTGTTTCCTCATGAGTCCAAGGCATTTGTCGAGGTTATACAAGTATTCACCTTTGGTAAAGACTCCTGGGATATTCTTGGTGTTCTTGTACTTGGCTTTCCCCTCAAAGAACCGATAGCCATACGCACAGATTTCCCTTGAGTTTACATCGAACATTGGTATGGTGATCGCATGGGACCTATCAGACCACCCTAAGCGAAACCTTTTGATTGTTTCATCAGTAAGCCCGCGTTTTTGCTTGAGGTACTCTACACACTTCCCTACGTCTTTCTCGTATGTCTTGCACCAGCTCTCGTACTTCTGTGCAATCGTCTGCTGTTCCTCAAAGGTTTTGTCTTGCGACAGATCAATGGAATACTCTTGGCATAACTCATGAACTGCTGCGGAATACGATAGGGTCTCACGCTCCATGAGGTAGTCAATGATGTTGCCCCCAGCGTTACAACTAAAGCAATACCATGAGTTATCAGGGAATACTGCAAAGGAACTCTCATTAGTTCCCCCGTGGATTGAACAAGAGGAACGATAGGTACCATCAGAGAATCTCGTGAATTCATCTTGAGGGTATTTCCCTTGGATAAACTCATAGAGGTCACGAGATTTCAATATGCTTACTACTGACATTTATGTGTCCTCCTTAGAATAACTGTGGTAACGTAAGTTTTACCTTTTCAGTCACAAGTCTCTGTACAACCCTAAAGTTAATTGTTGGATTCTTATGTTTCTTAATGAACCCCCATAGCTCCTCATTGATTAACTCATGATAAATCGTCTGCAATAACATAGGAATTAACTTCTGTGACCACTCATGTTCCTCAAGTATCTTTGCGTATTCCTTTTCGATAAACGCAGGAGTACACAAATTTTCCACAAAAGTAGACTCAACGGTTACATTAGTGTTCTTTGGAACGCTTTTAGAAACCTTGAATTCCGATGTGATAATCTTAGCCCACACTTGGTTTCCCCATTTGTTATGATACTCATAGTTCTTCACAACAATGCCTTCGCCAACTCCAGAGCTCATAAGGAATACATTTGACTTCGCTTGTTCTGCCAACTGTTCCTCTGTTGGGTTTTCAAGTACCGCCTGTACCGGAATGTAATCAATGGAGAATTCCTCAAGAGACTCTTTGTAATCATCGTAATTCATGAGAATACCATTATCTTCCACATCAAATACATAGAATTTTCTCCACGCATCCTCTTGGTATCCCCTGATGGTATGCTTGACTAACCATTCGCCATACAAGCGTCTACTTGGGTATTTCTCAAGGTAGCTTTTGTATCTATTATCGTCCTTGAGGGCGTTCATGAATCCTGCGTTATCCGCTGCAACCGTAAGTTCTCTCTTGCGTGAACCAAAGTGTAACTCATGGTCTACCATGTAAATCTGACCGTTTGTACCGTCTAACTTAGGGAATACATAGCACTTACCACTGGTTATCCCTTCGACCTCTTCTTTTCCCAATCGTTCCACATGCATATACTTTTGAAATTCCATTACATATCCTCCAATAGCTTTCTATAGTCTTCATATGCGCCCTTATGTTCTCCCTTGTCTTTCCACCGAAGTCCCTCTTGATACTCCCTAGCCTTATCGAAGCAGTCACTCATGGTCATCTCATGTTTACCATCAAGCTGCCATAAGTAATCGTACAGTAAATGCAAGGACTCCAGCGTTTGTCCTTTGAAAAACGAGCGAACCGCAAAGAAGTTACGCGTGGGTTTCCCATGTGCAAACGCTGGAGTTTCACCTGCTTTCTCGAAGAATAGTAAGGTACACTTTTGTAGCTGCTGGGAAGGCGTAAGGGAACGTAGGGACTCTGGGGTTATCTGTGGTTTAGTCATGGTCAGTTATGCGCTTGCAAGCTATATCATAGTAACCCTTGTCCATCTCAAAGCCTATGAAGTTACGTCCAGTGTTCATGCAAGCGATTGCTGTTGTACCACTACCCATGCAGTTGTCAAGGACAAGTTCTCCTGGGTTCGTATAGGTTTTGATTAGGTACTCAAAGAGTGCCACGGGTTTCTGTGTAGGGTGCAACTTGGTTTTATCGTTCTTAAACTCAATAACTTGCATTGGGTATCTTTTACCAGTCTCGTTTTTAGTTGTATAATCACGCTGTTGTCCGTATAACTCCGACCCCTTAAAGCCTCTCCTTTTGTTTACGTAAGGAGTTGAATAAGAAAACTGAGGGTTATAACATGGCTGACTATTGTAAAATACAAGGATTTCCTCTACGTTCTTTAGTGGCATTCTATTGGCATTCATTTGTCCCGTATGAGGTTTTCGCCAATACCATGAGTATCTAATGATATCTATAGCATGCCACCCCAGGGCATGGCTAAACGGTGGCATTGCAGTTAGTACGATAGCGCCGTTAGGTTTTATCACGCGCCTATACTGTTCCCACAGTGGTTCAAGGGGAATTCTAGTGTCCCACTTGCAATGTGTGGTCCCGTATGGCAAATCGCACAAGATCATGTCTATAGACCCATCGGCAATCCTTTTCATTCCCTCTAAGCAATCCTCATTGTATATCTTATTGATTTCCATCATACCACTGTTACCTCCATAGGTCTTACGTTTTCGCCAACTATAACCTTGGTATTCCAAAACAACCGCTGAACAGACCTATAGGCATCGCTAGTAATTCCATCTGATGTGCCTTTGTATTCATCATGTTCCTCAAGAATGTCTACTCCAGAATCTCCCAAGTATTCGCAAATGTACTCCATGAGCTCCTTCTCGGACTCATTAGCTACTCTTATTTCCATACCACTGTTACCTCCATTTCTTTCCTTCCAAATTCCACAGCGTCATCTCGTGAATCCATGTAGATATCCAAGCGGTTATAACTAATGTATCCTCCCCTGTCCTCAACGGTATACTCGTGACCCCCTATGATAACTTTAGTGCCTAATGGAATCCACGAGGGTGCTGCAATGGTTCTCCCCTGCTTCGCGTGTGTTCCACTTGCGGTTATTCCATCTGACTTTCCACATTGGTCATCGGAAGCTGTATAGGCACTCACTTCGGCTACATAGGTATACGAGGAGTTTTCTACGCTTCCTACAGCTGTCTCTGAGCGTGTTTCTGTTGGGTAGCTTATGATTGGTCCTAAGTCGTAATAAGTGTGCCCAGAGACGCCTGTGGAAAGTACAATGGATAACGTAAGTGTTCTAAGAATGCTCAGGCGTTATACTTGCGGACCAACTTGAGTTCTGAACTGTAGAAACCCCATATGGTCTGATCACAGAACTTTACAGGGAACCTCACATCGTAACCCCTGCTATATTTCTTTGTGATAACCCCTTGTATTCCTTTGATATCATCGGCAAAACTAAAGTCGCACTCAGCTACCTCCACTATGTCACCCACATGGAATCCTTCTGGTTCCTTTGTTACCTTATGTTTCTCCTCAAGATTATCGAGTAACCTCTTGAGTGCCATATGGCTCCCCTTGTGAATACTGAACTTATCCGTTGGGTTACACAAGGCTTCTGCGGTGACACCATTGGATTCTGCTGTTACACAGTGGTATCCATCGGAAGTAATTGTGATTACCTGTGGGGTACTGAAGTCTTCTGGGGTGAGTGTGAGGATTTCTGTTTTCCCATGGAAATTAACGTTACAGAATCTAATTTCCATATAGGGTTCATACGAAATACATATGCTGTCTCCACAATACTCATTGAATCTAGTAGGTTTGTCTGATCCTGTCCACACATACCCACGTTTCTCAAGTTCAACCATAAGTTTATCATAGACTTCTTGAGTTGGTGTATGGAGTACATGAGTCCCTGCTTTGAATAACTTGAGTTTATCCTCAAATGACTGTGGTGCGTTATAGGACTTAAGTTCTTCTAAAGTAATGTCAAGTGGTTCTAGATCTCTCTCAGGCTGCCAACAATGCACATTAGTTCCTTCACAGAAATACATGCGGTCACGTTCGTGCACCTTGGTAATCTTGACGATTTCTCCTTTGTTAAACAAATATTTTCTTCTAGCTTTTACCTTATCCCCAACTTTGTATTTCATATGTTCTCTCTACTCCCTTCGTTATCCGTTGCACCTCAGCACAACCGCGCCATTTCATTTGTTATTTCAAAGGGAAGACAAATGTCCTCCCGTGTATCAGATAGGAACCTCTTCATCTGTGAAGAACTGATCACTAGGTTTCTCCACATCAAACCCAAAGGACTCAGCAGAACCGCCAGTACCCCCAAATTCCACAAGTTTATTCACAAGGATTGCGTTCATGTACGCTTTGACCCCTGCGTTCTTTGCTGAGTTTCTGATGCCCTGTAATGAATAATTCACCTGGATTACACTACCATTGCCCACTTGTTTCTCAATTGGTTTCCCGTCAGCACCAAACAGCGGAAATGTCTTCTGTTCTCCTTGGTCATCAAATGCTTTCGTTGTGAACCGCAAGAATTCCTTTCCTTCGCTGTCGGTTTTCACTGGTGAGTACATTGGTTCCTTTGGGTATTCCTGAGGTTTGCCGTTCTTGAAGAACTTCTCATTTTCTCCAATGGATTCATATGCAGTCGCAACGTCACCTTTGAATTTCACAAGATCCTCATCAGATACGTAAAGGTCGATGATGTAATTCTTGTTGCCATTCCCTTGGTACTCGTCATAGTTGTCCTTAGGTACCCCAAGTTTTGCCCATTTTGCTGTTCCTTTGATATTTGCCATGTATACATTCCTCATTTCATTTGTTTTATTTTGTGATTACTTATGTTTACCAATTGACACCACAAGGACTCGCTCGTGACATCTACTCACCTCACTGTTCGCTTTACTTACCCGTTGTACTTGCGTACAACCGATTCGACTTCCTTAGTGTACCACTTGTTACTCGTGTCTGTCAACAGTTTTCTCAAAAGTTTTTCTTATATCTCCTCTCGTTTACCTTGAGCACCTTACCATCCATCTGTAATTCATCAAGTATTCCCTTGTCATTTACAACAAACTTATAAGTTTCCCCTACGACTACCTTAGATACCTTCAAATATCGTGACTGGGAAACAGATCGGAAGAGCACACGTCTGAACTCCAGTCACCTGAAGCTATCTCGTATGCCGTCTTCTGC
>OGVK01000159.1_pt1 | contig 10168 bp, 17 predicted proteins | sample 1575721 | NCBI WGS metagenome assembly OGVK01 (sample SAMN07581521, study PRJEB24739) | freshwater metagenome | place: Singapore | collected 2015-01 | reverse complement strand
TGGGTCTGTTCGGTTCGTCGTGAAGGCAAGCGTTGAAGTACTCGTCCCAGTACTTGACGTCGCCCTGGAGAAAATGGGTGCGGTGAGTGTCAAGGGCAAGAGTGCCGTCGAGGTCGAAGACGATCATAGAGAGAACTCCTTTTGAACGAAGTTCTCAATCTGAGCAAGAGGCTTTCGCTCGTCGAGCATAGCGATGAACAAAGTCATATAGACAATGATGTCCATAGCTCGTCCTTCAAGGCCCTCGAGGCGCTCTCGCTCGACACCGTTGTTTTCGTCCTTGATGTACTGCATGATAGCATCCCAGTGCTTCGCGCAGTAAACGCCCCAGACGCTTTCCATGGGAAGGCCGAGAGCAGCGGCGTTGCGGCGGAAGTTTGCGAGCCGGTCGTCGTCGCCGGCGTACTCGCCGCCTTTAAGTTTGGCTAGGCTTTGCATTTCGTCCTTTACAAACTCGAGCAAAGCTTCGTAGCGTTTATGCGTGTAGAGAGTCATCTGCGGGGTCTCCGTTGGATTGTGGATGAGGGGTCTCAGAACTTTTTCCCATCCGGTTGAGCCCTTGCGGCGTATGAATGATCCGCTCGGGTATAGTTGTAGATGAGCTTCTGGTAGATGATTTCCCAGGGGTCGAGGGTGAACTGGCTCATTAATGCGAGAGCATTCTGGAACAGCGAATTAAGCTGACGCGCGGGGAACACGCCTTCCTCTTCCATGATGTCGTAGAAATAGGCAAGCTCTTTGTGAAGAGCCCAGAGTTTTGCCGGAACCGGAACCGGGCCACTCCAAAAATAATCCCACTCAGAGAAGTCAATCTTCCACTTGTAGCCAATGATGTTATCAGCCAAGCGAATGATGAAATCCGCGAGCTCTACCACCACGCCGTCGAACTGCGGAAGGTGATCATCCTTCTTGGACTTGCGCACGGCCTCGACAGCTTCCGAAAGTTCCGAGGCCATGAGAGCGAAGTGCGTGTCCATGTCTCGGGGGAGGAGGTTCCCGTCAGCATCATACCACCACTTCCGGTTCAGGTGGTGAATGTGGTAGAAGTAGGACAGATAAGTCTGGTTAGACTGAGGAAAATACTTGCGGGGTAGTTCGGTAGTCATCATATCACTCGCCTCTCTTAGTTGAGTCTGTTGCCTTGCGCATGATCTTCCATGCGGGTTCGTCGGTGTAGATAGAGCCCAAGAAGCCTAGGCCTTTCTCAAGTTCCATCTGCATTGCGTGATGCTTGAGCATCGTGTCGGAAAGGAAGTTCTTGGGGGTCATGCCCATGAGGGACCAAAGCCAGTTGATATCGTAGAGAAAGTTCTGACCGATGATCCTGATCTCCGGGTTTTCGTGGTGCCGGAGGAACAACCGAACTCGATCCCAAGCCAAGCGCTCTTGATGGTGTGTAGGCCAGTAAGATCCTGTGGGCTTGCGGTAGTCCACGAAGGGAATGACAAGGGCAAGATCTTTTTGCGGCGCAAAACCTATGCAGGTGATCTGACCGTGGGCTGTTTCGATGTCCACCGAGAGCTTCTCGGATTTGAGAATGTGCATTTGGTAGAAGGCGTCAATATCTCGGATATCCGGCTCAACCCAGATCTTACGCGACGGACGGCGGATCTCGGGGAACTCAGATTGGCGAGCGGTTTTGATGAAGTCGGCGATGATGACTGGGCGCATGGCCCAATCTCTGAATATGTTCATGATGTTGTAGGTCGGGATGATTTTCAAACCCTTGGGTCCAAAAGTAGCCTCGGAGGCAGTGCCTCGAAGAGACTTAACTGCGGCGTTACCGGTCAGTGCCCAAAGAGCTGCGGGACCAAGGGCAAGAACTACATTCGGGCGGATCTTGTCAAGTTCGTCCCACAGGCGCTGGACATGGTGGAAGTACTTGTCCTGGAGATACTTGCCGCGACGGAGGTCCGGCATCGGAACATGAGACTCTTTCTTAGTCGTGCAGATGAACTCAATGTCATTGCGCGGCTGGATGGTGAACGGGAAGACTGTGGTGCAGTAGCAGTCTTCCCGATCGATGCCAGCCTCTTCGAGAAGTTCGTTGAGAAGATCTCCATGAGACCCCACAAAGGGCATCATCATTGCGGACTCAGAGTCAGTCCATGTCTCGCCTACGATGGCGATCTTGTACTTGCGTACTGGTTGATCTTTGGCTTTGCCTGAACCTTTGCAGGTCGGGCAGGTCACTCCACGTTTATACGTAAAGGTAATACCAACACCATCGCAGACTGGACAATTCATTGGATTTGTGTTCCTCGCAAGATCAGCATTCCGTCGACGACAAAGGAGTTTTCCATATGAGGATCAAAGTCGAGTCCGGAAGGTTTGTAAACAACAGCCTGGGATCGAAGAATATTCTTGAACCCGTCAAAGGAACTGTTGGTTAGGATGATACCGGCAAGGGCTTCCTCGTCGGTAAGGATCTTGAGCAGGGAGAATACCTGCCGCACCATGGCAATCTGTTCGTTAGCTTTCAGGCTGTCCATTTTCGTGTTCCTCTAAGAACTGTTTCAGGGTTTCGTCGGCGGCGTCTGCGAACTCGGAGTTGATTTCAAGGCCGAGATACCTTGTAGCTCCTGAAGTGTAAGCTGCTCGTATAGCCGAACCCGAGCCGCATGTAGGGTCAAGAACAGCTGAGTGCTCGTCGACAACCATTCGGAAGAAGTGATTGAGGACAGCCTGAGGCTTTTCAGACATATGTCGGCCACGTTGTATAGGTGATCCCACGTGGTTCGAGACGGCTCGGACAATCTTTCGATCTCCCCGCGAAGCAAAGAAAGCTGTCTCGTAAGTTCGGCGAGGGCCCCGGTTTGCGTCTGGAAGGATACCTGAGTTGTCGGTCTTGACCCAGACGAGGGGGAAGGGGTTGACGGTGAACTTGGTGGAGAGGAGCTCAAGGGTCTGAGCGTAGAAGTCCATAGAGAACCAAAATATGAGATGGGCAGACTCTTCACAAAAGTTGTCCAGGTTGTTGAGCAACGCGTCGATAAGCGCCCAATAGATTTCAGGAGTGTCTTCATACGTTCCATAGGAGTCTCCGGAGCCTTGGTCGGACTTGTGCATACCGACGCCGTAGGGAAAGTCGCAGTGAATGAAGTTGAACTTGGGTCCGGTGTAGTACTCGGACCATTCCTTGAAGTCCTCGTTCAGGATGAAGCCGGTGCCGAGGTTTGCTTCGGCCTCGACGAGGGAGGCAAGGATGCTGGCTTCGGGGGTGTTAGCCGCTTCTGGATCGATGTCGATCACGACAGCCTTCGGAGGCTTGGTTGTCAAGCCGGTGAGAAAGGAAATCTCCGAGGCAGCCTTGCGCTCGTTCTGACGAGTGACGATGCCGTTGGCTGTGGAGAATTTGGGAGCTTCGATCACGAGCTTGTTCCCGGCGCGGATCTCTTCGGCGACTGCGATACGAGAGGAAGCGGAGGACCGAGAGACGTTGAGATACTCAGCCGTCTTGTCGATTGTCCACTCGGGAAAGCGCTCGAGTTGAAGGTTGTGAAACTCGAGGAATGCCTGGCACTCGTCTTTCCACGGCAAGTCCTTGCGCTTGATGTTTTCTTCGAGCTCGATTGCGTAGAGTTCCGCTGGCTCGAGTTGATCCGTGTAGACGCACTTGATCAAACGATCGTTGAGTTCTGTGAGAGCGGTATACCTACGCTCGCCTGCGACCAGTACGTGATCGCGGGTGATGACGATAGGTTGAAGCTGGCCAAGCTGTTTGATCGAAGCCTTGAGTTCATCGATCTCAAGCAGCTCCTTCCGCTGACGCTTGTCCTTGTTCACGGTAATTTCGGAGGGAGAAAGTTCAATAGCCCAGGTCATTGGCCAGCCTCTTTTCAATACTTGTTTTTGAACCGCTTGATGTAGTGCTCAGCGGTAAAGATTGCGTCAGGGTTGTCGGAAAGGCCGGTAGGTCCGAGGACCCACTTGAGGTAGCCGTAGTCGACATCGGCCCACTGCTTGCCCTTGTGCTTGCCGAAGGTGACGGTGCGGAGAAGTACTGGGTTCTGCGTGATTTCGACAAGGTCACGAACCGAGCCGTGCTTGAGAAGAACCTTGAGGATCTCGCGCGTGACGTAGCAGTCGTAGAGTGCGCGGTGAGGGAACAGGCCTGGCGGGGTATCGACCTCGAGGTTGAGCCAGTAGCGCAGGACCTGGTTGGAATGACCGGGAGCGTCGGGGAAAATCGTGAGCGCGCCCTTGTAGGTGCAAATCCAGGGGAGGAGCAAGTTGCCCTGGGTGATGCGGTCGATGAACGCCTTGTCGAACTTGGCGTTGTGAGCGCAAAAGGCAAGGAGTTCCTCGTCCTCGAAGTGCTTCATCATGGCGAGATAAGCGCCGACTTCGTCAGGTGCGCCGACAACATCGGACTCGATGATATGATGAATGGCCTTGGCTTCCGGCGGGATCTCCCGTTCTGGGTCGACGAGCGTGGAAAAATCTTGCGAACGCAGACCTCCATGCAAAGGAACACCGGCGAGTTCTACAAGTCGATCGACCTGAGGATCTACGCCGGTGGTTTCAGTATCAAGAATTATGATGTTGGTCACTGTTGGACCTCCGAAAAGAGTAGAGAATAGAGGGGGTAGTTAGCCCCCTCCGACAAACGCCTGGGGTCAGTCGACCTTGGCGAGCTTCTCGACTTCTGCGTAGATCTCGGTGCCGTCTTCCGAAGGGCGGTGACGGATCGTCACGTAGACCTGCTTGCCGACGGTCTCGTTGAACATCTGGCCCAGGGTCTTGCCTTCTTCCTCGATGCCGAACGAGTTCTTGAGTTCTTCTTTGGTGCGGAACTCAGTTGCCTCGGACAGGTACATCGTGTGACGGACGTTCTTGCCCTTGTACTCGCCGTATTCGCGGAGCTGATCCATATCAACGTCCTCGGTCGGAGCAATGATCTGGAGGCCGAAGACTGCGCCGGGGGTTTCCTTCTTGCCAATGGCTTCGAACGAGGGAAGCTTCGGGTTGAGGGCGATGAACGTGCCGACGGGAAGCGGCTTCGGCTTTTCGATAGCAGCAGCCTGCTTACCGAGGATTTTGGAAAAGTCAACCATGAGGATCTCCTGTTGTTTGGTTGAGGTTTCGGAGGGGTGTTACGACAAGGTGGGAGGATTATTCCTGCGCCATCTTGAAGAAGTCGGCGAGCCCTGTTTCGATAGGCAGGGGCGCCGAAATTTCTGCGGGGTTCTTCAGGTCGATGAAGTTCGACGGCGCAGTACGGATCTGGCGCTTGACTGAGGAACCGGTGCCGACGGTCTCGGCGAGTACGAGGGAATTGAAGTAGGTCGGGATCTTTGGGCCGAGGGCTCCGCCAATGGCAGAGGGAAAGGCCTTGGAAATTCCGTCCGGGGTCTCCATCCACTTGAGGTGGGAGGTGATGATGAGGTTCGTGTTGAACTCGGGGGATGAGGCAAGGGCGAGAACGTCTTCGACCGCGTCCTGGGCGGAATAGAAGATTTGCCGAGGGTCCTTGACTGTGGGATTGAGGGCTTCCTTCCAGCGGAAGGCTGCGTTGCCGAGGAAGGTCAGGGAGTCCACGACCATTATGTACTCAGGACCCCAGGTCGAGGGCTTGGTGCCGTCTTCCCACTTGTCGAGTAGGCCAACTGCCTTAGTGTAGGCTGTGGGTACGCCGCTGGCCATGATACCGAGGGAGGAGTTAGTCATGAACTTGTCGCGGACCGAGACGTACTCGATGTTGTCGATCTTGTCTGCGTGATGCTTGCGCATGTAGCGCATAAGGAAATCGAGCCCGTTGTCGAGATCGATGATCCGGATCTTGTAGCCGGCTGCGGCGAGGGAAGCGAGGGCACCAGTCTTACCTGAACCGGAAGGACCGATGAGCAGCATTTTGGTGATGTTGGCGGATGAGTGAGCTGAACCCTTAGGCATTGGTTGCACGAGCCTCCTGCGTTGCGCGACGTTCGATCTCAAAAGCGGTGCTGATGTCGAGATCCTTGTCGAGGATTTCGTGGACAGGTTTCATTGGTTTGTCCGTGTCGACGGTCTGAAGGCTGATCTGGTCCTGCATGAACTCGAGTTGGCGATGAACCCGCTCAATGCGATGAGAGAGATTGGTCTGCCAATTGAGGATGGCACCAAAGATACCGGCGTTGTAGTCAGTATCCTTGACGGTATCGCCGGTCATCTTCTCGCCGACGAGGTCAGCGGAAAACTTGAGAAAGACAGAATAGAGATTGTCTACCTGTCTGTTGAGGGAAATGAACCCCTCGCGGATCTGGGTTATTCTGTTCATTAGTCTGGCCTCTTGTTGGTTGGTGGAGACCCCCAAACCGGGTCCGGGGCAAGGATGGATTGAGGGTCTCCGTACTCCCCTGGGGGTAGGGGAATTAGATGGTGATGCGCTCGGGCTTGAATATCGAGCGGTTCAACGCCATGAAGCCCTGCTCGATATTGGTGCGAGCGATTGCGAGCCAGCGCTTGTCAATTTCTGGGTTGTCCATGAGACTGTCGATGGTCCGGAGGATTTTTTCCTCGGCGACCTTGTTCTCGTTGACGAGTTGAATGTTGGATTCCTGCTGAGATCGATAACCCTTGACAGGAAGCCCGAGGAGATTGGCGCCACTGGTTTCGGGCTGGGCGGGAGCTTTCTCAGGATTGGTGATTGCCCAGACTACAGCAGTGAAGATGTAGTCCTTGGCGCGCTGTTCCTGCGGGAGCTGGTTGTATGGAACAAAGCAGGGATGAGTTTTCAACTCGGGGTCCTTGACGGGACCGTAAGACCAGCCCTCGGCAGCCTTCTGCTTCAGCCAGTTTTCGTGAGAACCTTCTGGACCGGCCTCAGGATTTTCCATGTGAAACTTAACTCCGTTCCGAGCCGACTCACGTTGCCATTCAGGAGCAGCTTCCCAAGCGGGCTGAGAATGGTCGCCGAGTGCAGCGCAGTATGCACGGTTAACTTCATGGCAAATGCGCGCGAGGTAATCGATAGATGTTGTCATAGCGGGTTTCCTTAGCGAGGTTCCAGTGTCTTTCGAAGCTTATGTATAGCTCCTCTAGACGTTTGATGTTTGGCGGCGATTTGAGGCACCGTCAGTTTCCCCTCCAACAGATCAGCTATCCTAGCTTCTCTCGGAGAGTTTCCTATACGACCTACTGGACTACCGTGCAGCTTTTGATCAGCGCTGTTATCCATGTACGTGCCGCAAGCTAAATGTTCTATTTCCCTGCACTTTTTGTTATTGCATAGGTGCCGAATTATTTTACCCTTAGGTATTGGTCCATTATGTTTGTACCACTCCAAACGATGAACTAACCAGTTCTCACCTTCATAACGAACGTTACCGTAGCCTTTACTGGTTAAAGCGCCAGTCCATTCGTCGCATGGCTTAGTTAAATTAAAGGGGTTCATCGGGGCTCAAGCGGATTCCACGGCTTGTCTTGCGTGAACTCCGTCCGGAGGAACCGTTCCCGGACTTGCGGAGATTTGGAGCAGATGTCGCGGAACTGGCACCCGCCGTAGTTGCCACAGGAAGACTCGTTCATGGGCCAGAAACCTGTGCGCGTGTAGAACTCAGCCATACGGCGGTAATGGACCACGCCCTCGAGGAACTCTTGGATATGAGCGTCAGTGCGATGGGTGAAGTCTCGGGCAAAGGCGGTGAAGCCTACGGCCATCTGCGCAGCATCCACGATCATGCCCTTGACGGGAGTCTGAAACGCGATACGAGCTGCGGTGGAGTAGAGAGTCATCTGGTTGTCGGGATTAAAGTTCTGGAAGAAGTACTTTGACGAAGGGCCAGTGACGGTGGCGGAGGTGGTCTTGTGGTCTTGGCCATAGATCTGCCCGGGATCGTCACCAAACTGGACAATATGGTCAAGGTGGCCAGAGAGCATGAGACCGGATTGGATCTCGAAACGGAAGGAAAGCTCGACGGCAGGTTTACCGTTGGCTAGGACGATGGTCCGGCAGTTGTCGTCCTTGTAATGCTCGAAGTACCAGACAAGGGATCGGATGAGTGTTTCGCGAGTCTTCGTGTTGTCGGGGAGGCCCTTGCGAAGACCGGGCCGATAGCCAAAGGAGTTGATCATGATCTGGCGAATGGCCTTGCGGCAAGCGGTTTCATGATCCTCGCCAGTAGCTCGGGCCTTGAGCCAGATCTCAATCCCGGTGTGGTAGTGGATACCAAACTCTAGGTGATAGGACTTCTGCTTAGGCTGCCAATTGAGCACCATGGAAAGCTGGTACTTGCGGGGGCAGGTTTTGAGGAGCCCGAGGGAAGTGCTATCCCAACAGTATTGCACTCCATCGTCATCAAAAGGCGAAGGCCAACCGCCGTAATCAATGGCTTCAACTCGCTTGATATTCTCGAGACCGCTAATCATAGCATCTTTGCCCTTCTAATACGATCGGCTGCAGAAGACTTGCCAGAAAGACCTTGAACGCGAGCGATTTCGGCTAGGGTGTAGCCGTCAGCTTTAAGATCCAAAGCTTGCTGGAGAAGATCGGTATCCGTGGCAGGTTGTCCTAGGCGAGCTACTCGATTGCGCTCAACCATGTCGTCTGAATTTTGTTGCGCAGTGCCAGCATACAAATGCGTAGGTTCAATACAACGACGATTGTCACAGGTGTGCAAAGCGTTGAGTGCTCCGAGGGTTACGCCCGAAGTCTGCTCAAGCACAAATCGATTTGCCCTGAGTTTAGGAGTGCCCCGTCTACCTACTGAAAGAGGAATATAGCCCTTCGCATTCGGGCGCAAGTGCGAAATCAAGCAGCCGTTAGGCAATCTTGTTGCTTTCAAACAGTTCATCGAGAACCTGCTTTGCGGTTCTGGCAGGGCGGGGCATTGGGGGTCGTCCTTTCAGAGACCTAGATCTTCAAGACTGATATCAAGGCCCATGTCAAGCTGAGCAGGGGCTTTTGAAGAAGCAACCTTCTTCGGGGTCTTGACCTCGGGCTGGAGATAGTTGATCCGGTCCGAGCGGAACTTCGCGATGATAACGTCGATCTCTTCAGTGGTCAAGTCCAGCGGATCTTTGTCGAAGAGTTCTTGGATGAGGGCAGGAGAAATCGCCATGTCCTCAATGGCGTTGGGGATTACTGGCTCGTCACTCAAGTTGGATATCCTCCAGATTAAGGTCAAGGTCGACCGGGGTTTTTGCGGCCTCAGCGCGCATGATGATCTGGCGAACGAGTAGACGAATAGCCGGGCCTGCGCCTACCGTGGGGAACAGGACACCGAGCTTTTCGTAGTCGCCTTGAAACAGACGAATGTTCTTGACGTCAAGGGCTTCAGGGCTCTTACGGGCCATCTGGAAACTCCGTGGGGTTAAGTGTTTTCCGTACAACCCATATCTCTGACTCGGGATGAGTATACGAGGGTTTTATGGAAAGCACTTCGAGGCGCGGGTCCATGAGCTCTTTACGGGTCGCGTAAAGCTTGGCACGCAAAAGCTCGGGAGTAGTGGTGCGGATCACTATCCCGAGCTTCGAGGCGAGGGCTTTGTAGAGAAGTTCTGCCAGGCCCTCGTCCATGGTGGCGACCGATTAACGCTTGCGCGAGGCGGCCGGAGTTACGTCTTCAGCCGAGGCTTCTTCGGTCGAGGTCTCGGCTGCGGCAACCGTTTCGGCCTGGGCCGAGTTCAGGATATCGAGCAGATCGGTATCGACCTCGGAGGCGCCGGACTGGCGAGCTTCTTCGACGCGCTTCTTGGCGAGTTCCTTGATCTCTGCGCCCTTCGGCGAGGCCAGGAGCTTCTCGGCAGCTGCGGTGATGGCGGCAGCCTTGAAGTCGGACAGGTTCTTGCCGGCGCCCCGGATAGCGAGCTTGACCTGATCCTTGGCGAGGGACATGGCTTCGGCCTGGACCGGATCAAGACGAGCGCCACCGCCGGTGCGAACGCCGAACTGGTAGGAAGCCGCGTATGCGTCGAAGTCTTCCTGGGTGCCGCCGTCCTTGGCCTTGTTGGCGAAGTTGTTGCGGAGGTTTTCGAAGAGAACCTGGTTCAGCGCGTTGGCTTCGTTCTCGGACAGCGTGTGGCCGGCAGCGAAACGGGGGGTGACAGAAAACTGCTTGCCGGCGATGGTGATGGAGGTGGTCATGCGAGATCTCCTTGATCTGTTGGAACTGGGCGGGGTGCCCTTCTGGTCAAAGGGCCTTTCCAAAATCCGTTTGGCCCGTGCATCGATCAATATAAACATGCG
>OGVK01000158.1_pt1 | contig 10228 bp, 13 predicted proteins | sample 1575721 | NCBI WGS metagenome assembly OGVK01 (sample SAMN07581521, study PRJEB24739) | freshwater metagenome | place: Singapore | collected 2015-01 | reverse complement strand
GTTTCCCAGTCACGATAGGCCCCTTTGATATATTTTTTCTATAGATACACTCAGGCTATCACTTGGGCGGATACCATAGATACCATCTATATCCCTCGGTAGTCCCCTCGGTAGTCCCCTCGGTAGTCACCCATGTTACCCCCTACCCCCACTTTTGGGGAGAACCAAGGGGGCGGATAACCCGTGTCTACACCGGAGGGTAATTTTTAACTTCAGCCTCCCCCCAGGTGAAATGGCTCTACCTCGGGGGTTACGGAGGTGTATGACCACTGCATCCTCCACAGAGTAGCAAATAGTTGAAGAAAGTGCTTGACAGGTTTTTGACCCAAAGAGATAATGACTTTAAGAAGGATATAAACTTAAGTTACTACTTAAGACACTACTTATACACACTCACACATAAGTTACCACTTAAGTCACTACTTAAGTGAGAGCTTAAGTTACCACTTAAGTTACTGCTTATCCACATAATCCAGACAGCTTTTGATCTTTCACTTAAGTTAACACTTAAGTAGCAGCTAAAGGAAGGTCTAAGAGGAGAGCTTATGCCCAGAGTCAATCTGACTAAGATGGTCGATGAAGGAAGTAAATATCCAGACAAAGGAACCCCGATAGACAAACTCAACCCAGACATTACTTGGGAAGACAGCGACTTCAAGAAAATTCCTTCCAGTCCATTTGTCTATGCTCCCGACGGATCAGTCCACCTCGATCCAGAAATCTTTAGAATGTATAAATCGCAAGTTTAAAGGAGGCCCCATGGCTAGAATGCTCGGTGCAGGTGCAGCAGATAAGGCTGGGGAAGCTATCCTCAAGCGTAAAGTTAAGATTGATGAAGCTACTGAAGAGAAAGCATCGAAAGGTGCTCAATCACAACCCTCTCTTCCACCAAAGGTGGTAGTTCCTACCGGAACAATTCCAGCCCAAAAGATGAAAGATGCTTCCGCTGGTGCCTACAAAGACTACCAGATGCAGCAAGCTATTGAAGAAGTTCGTAAGAAGAAGACTGCTCAGAGGAGTGCATACTAATGCCTAAAGGTACTCGTAAAACCAGCCGTGTCTCATCTGCAATGGCTCTTCGTAGAGCGTGGGATTCCGAGGGAAAAGGTGTTAAAACCCTTGGTGTAAGTGATGAGAAAATACGAACACTCGTTGGTGATCAGGGTTTACAAAAGGTTAAGCAAGCTGAAGGAAAGGGAGAAAGGTCGTTTGCATACTCCTCTGATGAGCAAAGAACTCCTACTCAACGAAAAGAGAGTGCAGCTAAAGCTAAATCCACTGTAGATACTGCTATGGATGAAGCTATTGAAATGGTGAAGAAAAAGAAAACTGCTAACCGGAGTGCTTATTGATGACTGATAAAGTGGTAGACCTAAATGATCGACCACTGACCAAGAAAGAGAAGCTTGATATCTATGCCAAAGCTCTCTGCGATGGTCATACGAAGGTCCAAGCATACATCCTAGCTGGTTACTCTGCTCATACTGCTCAACTGAATGTCTATAAGTACCATCGTGAAAACGCTGAGTACATCAATGCTTATATCTCTGAACACATTGGCTCCCATGCCCCCATGGCTCTCAAGATTATCCTCCAGATTATGAATGATGATAATGAGAAAGGTGGGATTCGGCTTAAGGCTGCTCAGGATGTTCTGGATAGAGCTGGCTTTAGTGCTAAGCAGAAGGTAGAAGTCACCACTGTGGATGTAAAAGATATGAATACTGAGGAGTTACAGGGTGAAATCAAACGTATCCTCGAAGAGGACCCCAATCTGGCCAAAGTCTTCCAATTCCCCAAGGTATCGGGAGCTGGTAACTAAGCGAGAAGGAAAGGTTATGAAGGTGTATAAGGATTCCCTAGGTAAAGCTACCGCAGGGATTGGACACCTTCTGAAGCCCGGAGAGGAGAAACTGGAGATTACTGAGGCATTGGTACAGAAGTGGTTTGAGGAGGATATTAAGTCCTCCGTAGAGGCCACTAATGAGCAGGTATCTCAGCTCCCTTACTTCTCCCAAGAGCTTTATGATGTGCTCGTAAGTGTTAACTTCCAGCTAGGTACTGGGTGGACTAAGAAGTTCACTAAGACTTGGGGGTTGATGGTTAAGGGTGAGTTTGATGAAGCAGCTAATGAGGTAGAAAACTCCCTCTGGCATAAACAAACCCCCGTTAGGGTTAGAGACTTGCAGAGGGCACTATGGAAAACTTCAGCGTATGTAGAGGTACTATCCTAAGTTTAGCCTTTCTGTTGCTACAAGGTTGTGCAGCCTCTGGGATTCTCGGTGCTCTCTCCTCCACCGTGACTCCCGGAGTGTCTGCCTCTCTTCAAGTTGGTGATGATAAGCTTGAAGTTAAGGATGCTACTGTAGGTAAAAGAGAGGAGTCGAAAGTAGAGTCTAAGGTTGAGGGTGTTAATGCCCAGAGGGAGGCTAAGATTGATAACTCCTCCCAGAAAAAAGACCAGAAGACTGAGATTTCTGAGGTAAAGGGTAATGTTGAAGTGAACCAAGGGCCATCTAATTACGTCCTTGGGTTCCTTGGCTTGGGCTGGGTGTTACTGGCCGCACTCTTTACTTATTCATTCGTGAGGAGAGGACATGAGTGATTCAACACAAGAGCGTTTGCTTAAGGCTCTAGCTGAGCTTAAGGAACGACAAAAGTACTGGAAGCTAAACTTCTTCAAACCATATGGTTGGCAAGAGCAGTTTATCAATGCTTCTAAGGTCAATAAGCAGTTGCTGGCTATGACTGGTAACCGCTGTGGTAAGACCCATACTGGGGGTTTCATCATGGCTTGTCACCTGACGGGTATCTATCCTGATTGGTGGGATGGCCATAGGTTTGAAGGCCCCATCAATGCATGGGCCGCAGGTATTTCAACGGATACTACCCGCGATATTCTCCAGTCGGAGCTGTTGGGTCAGTGGAACGACCCCATGAAGTATGGTACAGGGATGATCCCTAAGGAATTGATTGTCCAGACTGTTAATAAACCGGGTGTTCCATTCGCTTATCAATCAGTCCTAGTGAGGCACATCTCTGGTGGAACATCTACACTCACATTCAAATCCTATGAAATGTCCCAAGATAAATTCATGGGTACAGCAATTGACCTCATCTGGCTTGACGAGGAGTGTCCTAAGGATATCTTTACTCAGTGTATTACTCGTACAGCTACAACGGGTGGTATTACCTATCTTACTTTCACTCCTGAACATGGTCTGACTGAGATCGTTAAAGACTTCTTGTATGATATCAAACCAAAGCAGTTCTTGATTACTGCTTCTTGGGATGATGCCCCACACTTGGATGAAGAAGTTAAAGAGCAGCTTATGTCTGCTTACACCCCAGCGGAAAGGGCGATGCGTGTTAGTGGTCAACCTACTCTGGGTTCTGGTGTAGTATTCCCGATCCTAGAGGAGAAGATTGTCTGTGAACCTTTTGAAATCCCTAACCACTGGCATCGTATCATTGGTATTGACCTTGGTTTTGATCACCCTAATGCTGTTTCTTGTGTGGCTTGGGATAATTCTACGGACACTTATTACCTTTATGACGAATACAGCGAAAGAGGTGAAACTCTTCAAATGCACGCTAATGCTATTCGTGGTAAGGGTGGTGACCGAGTACCAGTGGTTGTACCACATGATGCTTTCAAGCATGACTCTGCAAACAGTGGGCGTAAGTTCATTGATCTCTATGCCGGGTATGGGTTGACTATGGTAATGGAACCATTCACTAACCCACCGGATACACGTGGTAAAATGGATGCCCGTAATGTGGAGTATGGTGTCAACTGGATGTTGTCCATGATGGAGATGGGTAAGCTGAAAGTCTTTCGTACCTGCACTAAGTTCCTGCAAGAAATGAAGATTTACCACCGTAAAGATGGAAAGATTGTTGATCGTAATGATGACATGATCTCTGCAACCCGATATGCCTGCCTTATGATGCCACGCTTTGGTAAACCCGGGGCAGTAGTCAACTCAGGTTATTGGATTCCATCAAATCAACCACTTAATCCATCTTGGCATAGAGGAGTTGTTTAACTATGGCTCGTAAGAACAAGCAGAGTCGGATTACACCGCTGGATGATGATCAGGTTCTAACTTACGTTGACCAACTTATCTCTGACGCCGTAGATTACGATATCTCTGAAATCTCCCAGCAGCGTTCTGATGCACTGTCGTATTACTTTGGTGCTCCTCTGGGTAATGAAATGGTTGGCAAGTCTCAGGTAGTCTCCCGTGATGTACAGGAGACTATCGACTGGATCATGCCTTCCCTAATGAAAGTGTTTACTTCTGGAGATTCCGTAGTCCAGTTCCAGCCACAGACTGCTGAGGATGTTCCTCAGGCTGAGCAAGAAACTGAATACGTTAACTACCTCTTCATGCGTAAGAACGATGGCTTCACTATCATGCACGATTGGTTCCAAGATGCATTGATGATGAAGAATGGTATCGTTAAGGTTTATGTTGATGAGGTTCACCGGGATAAGTTTGATTACTTCACTGGTCTAGATGAGGACATGGTCACTGAGATACTCTCTGATGAGGGTGTTCAGTTGCTTGCCCAGACAGATAATGGTGATGGCACTTACGATATCAAGATCAAGGCTGTAGATACTAAGCGTGACATTAAGGTCTGCAACGTACCACCGGAAGAGTTCATCATTGATCGTGAAGCTAAGGGTATCAAGGAAGCCGCTATCGTTGGTCATAGACCTTCGGTTACACGCTCCTATCTGAAGGAACTAGGGGTTCCTGATCACGTCCTTGATGAGCTACAGTATGACACTTATGACCGCACTGACAGCTCTCCTGAGGCCCTTGTACGCGATGCATTCGATGGTACTGGTGATTCTGGCTATTCTGCTAGTGTTAAGTCTGAGGCTACTCGTAAGACTCGCCTAAACGATGTTTATGTGACTCTGGATGTTAATGGTGATGGTGTTGCTGAGCTTCGCCACATCATGTATGTAGGTGATTACATCATCCTGAATGAAGAAACTGATTGTGTTCCATTTGCTAATATCTGTGCTCATAAGATCGCACACAAGTTCTTCGGTATGTCTATCTACGATAAGATCAAAGATATTCAGGAAATCCGAAGCACTCTGATGCGTAACATCCTTGATAACATCTACACCACTAACAATGGTCGCTATGCTGTTATTGAAGGTCAGGTTAATTTGGATGACCTGCTTAAGAACCAGAGCGGTGGTGTTGTTAGACAGAAGACTCAAGGTGCTATTACTGCTCTAGATGTACCTCAGCTTTCTCCAGACGTATATAACATGCTTGACCGTCTTGAGGCTGACCGTGGTAAACGTACAGGTGTAACTGATCGCTCCCGTGGTCTGGATACCAATACACTCCATAGCAACCAAGCTGCATCTAGTGTAAGCCAGTTGATGACTGCTGCTGAACAACAAGTCGATCTGATTGCTCGTATGATTGGTGAGACAGGCGTTAAACATTTGTTCCAACTCCTGCATGATTTTGCTATTAAGTATCAGGATCAGGAAGAAGTCTTTCAACTCCGTGGACAGTTTGTTCGTGTTAATCCAGCCTCTTGGCGTCAACGATATGATCTGACTATTCAGGTCGGTATCGGTAACATGAATAAAGACCAACAGCTTATGCATTTGATGCGTATGTTTGAAATGGCACAAACTGTTGTACAGAATGGTGGACTTGGGGTTTTAGTTTCTGAAAAGAACTTGTATAATGTTCTTAAGGAGCTTACTCAGAACGCTGGTTATAAAGATGTGGATCGCTACTGGACAGACCCAGATAGCCCAGAAGCACAAGAGGCCAAGCGTAAAGCTGAGGAAGCAGCAGCACAACCCACACCTGAACAGATCAAAGCAGAGAACGACAGGTTCCGTGCTCAAGCTGATGCCCAGAAAGCTCAGGCTGATGCTCAGGTACGTCTCGCTGAGATTGAGCTTAAGAAGCAAGAAGTATCCCTTAAGAATCGTGAAATGTCCCTCAAGGAAGCTGAACTTCAACTTGAGCGTGAACGGTTTGCTTGGGAACGTGCTAGGGATGAAGCTGAGTTCCATCTTGAACAATCTCAAATGAGGGCTGCTGCACTTGGCGATAGTAAGGTTCCATCCACTAAGAAACCGAGGGGCAAGCCTAGCTCCGATTGAGGAGAGCCATGGAGAAGATGGGTTACAGCTTGTACCTAAGTGAACGTGTTGAAGAGTTGCTTAGAGAGGGTACGCTTCAGGAGATTCTCAAATTAGTTGAATGTGATCTCCAAGAAGAGTGGAAGCGTACACCTCCTAACGACACTAACACACGGGAACTTATCTACCACGAGATTCATGCACTTAACCGCATTGATCTTAAACTACAAGCAATTGTTGATAGTTTGTCTTTTGCTAGACGAGATTAACGAGGAGAGAGAATGTCCGATATTACAGAAGCGATTGGTCAACTTGATTCAATCCTTGATGAGAATGGCTGGGTAGCACCTGAGGGTGATATCGAGTTTGTTAAGGTTGAAGTTGACGAAGACGGTGAACCCGTAGAGGAAATTGAAGAAGAGGAAACCGAAGAGGTTGAAGCTGAACTTGAGGAAGAGTCTGAGGAAGATGAATCCGAAGAAGAAGGTGAAGCTGAAGAAGAGTCTGAGGAAGAACTTTTTGAGATTGAGATCGACGGTGAAGTCTACGAAGTTAATAAGGAAGAACTTTACTCTGGTTATCTCCGTAACGAAGAACTGGTTAAGCGACAGACCGAGGTTGAAACTAAGCTTCAAGAGCGTGAGGCAGAACTCGAAGCTGAGCAAGCACGAGTTGCTGATTATCTTGAGCAACTGCTCCTCGAAGGCAATGTAGTAATCCAGAAGTATCGCAATATCGACTGGGAAAGTCTTAAGGCTGAAGACCCAGACACCTACAAACAAGCCCGTCTTGAGTTTATTGAAGCCCAGGAACAACAGCAAGCCCGAGCAGCACGACGAGATCAGATCGTGAACATGCATAAGAAGGCTCAAGAGATTAAGCATCAGGCTTACCTCCAGAGTCAACATAAGCTTGCTGAACAACTTATTCCAGAACTTAAGCAGGAGGGTTTTGCTGACCAGCTTATTAGTTTTGGTAAGAGTATTGGATATACTGAAGATGAAATCAAAAGTATCTCCGATGCTAAAGCACTCTTCGTGCTGAACCAAGCTCGTCTCTACGCAGAGTCTCAGGTTCGTAAGAAGGCTGCTCTTGAAAAGAAAGTGTCCAAGGATTTGCCGCCTGTTGTTAAACCGGGGGCTCCGAAGACGAAAGCACAGGAGAGCAGCAAACAAAGACGTGAAGCTATTGGTAAGTTGAAAACCACCCACTCGCTTCGTGATGCTGCTTCTGTCCTGATGGACTTTGTGTAAGTAACTTCCCCCCTGAAGAGGATATAATATGCCAACTCCTGCAAATGCTGTTTCTACCGTCGAAATCAAAGGTCAGCGCGAAGACCTTATCGACGTAATCTATAACATCGACCCGTACGATACCCCGTTCGTATCGGCTACACCGACTGGCTCGGTATCTGCTATCATCCACGAATGGCAGACCGATGAACTCCGTGCTCCGGGTGCTAACGCTCGAATCGAAGGTGAGGATGCTACCATCCGAGCTGGGTCGTTCACCACTGTACTGAATAACTACTGCCAGATTTCTGATGAAACTCTGCAAGTTACTGGTACTTCGGAAGCTGTGAAGAAAGCTGGTCGTAAGTCTGAGCTGGCTTACCAACTGGCTAAGAAAGGTAAAGAGCTGCGGATGGACATTGAGTACACCATGGTTGGTGCACCTCAAGCCAAGGTCTCCCGTAACTCCACCACTGCTGGTCAACTGGGTAACATCTTCGCATACTACAAGACCAATGGTTCTGTAGGTGCTACTGGTACTCTCCCGACTGGTGATGGTACTAACACCGGTACTGCTGGTACTAACCGTACCCTGACTGAACAACTCATCCTCGATGCAGCTCAGAAGATTTGGGAAAACGGTGGTAAAGCTAATACCATCCACACCAGTGCTGCTCTGAAGCAGAAGATCAGCCAGACCTTCAAAGGTCGTGCTACCGATATCCAACTGGATAGCTCCTCGAACCGTGTGAGCCAGACCGTTGATATCTACGAATGCGACTGGGGTGTTTACACCATTAAGGCTAACCGCCATATGGCTGCTAACACTGTATTCATGTTTGATCCGTCGATGCACTCGATCAACTACCTCCGTGCCTTCCGTCAGTACCCGCTGGCTAAGACTGGTGATAGCGAGAAGCGTCAACTGCTTGCTGAATACACCCTGCGTGTAAACAACGAGAAGTCCGGTGCTCTGATCCGCGCTGTAACTGTGTAAGTCCCATAGGGGAGTTCCTTCGGGGGCTCCCCTTTTTTGTTTCTACCGAGGAGAAGTTATGTCTGGCATTGTTTCTGAGTATGCTCTTGAGGACGGTTTGTTCATTCGTAAGGACACCCAAGATACTGATGAGATTACTCGCTCTAACGATATCGAAAGAAACTCTGGTGATAACGACCAGCGTGGTAAAGACTCCCGTAAAGTTGCAAGCATTCCACTAGTTATCGTGGAGGCCCTTAAGACTCGCTCTGTAGCTGATGGTGGCCCCATTGATATCAATTTGCTTGGACTTGACCCAGACCATACCGTCCGGTTCCTTCGTTGGCTGGATGACCCAAGTAATCGTAAGTTCCGTACTTCGGAGGCTCGCTTAGGAAATGGCGCTAAATACCTACAATGACATTAAAGCTGCTATCACCCAATGGGCTGAACGCAGTGATATCTCCAGTGGCCTGGTTGATCAATTCATATACATGACAGAGGCTGATGCTTATCAACAGCTTCGTGTACCAGCCATGGAGTTTCAAGCACTTCTTACTCTTGAGCAAGGTAGGGTGGTTATCCCATTTGATTTCTTAGAACTTCGTAGGTTGACTTGGGAAGGTACTAATGAGACTGTACTTCAGTACCTTCCTTGGGATCAGTTTGTAGCTGTTAACACTGACCCAAGTGCCACACCTATGTACTTCTCCAGACAAGGTGCTAACTGGTTTATCTCTGGTGATCCCGGTGATGGCCAGCAGTTGCTGTGTCACTACTACAGGTATTTCGACCCACTAACATCAACTAATACCACTACTTGGTTGCTTTCTATGTCACCACAAGCATACCTTTTTGGTGGTCTTAAGTACCTCTATGAGTATGTCATGGATCAAGATAGGGCAGCCTACTGGGGTAATAAATTCGATAAAGAGCTTAACAAGCTTCAAGCTATTGCTGATTTGGCTGAGCATCGTGGTAGCTCTCTCTCTGTTAAATCTATCTAAGGGGTTCCTATGGCTCACCAAGGTTACTACACAAATCCCTCAAACCTAGAGAACATCAATGATGCACTCTTGGGTGTTGAGGCAGATGCTAATAGGGCTGAAGCTGCTGCTAACAATGCGCTAGTGGCTGAGAATAATGCTGCTAACAGTGCAACTCAAGCCAATGCAACAGCTACTAGTATTATTGGTTATGTTAATGATGCTCAGGCATCTGCAACATCTGCTGCCAATAGTGCAACCTCTGCCCTTGGTAATGCAACCATCGCAGAAGGGCATGCCGATGATGCGGCCCTTAGTGCCACTAACGCTAACAGTAGTGCAACTAATGCAGCCACTAGTGCTACCAATGCTGCTAATAGTGCTAGTGCTGCTTCCTCTAGTGCAACTGCTGCTGCTGCATCTGCTACTGAAGCTGCTAACGTACTTAGCACATCCCTACTTAAAGCTAACAACCTAAGTGATCTACAAAGCGTAACTGTTGCCAAGACTAATCTGGGGCTTAACAATGTAGACAACACTTCAGATGCCAACAAGCCAATTAGTACAGCTCAGGCTGCTGGGTTGGTATCTAAAGACTCTTCTACAGGTGCTGCTCAACTACCTGCTGGTACAACTGCACAACGTCCATCTAACGGTGTTGGCAAGCTTAGATACAACAGTGAGCTTAGTCGTGCAGAGGTAAACAATGGCACTACTTGGGGTCAGCTTGGTGGTGCTACTGGTGGTACTGGCGATTTGGCCAAAGTGTTTAGCCGCGAAGTGGGTGCAACCGGTCGTGTCGTGCTGTCTGACATCAACGAATCGATGCTTGGCGTGGGACGTGATCGTCTGATCGACGCTGGTTGTGTGAATGAAGATATCGTGACTGGGAAAC
>OGVK01000157.1_pt1 | contig 10249 bp, 9 predicted proteins | sample 1575721 | NCBI WGS metagenome assembly OGVK01 (sample SAMN07581521, study PRJEB24739) | freshwater metagenome | place: Singapore | collected 2015-01 | reverse complement strand
CCAATTGCTAATATTTTTCCAGATTTCCATAATAGCCTCATGCACTACAAGACAAGCATTCATCCTTAACAACCACACCACTTCGTGAGTAGACGTAGTAAACAGACAGGATTTCTTCATCCAGTACACAACGAGTCATCAACTCCGAGATCAGATCTTCTGATCCATCTTCAGGTACGAAGAAGTTCAGAGACTGGCCTTGGCAGATATGCTTCTGGCGTAAGCTGGCACGACGTAACAGGACTCGTTGATCCATTTCAAATGCAGTCTTAAATACCTGCTTTTCATGGTCATCAAGCCAGTCAACATGCTGCACGGAGCCTACATGGTTAATGATATCGTTGATGGTTTCTGCTGAGTACACTCCACGTTCCTGCATGAGTTTGTAAATCTCAGGTACGATACGACTAAGTTGCCCAGCAGCAGAGCTGGCTTCGAATACCATTCCAGGATCTGGGAACCAGGATTCAGATACACCACCCATTAACAGGGCTGTGCTCTTGGTAGGTGCAATGGCTGTACGGTGAGTGTTACGTACACCATGACCTTCACACCATTCCGGTTCACCCATGACTTCTGCCATCCACTGAGAAGCTTTAAGGCTTTCATCATGGATATGCTTGAAGATCTCTTGGTCGATAAATTGAGCTTCCAGTGATTCGTAAGGAATACGCTTCGACTGGAAGTAAGTACTGAGTCCCATTACACCTAAGCCAATAGCCCGGCCTTTGATGGTGAAGTCTCGTACCTTCTCTAAGCCTTCAATACCATCACTAACTTCAATGAACTCTGAGCACAGACAGTCCAGGAAGATAGTGGAATAGAATACTGCCTTGCTGGTTTTAATCTTATCCCAGTGAACCAGGTTCAATGAGGACAGGATACAGCTGTAGGTCAGATCCTTGGATGAATGAAGCATGATTTCGGTACACAGATTGCTTGCCTTAAGCATCAGGTCACGGTCTTTGTACATTGCAGGACGGTGGCGGTTAGCTTTGTCGATGAAGTACAGATAACCTTTACCTGTCAGCATTTTGACATGCACAGCATCTTCGAATCGCTGGTTTGCTTCCATATCACCAGCTTTCAGTTTCTCAACGAAACTATCTTTAATGATCCAGCCATAATTCTTACCATTAGGATCGGTCTTCAGTGAGTTAAGGCACTCATAGAAATCCCCATGCTCGATATCGAGGTAGGCACCAACAGAACCACGTCTGTTACCGCCCTGGCTTACCTTGCTGGTACAAGTGAAGAAGTCATCAATAACTTCCTTAGCACCATTGGCAACGCCACCAGTGCTGATCTTGGCACCACGAGGACGAATATCCGAGAAGTCTGCTGAAGTACCAAATCCATATTTGGATAGGATTGCAGTCTCTCGTAAGGCTGAGTAGAAGCCATCAATGCTATCTGCCACTACCTGCCCAGAGCAGGACACAGGCATACCACGATCAGTTCCTGTATTAGCCAGTGCTGGTGTAGCAGGTGATAAGATGCCATTCCACATAAGATCGAAGAATGCTTTCTCAAGTTCACCACGATAAAGCTGTGGTACATGACGTGCCAGAGTATGTGCGATCTTCTGGTGACGTGCTCTTAATGAGCCTTCACTTTCGACGATGTACTTACTCTTGAACATTTGCCATGCAGCTGTGGTGTACCAATCAGGTAACAAACCTTCTGCTTGTAATTGCTTTCTCTCCGCAGAGAGCATCTCGAAATGGGAGGTAGAACCCTGATCCATTCCTACAGGTTTAAAACTCATTGCAACTCCTTATTAGTTTTTGCAAAGGAACCAAATAATTTAACAGCTTCAGCATCATAAGCTTCTGCTGCTTCTTCTGCTGTTTTAAACCATCCTATATGTTTGTTTTTACAAACAGCTCTGAATGGTTTCCCCTTATTTTTGTTGGGGTTATAGCTAACCCCTTTAAATCCAGAGGTATTATTTGATTGCAATAAGCTATTCGCCTGCTGCTCTGTAGGAGAAGCTACCCTCAAATTTTCTATACGATTATTTAATGGGTTAAGATCCTCATGATCTATTGTCAGAGGTGCCGGGGGGAGATCCTCATGGAACATAATCCAGATAACTTGATGGGCAAAGAATCTTTGACCCATAACTTGAATTACTATTCTTTTCTTATTCCTGCCCCCAGCAGTCCCTGCTCGATCCCCTACTTTACCTTTCCACTGTCCTGCTTTTTTGATAAACAAGACCCCATTTTCATATCGAAAACGTTCATGGAATACTGGATATAAGGGGTGCATGCTTACTCTCCTGGTTTCAATAAAGCTGACAGATCACGGGCACCAGATAGCTCATTAGCTAAGTTCTGGTTAAAGCCTAATTTATGCTTGGCCCAGTTACGGGTGTACTGCAACTGAGTACCAGCAAAGAAATCTGCAAACTTATAGGAAGACAAGGAGGTATAGAACCAGCTAGAGATAACGCCGGACTCTTGCTCGAACATGTTCGGCATACCCAGACGATTAAGCACCACGTTCACCCGATCACGAATGAAGTGCTGCATTTCTTCTTTGGTTACTACACGGATGGTTTCAGGAGCCTTGGCAAAGATACGTTCTATCATGGCGAACTCATGATCATGTACGTCTTTAGCCATCTTCCAGATAGCATCAGCTAATGCTTCCTGTTTGGCTTCATCCATATTGCCAGCTTCAATACGTTCCTTTTTACAGGTGTTATGAAGCCAGGCAGAGAACATGCTGTGATAGTTTTCATCTTTGGCTGAACCATCGATACCTGCCACAAAGTGTGGGATCAACTTAAAACCAGGACGGCTGAACGATTTGAAGAATGCAAATGCTGAGAACAGCATCACACCTTCAAGGAATGCTAACGCTGCTGTAGCTTCCAGAGCATCGCCAGAAGATGCCTGTTCATCGATCCATGCAATATGCTTGGACAGGTCTTCGTCACGCTTCCAGGTGGTGTAGAACTCATCTGTAGCCAGATCCAGTGACTGATTAATCAGATCATAGAATGGGGCATGAGAGTTCAACTCAACCATAGCGAATACAGCACAGGCACGTTGAATGTGAGGACGAGGGAATAGACGTTGAATACGTCCACCCCACATCTCTTCACCACCGATCATTAACTCATACTGAGTCAGGACGGTCTGGAGAGTGAGGATACCTTCACGTTCACCTTCAGTTAGCTTGTTGTGGAAGTCACCAACGTCTTCCTCTACACCCAGTTCTTCAGCAGGCCAGAAGATAGCCATTTGGCTAGTGGCTGCTTCGATAGCTTGGGGGTAGTCGATGACGTAAGACTCTGTTGGAGTCTCAATACGTGAGAGAGGTTTAGTCATAATTTACCCAAAAGAATATTGAGTTGGTTGAAAAGGGTAGTGAGCATAACTCACTTCCCCGGATTCTGTAATCTGGTTATTTAACCATTATGACTTGGTGAGCGCTGCCCAGCTAACCGGGAACAGAGGTTCCACAATAGCTGCTACAGCATGTGCCAGATCCTGAATTTCCTGCTGTGCATGGGAATCAGAACGTTTGTTGAAGAAGTTAGCAAAGGCTAACAGGTTACCTGTCCAAATCCAGTTAACCATAGCACCTTGTGGTAGTACGAAACGGGCTTGCTCTGGTGCAATGCCTGCATCTAGCATACGTTCATATGTTTGAACAGCCCTATTGGTTTCAATCATATATACATCACGCCAATATTCATTGTTAGAGTGAATGCCAGCACTACCCTGCTTGATTGAACCCTCTGGTTTCTGACGGAATTCAGGGATGAAGATCTCAGGAGTACTGCTGATATAACGGCGAGATTCTTCATTTTCCACCATACCCTGCTTGTGCTTAAAAGCTTGCGTCCTAACTGGGATTGGGGCTTTCATACGCAATGTAATTGCAGTATGGGCAAACGGTGTCCAGTGTACAGCCTGATGACGAACATCTTCATAAAGAGCTTCAGCACACTCAAGGGCAAACTCCTTAGATTTACATGATCCAGTAAATCCATTACTTATAGCTAATAGAATGTTTTCTTTATCCTTACTGGTTACACCATTAGCTAGAAAACGGATAAGACTGGCATCCTGTTCAGGGGTGGTTACCTTCTTCAGGGGGCCAAACGAGATACGAGCTACATCTACTACACGTTGATCATCACCCATGTGATCGATGTATTCAGCGACTTGTTGAGTCATGTTAAGTCCTCGGTTAATTAAGGGCACTATCTGCCCATTGATCCTAAAATAGTTTACTATCTAGGGAATCTTTTTATAGGGGGTTACATATGAGTAACACTACACAAGTTAACCTTTACCTGAAAAACCCTAACGGAACCCCAATGACTAACACTTGTGTGACAGTCAAGCCTTTACGTGCAGGGTTCTGGTCTGGTTTTGCGGGTATTGTTGAAGATACGGAAATGGTATTTAAAACAGATAACCAGGGCTATATTGCCATGGCTCTGTGGCCTTTACCTTATCCATACTATTTAACGTATTCAGATGATGATGAGATAATACCAGGGCAGTTTTTATTCTATGTTCCTGCCGTAGACTATCCTGTTGCTTTTGAAGACTTGATTGTCACTAAAGCTGATTCAACTGATAAGTATGCTGATACAGTCCTTCAGCAAATTATTGCTGCAAAAGTAGCTGCTGTGGAAGCTGCAAGTGAAGCTGAAACCAGTGCTTCTGAAGCTGCTGGTTCTGCCACAGCTGCTGCTGCTAGTGAATCCACCTCTACCACTAATGCTCAGGCTACTCAGGCTGATCGCACCCAGGTTAACCATATGATGGCTGACATGGCCACTCTCTGGACTAGCTTGCAGGAAGCCATTGTCAAAATTCAGGCTATCAACTTACAGAATAAGTTGAAACTGGGTGGATATACCCTTTGGATAGATGCCAATGGTAAACTTCGTATTTTTGAAGGCAACCCTACAAGTGATACTGCTGGTATGGTTGTTGGCACTCAAACAGCTTAAGGTGATTATATGAGTCATTATAATGGATGTGGATGTGGTGGGCATACGCACAATAGCTGCAATTCCTGCACATCTCATAATGAGATCCAACAAGCAGTAAACGATGCACTTGCTTTTGAAAAAGAGAATCTGGAGCAATATCAGAACAATGCTGCTCAAAGTGCTACTGATGCTGCTGAGGAAGCAGCCAAAGCAGCAGAGTCTGCGAGTGCGGCAGCACAGAGCCAGACGAATGCTGAGACGGCTGCGGGTACAGCAACCCAAGCTGCATCTTCTGTGACAAATACTGCTATTGTTCTTGAAGAAACAGCAGAACGGCTTGAACAGGCTCAGGATCTTCTTGAAGAACAGATCTCAGCTTTACAGACCAAACCAGTATATTTTGAGGTGAGTACTCCTACTTCCTCTCTGGTTTTGCCTGAGACTGAAACTGTGTTTAATGTTCGATCAATCTATGTTGCTTCTGTACGACAAGCGCTAGGTTATGGTTTTACTTTTGATAAAGAAACTCGGACAGTTACTTTAGCTAAAGAGATTACTGCTGATCAGATTGCAGAAACTGAGGAAGGGTACATCCTTGTTGAAGTAATTTGTGATGTTTACAGTAGCGATGATCCTACTTCATTCCCACTTATTCTGGCTTCTAATGCTGGAGCTACCAATGTGGGTACTTCCACAGGTGACACTGTAGAAACTCGATTGACTACTCTGGATTCACAGGTAGACCCTACTCTTCGCCAAAACCTGGCTTCAGGCGAAGAGGGTATGGGTGGGGATTTAGTCGCATATAAATCGCGCACCGTTTCACAGCGACTTTCCGATAAAGTTACGCTGACAGATTACCCTGGGGCGGTCGAGGGCCGGGATAACGATTCAACAGCGGCTTTTGTTGCAGCCTATGCTACCGGGCGTTTTGTCTATGTTCCGGCTGGTGACTGGTCTACAAGCGTTTATATCCCGAATCAAACGTTCGGAGAGGGGCGCGTGTGGAGTAGCGGGGATGGTTTATTCCCGGATGCCGGAGAGCGCGTTATTACACCTGGCATTTCTCACCAGCGCCAGTATTTGTATCGCGCAACTACATGGGGTAACAGAGAGCGTGCTGCTGGCTGGTCTTTGATGGTCAACAATGAGAACGGACGTCCTTCCGTCTCTGGGTTTGCTAATGATAATGCAATGGCAAACTATGTAAACTTTGACCATGTTGGCTTTTTTGTCAGTATGCGTGGCAGCAGAAAGTTCTTTTACACAACTGCGGCTAACACCACATACACAGAGTCTACCATCACCGCCCCTGAAATCACGTCTGGACAGGAAGTCGAACCAGGCATGTTGATTTCAACCTCTCACTCTCCACGCTTTAAGGGGAGAGTTATGGCAGTTGATTTTGATACGAATACCATTACCGTATCGAAATGGGTTGCTGAGGGTAATGGTGCTAACGGGCAAATTCCGGCAAGCGGCGTCAGAGCACTTATCAATGGCGCAGATAAGCTGTGGGCGGGTAACTTCAATTTATTTATTGATGCAAATAGTCCTGCGAAAACAGCGTGCGGACTGGAAATAGATATTATATCTGACGGTTCGCATGGAAACCCCGTGGAGGGTTATACCGTATCTAACGCCAATAACCTTGGTAATCCGTTTAACTACGGATTTCGGGCAATAGGTAACTGGCTGTACTCTGTATATGCAGATGCGAAACAAAACGTTGGCCTGCTGCACGTAGAGCCACCGACTTCCGCTGTACGAGTTGATAACTTAACCTCGTCAGCCTGGGCGGGTAGTGCTGTATTACTAAACACAAACTACAGGCAGACAACATCATATTTAGCTAAAATAATCACTGGCGGTGTGACGCATTTTAGCATTGATTCCCGAGGGCAACGTAGTGTTCAACGAGAGGCCTATGGAGTCATCAGTACAGATGCCACCTTAACTGGTCTGTCTCCTGGTGAGATTAGCTGCACCAATGCTACAGCTACGACAATCACCTTAACGCTGTCTAGCACCAACTGTGTTACAGGACAGAAGTTCAACATAAGAGCTACAGATGGCCCGGTGGTGGTAGCAGGGTTTACCTTAAATTTAATCATAACGTTATCAATGATGGTGCTGACAATTTTGGGTTCATAGGAAGTATTCACCTTACCTTTTTTGAAGAATGAAACAATTTTCAAAAAATTAATGTTGTTCAACATTAGTGAATCAAAATTTTGCCATACCTCTTCTTGTAAATTTGTCTCGGAAAATTTAAATTCTGTTGGGTCGAACGTGAAACACTTACCTGTGCGCTTGTCTAAGAAAATAAAAGTGTTTTTAACATCACTAGAATTGATAGTTCTTAGGACCACATCGCCAGAAAGTTTATAGTGTTGAACAGATGTCATTTATGTTTCTCCATTAAAAAAGCCGATGCTAAATTATAGCATCGGCTTCCTCAAAGGTCAACTAAATTCAGTGGGCGTCGTAATGTTCCAACAGTCGTTCAACTCTTGACATTAGTACATCTGCCATATGACCCGCATTTGCAAAACCCGCGTCTTCAAAAATTTGAAGAACATCATCATGATGAATCAAATGCAGTCTAGCAACCGCATTAGCTTCGGCCTCTGGAAATTTTTCAAATACAAAATCAAACACATCCTTTGCTGGACTATACTGTCTCAAAGATTTATGCGATTTAATATCATGGTGATTATATTCTTTCGAACCACCTTGGGCTCTAAAGTTAAAACTACCACCATGATCAACTGAAATTAACTCTTTGGTAATTTCATCCCTAACCTGATTGTCAATTTCCAATCCAACGATATCCCAATTTTCACACAAAATTGCGGCAATGTAGCTTCTACCCAAATGTTCTGCATCTGGTTTAGTAATTTGGTAAAATTGATTACCGAGGACTTTCAAATTTGGGTTCCATGGACTCAAAATTCCCAATGACCCGTTATGGATGCTTCGATAGCCATACTCTTTCAAAAACTCCGTATTTTCACATACCACAATCTGAACATCCAAAACTCTAACACCCATGAGTTCATGGATTTTAGTGGCTGCATATTCGCTTTCAACCTGCTTTGGGTTTTTATAAAATTTAATATAGTGCTTTTCACCATCTGGGCCAATAAACAATCCGCCTGGGTTCGAACCAAGTTGTGAATGAGGTTTAAATTCCCAACTATCATCAATTACTTGGTGTGGTCGGATTTCATCATTCTCCATTAAATTAATTTGGGATGAGATTTGCGCAAGTTTCATTTCGTATAAAGTTTTATTTATTTAGGTCGAACCAATCTTACCCATCATGTTCAATGTGATGGCATTTAATTTTTCATTTTCGACTCTAGAAACCGGATGTTTAATATCTAAGCAATGTGATGCTAAATGAGTAGTCATAATTCTAACTGATGCTTCGTTGATTCTAGATGCGACAATAACCCTGGTATGTGCTGGGGTGATACTGGTAATTGCACAATAAACTTCATCTGGAATTTCAGTTTCCAAAGGATAAAATGAATTGGCAAAAATACTATTTGCCATTGGAAGTAGTTTTGCTTTGTACCAAGTTAATTCGATTTGTGAAGACGACATAAAGACTCCTAAATTTTTATGCATTTTAGCAAATTTAGGAGTCTCTTGTCAATAGTTCATCTTGATGAAATTTTCTTTTTGTTTTGTTTAATATCTGATTTAGTTACTCCCGGGGGAATAATTAGACCGGATGGTAGCTTGACATTATGTTCATCTAAAAATATAAAGTCGGGAACGCATCTTGGAAGAATAATTTGTCTTTCAGATAAAGTCATTCGACCCGGATCTGAAAAAATACAATCTAACTTCTTTCCAGCAAAAGTGTTATTTGTTATTTGATGTTCTAAGATAATTTCCATACTACCGCCATCTGTGAAGGTATAGAAGCACCCTGGAACTGTCGGTAGTAACTGTGAGGATAAGTTTAATGCACCCAAAATCCCATAAACTTTTGTAATTAAATGATTTTTGGTAATTGCAACTTGACTAATCCCGGCAATAGTTTTACCACGCAACAGATGCAACACAATGTTTGTTGCTAGTCTGGTTGTATATCCTTTTTGTCGTTGAATTCCTGTTACATCCATGTATGTGTCCTACCATAATACCATGATGAAATGTCGGGACCATTTCCCCGAACCACTACCTGAAAATCCCACAGTGAAACGAAATGATTTGAATTTTCCACAAAATGTTCCTTTCCATTTTTAATACATTTGATTCCGGTGTTTTCAAATATATCCAAATGCGAAATACTCAATACTGGTGCGTTAACAAATACTCCAGTTTTTTGTGAGGTTCGTAATACATCACGCCAAATAAGTTTTTGAACTTTATCAATATCGAGAACTCCAAGCTTGAAGTTGCCCTGGAATTCATTACTAACATTGGTTTTGTCGTGATATTTGAACTGTGTATTCAAAAAAGGATTTTCTTCAACGAATGGGCCATCTCCATGTCGCGTTAAAAATGTTCTAATACAGTAAATCGGAGAAATGATATGGTCAAGTTCATTTTCCTTAATAAATGAGCCCACATTCAGGGTTCCAGTATATGAAGGAGTGACAAATGGGAATTCACCAAATTCTTGGTCCAGCATAAGACCTTGGGCGCCTTCAAAAAGTAGATGCCGATTAAGATTAGGCTTATAAGTATTAAATGTTTCAATACTCCAATTTGAAGATGCATTCAAAAGTTGTTTGGTGATAAACTGAACCGCAGATTTATTTTTATACATTTCTGGTATTTTTTCATCTGGGATTCCCATACTGTTGAACCTATCCATGTAGTAATCTTGGGTCTGACCAATTTTATTAAATAGATCCACCCCAAACATTGCAGCGTATGTATCAATAGGAATAACTTCGTGGCGCCGTAGTGTCTCATTAATTCCAAATCCACAAGTTGCATTTCCACCAAAGTGTTTTGCAATAATTCTATTCGCTTCAGAATCCATAGCACAAGTCCACGGATTATACTCAGACACGCAAACTTTCTGCTTGCGATAAAACATACTTTCTTGACACTTAATTTCTTTTTCTATAACAATAGGATTAACTACCACATCTTTAGTGTATAGAGTAGTAGTAACCCCTGCAAAATTCGCAGAGTTCAAACTTTGATTTACCACCCGACAATTACCATGTTGAACAGTGTGCCCAGCTTGGGCACCACCGTTAAATCTAAAAATTCCGGGAAGGCCATCAAACCTTTCTGCAATTTTACAGGTTG
>OGVK01000156.1_pt1 | contig 10284 bp, 11 predicted proteins | sample 1575721 | NCBI WGS metagenome assembly OGVK01 (sample SAMN07581521, study PRJEB24739) | freshwater metagenome | place: Singapore | collected 2015-01 | reverse complement strand
GTTTCCCAGTCACGATAACTTTGGTTCCTTTTGAGCCTTCGCAGTATGCTTCAACGACAGCTTTTATGACGGTTCCGGCTGGCGGGTTTTCAAGGACATAGACTGTAGCGCAATAAACCTCTAAATAGGTCATGTGCTTTATTTCCTCTATGGACTTGCCAAATTCAGCAGACAGCTGAGTGTAAAACATCATTGATTTGACCCGCTTGGGGGTCTTATCTTCTTCCTGCTTTACGTGTTTTAAGCCTTTTCTGCTGTCTGCTTTTCGCCGTTTTTTCTATCTTCCTCAACAATCTGCTGAGCCTTGAGCTCCGTATTAATGAGAACGCCAATTCCGTTGACAATATCGATAACATGCAAGCCCTTGACAAACTCATCTTCCTGCAAATCAGGATAGTTCTCTTTAAGAGCAAGCATAATCAGCTCACGCGATTCTCTCAAAGTGTTGCCAGTAAACGGATTTAGAAGCGGATTCCCCTTCATGGCATCAAGGCTACGCGCAATATCAACGATTTTCGTCATTGCATCGTGCTCCTCATACGCCATATAAGGAAGTTCCGGCATGGTATAGGTTTTACCGCCAAGTTTTATTTCTGTTCCTTCGAGCTTATTCATATATATCAACCTTTCTTATTTTCAAATTAAAAAAGAGGGGAATAAGCAAAGCCCTTCCCCTCCATAAAATTTTACTGAGCCACTGTATCCTCAAAATACAGATAGCCAGTAATATCCGCAGCCGTGGAGAACGCTTTCGCTTCAAACGACGGCAACGTATAATCTTCCATCTTCATATTCACATCGGTACCAGCAAACTGGCATTTCAACAGAACCATGCAGAGCTGAACACCGGCAAGCTGCTGGTAAAGCTCGAGCTGGAACGACGGCTGAGCACCCATCAAGCTATTGTTGAGCGTTACCGTAGAGCCAACGTTGGACACCATATAATCATAGATAATCTGAGCATTGCCGCCTGCATTTTCAGCAGAGAACGTAAACGTATTTGCCGCCGCGGAAGTCGTAGCCGTTCCGCTAGTAACTGCGCCCGTGCCGACAACCGTTGCCGCCGTAGGAGTATTACCACCACCTGCCGCAGTCTCGGTAAGCGTAAAGGTCGTAGACGTGCTGGAAATTGTATAAAGCGCATTAATCGTGGAATTTGCAGACAGTACAGATGCCAAATTGACGATGCTTGCCGCAATCGTACTGCCAACAAGGAACTGATTCCCAGTCGGGCTGGAAGCAACAGCCGTAAACGTAACGCCATTAATAGTAATGGTATCATTTGCCGCAAAGTTGGTCGTTACCGTATAGGTACGCGCACCGGCCGTCGTAGTGGTCGTAAACAAGAACTCGTTGTTTGCGGGCGTACCGCTCAAAATGCGCTTCATAGGAACCGCAATGTTGACGTTGGTAATATTGTAGACAATCAGCAGTTTATTAAACGTACCGCCAGCCGGAACCGTAATAGAACCGGTATACGGCGATTCTGCCGGAATAGCGACAACCGGTGCCGGGTCGCAAAGTTTTCTAATGCCGACCGTTTTGGTACCGCCAAGCAGAGTTCCCATTGATGCACCAGTCATATCGGCAAACTCGCCTTTGATATCAATGGTTCTTTTACCACTTGCAACATATACGGCATCAATGCCACGGCCATACAATTCTTTCAGGTTTTGCTTGAAAGAGGTCTGAGCACTCTGCAAGTTACGGAATTCAATATTGTTCCCGCTTGCATCGGTAGAAATCATTCTACCTTTATCAAAACCATACATAGATTTTCCTCCTTATGTGTACATTAGATTTTTATTTGCCTTTATAAGCCATTCACTCATAAAGTACGTTGTTCGTGTCTCTTCGTCGTAAAGAGGGCACTTAGAATTTTTCAGTCTGCACATAGCAAACTCGGGAATTCTCTGCCCGTAAATTGGATGAACGTCCAAGATATCGATAACCTTGTTGAGAAGGAAACCAGCATCATCAACCGGATTGTCGGCTATAGTTGCGCTGTCGGACTGCTTAAACCACCCATGGATATAATACGTGAGTGATTGGTAGCCGGTTCTATTCTTTAGCGTTATGCCATCTTCTCGGCAGATAGTCAGCGACGGATAGTTTGCGTTCTCCACAAACGACAGATAGGCTGGATAGATATCCGGCGCACCTGCATTTGTCCATCCGGCCCACGTAGAAAGCTCATTATCTGCCAGCAACTTGGAACGGAGAATTGCAATGATTGGGTCATATGTCTTTATTGTTGGCACGATTTTCACTTCCCTTGCAAAGCGGAATCAATCAGAAACGGTGAAGTTTTCCCATTTCTTGTAAACGTCAACATACGTTTCCTTCTTGTCACCATTATGAGTGATTTCGTAATACATGCCGTCAGATACGGTCGTGCTTACAAGAGCCTTCCAATTCTGCAAGGTCTTTGCGAACCAAACAACAAATACATCATCGATCGTAATCTTTTTGTTGTTAGTTGCATCAACATGATTGTTGAAATAGTCTACTACAATCTGTTTTGCTTTTTCCTGCATTGGTTATTTACCTCCTAAGGCGGAATCAACTGCTTCGCTAACTTTACTGAACCCCTCGCCAAGAAAATTCCTTGGGCGCATTTTAGGAGTCCCTGTTATCAAGTCGCTGATATACGGAACACTATCCTCGCTAACTCCAACCTCAACCGACGAAATGCCGGTATTCAGATTTTCATTCTTGATGATATTCTGTTTCAGCGTTCCAGATTGGACGTGAACAAGGCTATCGTCACCGTGAGGGCCATTTCCGGCGGCATACCGCTTACTATATGGATGCCCCATTTTAGCAAGCTGGTCAAGCGTGTGGTCGGTCAGAGAGGCTTGATTCGTTACCGATTGGTTCACAATTTCGCCAGCGATGGAAAGACGTTTATTCATCTTCGCCGCTTCATTGGGAATAATCTGCTGGATGTTCGCCAAAACAGAATCTAGACCCTGAATCACGACGCTCATTTTATAGTGCCTCCCTGCAAGAATACCTCTAAATGTTTTAGGATATTCCACGAATTTGTATTAACGACTTTCATCTTTTCGCCGGTAGCCAAATCGGTAATGATATCGTTCGGCTTGATATCGACAATGGGGCAAAACATATCCTTATAGTAGATTGTCGTCTGCCCTTGAACAGGAACAACCACTGCGCCTTGATGTGGCTGTAAGTCGCATTTCAAAGAAGCGATCATTACGGTCAGCTTGGTTTGCTGTGCTCCCGTTGGACTTGTGCCACTTGATACCATTCGCTCAACACTAACCGTATGTCGTAGTATCATGACGTTGCCCTCACTCTGACATAGCCAAGCCCATCATTACCACCATTGAGGATATCAATTGCGTTCTGTGGCATGCTGTGAGTGTCCTCACGGTTGATGGTAAGTTCTCCCTGCTTGATTGACCTTACCATTGACACATTGGACTCCTGAGACAAGAAGTAATCATCCAGCAATGGAGCACAGGCAAGCATTGTGGCTTTTACCAAATCCATTGGGAACGTGGCAAATCCATAATCGTAAGTGGCAGTCACATAATATGAGCCGTCCGGTGCATCCGTATACGCCCATATAAAGCCCTTGTCATTCATAAACGACGGATTGGTTATGTGATATACCACCGGCTGATTATTGAACGGCAGAAACGCAATAGAGCTGACGTTGGTTATCGTCAATTTCTTTGGGAAGTATTTCAGCGTCCCCTCTTTTACGCGCACAACGCCGGTATCTTGATAGCCGGTCTGTGCTGTAAAGCTCTGTTTGCAATATGAGTCAATCGTTTGACTGGCAGTCTCGCAAATCTGAGTGATGTATGGAAGGTCTGTTGCATCATCCCAAGAGTAGCCAAGCTCTTTCAAGTCGCCAGGAGTACAATAAGCCATAGCTTATCCCCCCATTTTGATATGGTCAAGAGCCTGCTGCAGATGCTCCTTTGCTACCTTTACTTTACCACCAACAATATTGTATACCGTCTCACCGATGAACATCGTCCCATCATGCAGGAAATGTTCCAACTCGATAAGCTCACCGTCCGGCTGCTCATCTGTTTTGGCTTCTGGTGGTGCTGGTGCTTCCTGTACCGGCGTTTCATTGTTTTTAGCCATGCCTTTACCTCCTATTAGTTTAAGGGAGGATTACCCTCCCCATGATTATGATCCAGTTTTATGCTACGCCAGCTTTGACGTTGGTGATGATTGCCTGTGCCGCTGGGAAATAATGCTTGAGTGCTTCATAGGAACGAACCTCAAACTCATATTTCGGGCTGGTGAAGGCGTACTCAATCTGCCGATAGTCATAGCCGCACTCGATTTCCATAACGGACGGAATGTTTGCATTCGGATACGGTACCGTATCGCACATGGCAATCATCGTGCCGTTTGGCAACCACGGATGAGACTCAATCTTGATAACCTGACCGCCATAAGACTTGTTGACATACTGGCGTACCAAATAGTTACCAGTAATATCATTCTTTTCGGTGTTGTTGACAAACAAGGTCGGAGCACCAGCACCAGCAACGATCGCCGCCGTAATGTCTTTGTGAAGCTGTTCAGATACAAGATAGCGAGTAGGCCCGATCTTATATTTGTTGAACAGATAGGAGTTCATATCGTCAAGCTCCTGAATACCGCCGCTTGCCTTCGTAAGCTGTCCGTTTGCTTTATCGATGTAGTAGCCGCTACCGCTGATAATCTGAGGGATGATGCCGTCAAATGCCAGCGGATCGCCGGAGCCATCAGCCGCCGGAGCAACCGTGCCACCAGCAACCAGAGCCGTCAGTGTTACTGCACTGTTCGTCGTTACAATCTGCAACGTTTCAGCACCGGAAGTCGTGCCAACAAACCAAGCATAAACAAGCGCACCGGTCACAGGCGTTGCCGTCAATGTAATCGTGCTTGCTGCACCCGTAGTCGTGACCGTCTGGGCCGTAGAAGCCGCCGTAACACCATCAAAGGCGTTCGCAATTGGGTTATTGCTGGAATCCGTTGCGCCAACACCAAGAACCATGTTAGCAATCTGCGCATTGAGGTTCACGCGGTTGGCCGCAATAAGGGTGAGTGCCGCAACCCGGCAATAATAGGTGTTAGCCGCAATCGTGCCGCCGGTCGTAGCCGTAGCAGCCGTTGGAGTAGCCACCGTGCCAAGAGAAGTCGTGTTGCCGCCAAGAATAATTTTTTCTTCCTCGGTCATAACACGAAGCAGAAGGTTGGTTGCCGCCGTTGCCTTGGCATCCTGAAAGTTTCTGCTGGCCGCCTCAGACTCGAGAGAAACGCTATCCTGCAAGCCAATGACTTTGAAGGTAGCAAGTTTATCGGCAAGCGTATAGCTCATGCCGTTACCACGCGTGCCCTCAACAGCCGTTGCTTTACCGGCCGCATTGACCTGCGTAATTGCTTTCCAGTGAACGCTGGAACCAGTCGTAGAAACCTTACGCGGGATCTGGTTTCTCAGTGGGGACAGAAACGGAACCAGCTGTTTTGCCGGTGCTTCAAGGTTGTAGCCCTGCAAGCCGGTTGCCAGCGTGATTGCTTTCTGCAACTGCTGCTGCTGAACCGCCTCGACTGTTTTCTTCATGCTTTCTTGCGTTGCATTTCCAATATTATCCATGTTATTTTTCCTCCATAAAATTATTTTACAAGCTGCTGTGCTTCTTTCATAGCCGCAACTGCAATCTTCTGACTGATTGCCTGTTTAACCATCGGATCGCGCTCTTCGTCGCACATCTTTTTGAGAACAGCAAGCTCTCCACCATCAGACGAACCATCGCTTGAAGGAACGCCCAACTGTTTTTCCATGCTAGAGACGTTAGTAGAAATCATTGCACCGCCGGGAAGTGGTCTATCTGCCAGCTCATTGATTGATTTACGCAATGCTTCATTCTCGCTTTTAAGGCCTGTAAATGCCTTCTGTAAAGCCGACAATCCCTCCATTGCCTTCATCAGCTCTTCGCTGTTACCGCCCATTGATTTATGCAAATCGGTATCTTCTACCGCTTTAGCCGTTTCCTGCTGTGCGCCATACATTTTCATGCATTTGTCACATTTGCACGCGCCGCCCATTTCCGCAATTGCATGATGCATCTGCTGGAGCTTGGCAAGCGTGTCTTTTGAGTGAGCGGCACCAGCTTTCTGCAAATCTTCTACCGATGCCGCTTTCTTGGTATCGTCTGTTTTTTTCTCTTCGCCAATATTGAATTTCTTCTTGGCAGCTGCAATCTTGGAATCAATTTTTTTCTGATCCTCGGCCGAATACTTTTCACGGTTCTTTGGCATACCAAAATAGGAAGCCGCCGCACGTACATGTTCCTCGGTGTCGATCGGGTATTTCTTGTTGGTTTCATCAGCATACGCTACATCGCCATATTCGCTTTCTGCGTGCTCTTTATCGGCCGGCGTTACATCTTTGCGCTTAGCCGCTTTTTGCAGGTCTGTAGGCTCTGCTGATTTCTGAGTAAGGCCAAACATCTGCTTCGGGTTGTCCTCGTCAGTGGCCGGAACAAACTCCATTCGCACCTCAGAAATATTGCCAAGCGTAATAACGCCCTCTGCATCCATCGTATACTCGACCTTATACAAATCCTCATCGCCATCACCGTCAAGGTTTCCTCTGATGATTACGCAATCAGGATATGTTTTTTTGACATAGAAATAACCGCAATTAAACGGCGTAGTAATCTGTCCATGCAGTGCCCCGTTCAGCCGCTCCGTAATCTCCTCAAAAGAAAAAGCCTTTGCCAAATCTTTATCAGCCAAGGCTTTGTTGAAGTTGTCAAGAACTGTTTTATTGATTTCGTCCACGTTATTTTCCTCCTTATTTTTGAATTGCCGTTGTTCGGTCAGGCCGTTAGCCTTAATTACTTCAAAGGTGGCGGTCGGCACGCACGGCAGGTCAACCAGTGAAATCTCTGCCGGTGATGCAGTAAAACGTGTAGTATCCGCGTCTCTCCACCGCTTAGCATAACTACCGCCGATAGAAAAGCCAGTCAGCACACCTTCCTGAACCTTATTCCAGCTATCTTCATCAACTACTTTGGCGCAAACCTCAATAGCTTTCTGATCGTCGTTAAAATTCAGCTGAGTAAGTTTGCCAGCCGCTTTGTTGGTATGCATCTCACGCAAATTACCTAACGACTTGCCACCGCTGGCTTTCTCAATATCCTGAGACCATTTCTCGAAGTTCGGTTTGCTGGACTCATAGTCCATTGTTTCCCCGCTTCGGTCTTGGACTTCTTGCGTTGCAATTCCATAGACAAGACGTTTTTCTTCATCAATCTTTGTCATTGGAACAAATATACTTAAATTGGGCAATTATATCACTTCCTTTATCGTTGAAAAATCCCCATATTGATTATGACATAGGTGCCGGCTGTGCCACCGGTTATTCAACGTTGATCCCTCCCATCTCTTTTGTCTGTTTTTCGGTTAAGAATGTAAATTCTCTGTGGCATTTCGGATGTTGCAATACATTTTCTCCGGCATAGTCTAAACTCCAAATCTGACCATCTGCATCAATGCAAGCACCGTCAAATTCTTGACCGTCACTAACGAGAACAGCATAAACCGCATCGCTTTCTTTTGCGGCTTCAATCCTAGAAATATTTCGTATGGTTCGATGTTCAATCTCCGAAATATTTTCTGACCGTTCCAAACTAACAGCATATGCGCTACTGATTGCCTGTATAAGCGATTCTTTGTCCGTATTGGTATAAGTATCAGCACCTATCTTTTCTTCGCTTACACGCACAATCTCAGGCAGTATAAAACTTATTCTGTTCTCAACAATACGGTCAATAATTTCTTTTTGCTTTGATGATGCAATGTTATTACCGCCAAGTTCTTTAATCTCTGAAATAGCTTCTTTCAAAGATTGCTTTGCAAAATTGGTTAGCATATTTTCAAGCACTGGCAATAGTTTTTCTTCTAGGTCAAAATCGCCTAAAAGAATCAGAAGGAATAAGGCTTTTTTGCTGTCGCTGTTTTCTTCTGCAAAATCTTCCTCGGTTATGTCGTTAGAATTTTCTATTAGAGTTTGCTTAAATTCTTCAAACACTTTGTTTATTTCGTCAGAACTTTGACTAATTAAATCAGATTGTTTCTTCATTTCTTCCAAATCTCTAAATAATTTTTTAATTTGCTCTGGTTTATCCATTTTTTGAAGCGATTCGCTAACCGTTTTTACTAACTCTAGTGGTAAAATGTTTGGTTCAAACTCTCGTTTAGTCTTTTTTTTTAGCCTGCTGACAGCGAACTTCTCAAATTGCTTTAATTCATCCTGAGCGGCTTTCTGAGCGTCCTTTTTATCCTGTGCGGTGTCTTTGCTGTCTTTCATGCTTGGAGGCTGTTGCTGGTCATTCTGTGACATTTCAGAGGCTTGCCTTATGCGTAATTCTGTGTTCTGCTGATTTCCACCTTGAACATCTCCCACGGTTAAGGCTTGCAGCTGGGCTTTTGTCTTTGCTCCAAACCAATCCTCTGTTAGCGGTATTACATCATTGCCGACTTGGATAATCGCCGGAACGCCGTCTGGGAGGTTGGTAAGTGGTGGCAATCCACGCTGAGAACGAACCTCGTCAATTGTTATAATACCAGCCTTGACAAATTCAACGTCGCGGGTGACTGAAATCTTGGCATCTTCGCGCTTTTCATCGATGTACTTAAATTTCAGATGCTTATAGCCAAGGTCATTCTGAATAATGTCGGTGAACCACTCAGCAAGATAATTTTCAAGTGGGCCTAAACCGATATCGGTCTGCTGTTGGTCTTGCAACTGTCCGGTCGACCGATTCATCATCATGATAAAGGCTTGCGGGTTTACGCCAAAAGCAATCGCTACGATTCTAGCGAGCCATTCATCGTATTGAACGTCAAATTTATGCTCTTTAGTCGGGGTATACTTCCCTTTTGGCAGGAATTTTAGTTTGAACCGGTCTTTTAATGAGCCAGAAGCAATATCGTTATAAAGCGTAGAGAACTGCTCAATCTGATCTGGCGTCATATCCTCTTTATCGAAGGAGTAAATACCGCCATCCGGCATACTTCCATCTGTGAAGAAATTAAGGCTTGACGTGTCCCGACGGAGAGCAATGTTTATCTTCACCAAAATCTTTTCTATTGGTGATGTGCCGTACACTGTCCATGTTTTTGGATAGCGTGGCCGGTAAGAAATCTCATCAAGCGTAAAACCAAGCTGTTTAGTTACCTTCTTGGAGCTACTGCCATATGGATATCCGTAAATAATCTGCTGGTATGCAGCATAAGGAGGAAGTGGAACACGGCCGTATACGTCAATAAGCGGTTTTATGGTCGTGCCATCTACGTATTCAAGGGAAAACAGCTTGCCTCCATACGTCCTATGCTTATAAATGCAAGCCGCATCACAAGAAAGCGCATCAAACAGAATCGGTTTTAGCCAGTCGTTAAACAAATGAACCTTGTCCGGCTTGCTGAAAAAATCCTTTACTGTTTGAATATCTTTTTCGTGGTTGTCACGGTCATTTTTATCGGCCGACACAATATCCCACTCATCGCCGGTTACTTGGTCTATCATCATCTGAATACACAAGGCGGTAATATCATGGTTAGAAGCAACGCCACGCAAGATATCAAACGGAATAAGGTTTCCTTTTTCTGAGCGTGGAGTTATGACAAGGTTCTGTCCCACCATGAACTGATACTGCCAAGGATTCCGGCCCTGATTTTGGGGTGTCAGCGGATTGCCAGGTGAGTATGTACTACCGTCATTATAAGCCAAATTATCAGAAGATGAATTAGAGCCCGGATTGTTTTGCTGGGCAAGCGAATTTGCTTTATCAGCTACGCTATATGAGCTTGCAATCAGTGTACTGGCAGCTTTTTTTAGTTTATCTGCAAATCCCAAAACATCCTCCTTTCTGCGCACAAAAATAGCCGCTACAAAAGCGGCTATCTCGTTTCACATTTTTCTATATTACCATTATAGCACGTAAAATAAGGGGTTTTGCGCCATCTAAAACCTGTCAGTCAAAACATTTGTTGTAAATTGCAATGCGAACTGTCACATCAATAATGTTTCGCATCCAATTTGCCATTGTTTTTTCTGGCGGAATTGATTCTTTGCCGTATCGTTTCGTAAACCAGTCGGCATAGTGGATTTGAACGTATGGCACCCACGACGGGCGGCCACCTTCCTTGTGCGTTTCTCGCTGAATCTGTGATTCTGCATCCCGCCGGTACTCAAGGAATTTCCTCGTTTTTTCTGAAAGCGTCTGCTCCGCCATTTCA
>OGVK01000155.1_pt1 | contig 10305 bp, 1 predicted proteins | sample 1575721 | NCBI WGS metagenome assembly OGVK01 (sample SAMN07581521, study PRJEB24739) | freshwater metagenome | place: Singapore | collected 2015-01 | reverse complement strand
GTTTCCCAGTCACGATATTTGGGAATGTAATCAATACATCTTAACTAAAATGTAGTCTTGATATCGCTCAAGACGAGCGGTAAAGGCGACTACCCAGCCTCAGAGACAGTATTATCTCCGGAAGAAAGATTATTTACAAACGTCTCCTCTTCTTCTAAAAGAGACATGGGGTTGAATGACTCAAATTCATCTTGGTTGACTTGGCGCAGAGCCGCCATGGGATCCGGATAATAATCTTCGTCAAACTGGGGAACATTCAAAAATCTTATCAATTGGACGTCAGGACCGCAAGAATGCATATAATAAAACCTAGTATATCCAGCCGTTGCGAAGTTTACGAGTCTAATATAAATCCATTTTCCTTGCGTGCCATCAATACCTCCTGTGTTACACAAGTGGAAATTTTTATTTGAATCGTATGGCACATGGTACTCTGCAATGATAGGAACCGTAGCCACGGGACCTAGAATGGTATCTTTCGTGGGGGCATTAACCACGGAATCTCTATCACAAAAGAAACCGGAAGTGGACCCGGATACTACTGAAGCAGTTAAAGCGGCCGGTCTACGACTTCCAAGGTAACCAACAGCCCCTATAGCATTCATAACATCGTCTGAATTCCCGGCAGCTACTGGAATAATTTTAATGTAAACTGATCCTCTGATACCTAAATACATATTCTGGACCCAATTGGTCCAAGTAAACTGACTATCTAAACCCCCATATACGGCAGTAGGACTAGTAAAACTAGTCAAACTTTGTACAGTAACACCAACGGTATTACGAAATCTATCGCCGTAAAAAGGATTGGAAAACGTAAATAGGTAAAAGGTATTAGCCGTATTCAACCAGGTTACTCTTGCACCACCACCGGTACTAGGACTATACATTTGAGCCATAGCTTTAACAGACAATAAAGTAGCTCCCCAATTAAGTCCAAGAATCTCTGGTACAGGAGCAGTACCTAAGGAACACAACGTCGTAGAAGGAGCAGTGTCTTCAAGCCCTTGGGGGATAAAAGCTCCATGCCAACATTGCGTGGAGTTGATAGTACCCACAAAAACTTTAGGAACGCCAAAATAAAGTTCGTCAGAGCTACTTGTGATAGTAATGGTAACAGTAGTGGTAGCCTGTCCTCCTAGTACAATTGGACTAACAACTACCATAATCAAATACCCATTGACACCATCTTCTTCGAAATTGGCTGCTGTATAATCGTCAGCTGAAGCGTAATTAGTGGCTAAACAATTATTGTAAACGTTCCATCCTACACTAACTTGATTTTCAGCACCGTTAACGATATCAAATCTACAATAATTGGTAGAACCAATAGGATCTGATGTCAGAACAGTACCTTGATTGATTGGAATTGGTGACCAGAACAAAGCGATGGATCCTCCGTGAAATCTTGACGCATCAGTACGCACTTTAAATTTCATGACGCCGTTCCAGTACGCAAATGGTTGACCAATATAACTAGTCGGTGTCGGTTGTATCTTTAATCCATCTTTAAAATTTAACATTGGTGTTACTGGAATACATGAGAGAACAGTATTTCTTATATCTCCCGTCGTCCAGGTTTTGATCTTGACCAAACCTTCCCTCTTGAATATGGTTGAAAACAATTGGTCGTCCTCATCAGAACAACCAAAATTTCTAGATTCCACAAAGTTATTATGGATGAATCCAGTAGTTGATGAGGTAGATTCAGAACCCTCAGCACCATTAAGTTCAGGCACAGCGCGCATGAGCATTGGGACAGTGGGTTTAGTATCAAGCGAACGAGTCAATCCCAACATGGAGGCAATTTTGGAAGCTCCAGCCAACACCCCTGACACCATACCAGCTGCATCTGATGCACTGGATAGCATACTTGAGAGACCTTGCAGTCTGAGAGATCCTAGCGTAAAATCCGGACAAGCATTAACATAAAAAGTAAGTGTTCCAGTGGTGGGAGTTCCCGAAACATCTTTGAGAGGACTAATGCAGATAACGGACGTAATCCACTCAGGTAAACCAGGCTCTAAATCAGTAGGAGCGTAGTTGTATGGTGATAGAAAAGGAATCTTGAAAGAGTAAGAGCTCATCACTGACGGATTTATAAAAATGGGATTCATCTGCCAGACATTTCTATAATCCGCCAGATTACTTGTCAAGGCCTCATCAGCCATGGGTTGAGTACATACAAGATAAGTGCCGTATTGCGTAGCTGTTCCTGTATAAACGACAGTGACCTCTAACGTTCCTCTCCAAAGACCATAACCAGCAAGTTTTGATTGGACTACTGGATTGGTGATATATTCAGAAACGGGAAAGTCAACGGTGACTACACTATTGGCAACATCTGCTGAGGACACAACCCAGGTATGCACCCGTTGTTTTCGAAGCCAAAACTGGTCTATTTGTTCCTCTGGAGGTCTAGCAAGAACAGGTGCCTCTACAGAATTCGTATGCGTGTCAGTCATGATGGGAAGGTCCAAATTTCCAGTCGCACTTTGAACTACTGCGGTATCAATCACAACTTCAACAGGATGTGGTCTGTATGTTACATCAGCTTTAAGCAAGCGGGCCAATAGTACGTCATAACTTTCATCCATCAAAACGTGTTCCGTAGCATCGGCAATCGACGGCCACAAGCGTTCAAAATCTTTTCTACCATACATAACAAGTTCGTTACGAGCAGAATAAAGAGTTTGAATCGCTGCCTCTAGGCGAGATGTGGAAGTATCACCGGTGAAACAAATCATTTTATATATTGATTTCAACTCAAGTTTAAGAAAAACACCAGTGGGAGATTCATCACAATCAAAGTAACTTCTTTTCAGAATTGAACAATCGGACAAGCTAATAAAAGTGTCTTCAAGCTCTGATTCTTTGTCTGCAGAAGTATACTCATGTCCATAGTCAGACAAAACTTCGCCAACGAAAGTGTTTGTGAATCTAGACATCAAGGGATAATTGAGATTCACAGTTCGAAGATTGTCATCACCCATGGTACCGAGTTTAACATTTTCTCGAAAGGGTGGAATAGCAATTAACGACACCGGGCTAGGAACGCTCTGTGGGGATGTATGCAATCTGTAGTAAGCACATCTAAAATAGAGACTATTCATAATTCCATTAAGAATAGCCGTCAAAAAACCCCCACTAGCATTTGTAGCAGCAAATAATCCAGCATCACCTTTCATCAATCTGATAGTATAAATGACGCTCACAAGGAGTCTACGGATATAATACAATCGCGCCGTATGAGCACCAGCATGTTGTGAAAGTCTATGAATGACTTCACAGCCATAACTCATACCCAAAGTACCATTGCGCACGTCATACCATCGGTAATCTCCGGCAGCTGCATTCAAACCTGAACCAAATGCTTCAAAGAATTTCTTTGAACCTTCAACAGAGAGGGGATCGTAAGCGTTGAACCCTATAAGAGACTCGAATAGATATCTATGGGATTGGATTTCTTCTGCCAACCATCCAAATTCTTCACGGAGTAAATATAATTGGACGGACGACCCGTTGTTAAAGACTCTAATCTTAAGATCATTTTGCTTTTCTAATGAAATAACCTCGTCTTTAAGAGTACTTGTATAAGGAAAAATAGGTATAGGACCATCTCCTTCTAGCATGACTCTAGCCTCGTTGACATTTGCCATAAAACCAGGGTTAACCATCAGAGTCTCATCATCCCGACGTGACACAATGGTGTGCATCTTAGGACCGGAAAACGGAGGACCTGCACTGGTACCTAACTGGAGAGGATTGAGTAAAGGAGTTCCATGAAGTACTTCCGCATGAGTTAATCTACGGTACACTTTATTCATCTCAGGTCTATCCCACATTTCTTTAAACGGATAGGTAAAATCATCAACTGCAAACTCCATTTCATGATGTTTTCCAAACAAATTACGCATTGCAGTCAAATTTACCATTTCAGGAGATTTGAACTCGTCATAAGCATCAGGCGAAGTTGGCTTCACGATTCTATATACTGGAGCTACGTGATCAATAGTAATGCCATTACTCGCAGCTATGGCAACTATTTTATCTTTCCAAGGAGTTGGTAAAATCTTACTCTTAAAAGATGTTGTATGGGCACCAACAATATGACCTAAAAATTCAGGCACTACACTGTTTTTACGTGAAAGATGGTAATTCTTCATCGTAGACTTACTACGTTCCACGTCTTGCACTTGTATATCAGACAAGACAGACGGGTTTGCTGAGATAGGATTTTTATCCTTCTTAAACATCAATCCAGAGCAAGCCACAAATGAATCATCAGAGTTGAGAACACCAGATTGTAACTTAGTATCGACAAAATACTCTTTACGTAGCAATTCTTGAGCAGAGTCTTTTTTCGATAATAAGGCAACGTGCATTCCTACTATAAACCACCCTGATCCGATTTGACCAATCAAGAGGGCACCACAGTCTCCTTCTAGAGTGCGTTGGGGGCTCAATATCATGGTCTCGCCAGCTACAACTTTTGCTACTACACTAATACCACTTGCCAATAATGTTTCCGTTTCTCTGCGAATCAGCAATTTACTGTCAAATTTAATACTCTCTGGAATTTGACTTGGATACAGAAAAGACGAAATGCCATTACCTACAGACGGTAGTTCAGCCAGATGTAAAATACAGAGGTCGACGTTGGGAACTTTAATGATCTCACGAGAAGTAATCTTCTTGGTGATTGTAGACCCACATGTAATAACGCACTCTGCTTCCATATCTTCAGGTGGTTCCCAATATCTTTTGATATGTTCATAATCATGGAAGACATGGGAAGGAAAGACAAATTTTGCCCCATCATAACGATATCCACAAACCGTACGGTACTTTCCGTCCTTTTTCTTTCTTCTCAAGATGGCGTGATTTTGAAGAGCGATCTTAATTATAGTTTCAGGCGGATGGGGATTCAAATTTACCTTGGGTTGTCTCTTGATAGGATCCCAGTTGGAGGCTAAGCAAACAATAGGCTCAACGTAAGGTTCTTCCAAGGTCACAGATTGTGTTGACGCTTTGCTAACTTGATCCTTACTAAGAGTTTTCTCGTAGTTATCCGGCAATATCTCAACATTGGGATCCTTGTCTTTCTTCTTTTCATCATTAGTTGAAAAGTATCTATATAAGACTCCTGCTGCCAAAACTGCAACTAAGCTGGCCACAAGAAGACTGAGGTTACTAACGGCTAATACATTTTTCCGCTTGAACGCTTTATTCACACTATGAACCATCATGGAACCAGACATCACAGAAGCAAACATGTAGTACTCTAGTATAGTACGTGCCCATGAACCTTCTTGTGGAAACTTTCCAATTATAAAATCAAGTAGCTTGTCTTTAATGACAACAGCAAAATACAACATTGTACTAAAGACAAGAAATGAAATTAAAAACACAAATAGATATGGAGCATGACAAAAACTATAGTAAACGAACGGAGTAACGAAAATGGGGTAAGTGACAAACGAAAACGACTTAGGGCTACTTGAAAAAGCAGTAATATTCGATTGTGCCTCAACATTCGGTTCAAAATTAAAATACATCTCCAAATCTTCCCATCTAAATTGCACACTCGGGTCTGCTATCAGAATATTTCCAGACATTCTAGAAACTTCATTCATTTTCGTGAACATTTTATAAAGAATGGGAAAAGTGATGGTATTGAGAACAACATTTGAATCTCCTCTCTTTCGCCATTCATCGAGCACAGCGACAGGAATGGCCGGCAAAAGCGCAAGTTTCCTCTCGAAGAACTCTGACCAATATCGCTTTTCAAAGAGGTTATTTTCAGGATTGAATACTTTTGATAGTTGAATGTAATCAGAATTTGTTCTTCGAAAGGCAAGTGACAGTTTAGAGCCAATCGACAACTGATCCGCATCGTAAGTCAATAACCATTCATTATAATCTTTTTCGGCCAGAACCTCTTGTCTTTTCTTAAGGGCTTGAGAACAACCGTCACCAATATGTGACGAAATTGGCAGTTTGCACACTGGACAGGGACTGTGAATGGCGTTATCTTCGTGAGCATGCAATTTATCCCACTTCTTGTTTTCAAGTTCCATACGGTTTCGAAACCAAGATAGGAATTGTCTTCTACTAGCGTACTTGTTCACAAGCTGGAACTGATAATTCACCGGATCTAAAAAACCCACATGATACTCCCAGGTTGTGTCATCAATCTTGTCTTCAATGACAACGCCTAAGTGGTCACAATGCTCTGGTCTTGCAACCATTCTAACCACATGTGGAAATCTTCTAGTAACGGCAGTTGGTTGTTTAACGAATGGACTTAAAGTTTCAACACTAGGTAGAGTGTTGGTGGTCCATATCGTGCAAACTGGGAGCATCACTTCTTTGCCTTTATCCTCTACAGCAGCCTGTTCAGGAAAAAAGGGCTGGTCATTTACAACATCAAAGATATCACTAATAAAGGTTCTATCTCCGTAAGCCGGTTTTGCTGGATTTTGGTCTGGATCATCAAATACACACACCATAGTATGTGAACCGGCTCCAGTCCAAAAATTTTCTTTTTTCCGATAGTAGGTGTAACTAGGTGAGTAATCTACATTAAAAGCATTACATGCTATTTTGGCCAGATCCGCTACTAAGTGACTTTTACCAATACCAGGTTTTCCTTCCAATAAAACACCAAGGGGTTGGACTCTTCTTGAACCTGCCTTAAGAACGTGCTGTTTAACATTAAGTAAAGACGTTAGTTGTTTTACCTCTTCAAGCACAAAAGGAATGGTAAATTGCCCGACTGACTGGACGGCAGCATTTTTCCGTATGCTTTTACCTATACTAATATGTTCAACTAACATAGGAATGAGCAAGGCAGGACTAATTTGGTGGGATATCTCTTTTGGAAAATGAGGCTCCAACTGCAATTTGGCGAACGTTTTCCTATCTCCGTTAAATAACAACGCTGGATTTCTCAAAATTCGAGCTTTATCCAACCATTCTTCAAAATCAAAACTTTTACCAAGCAATGGTGCAAAGCTACCTTGCAACACACATTCCTTAAGAGTATTTACTAGTCTGTGGAAAAATGAAACTATACACTTAAAGAATCCCTGACCGTTGTCTTTAAAGGACAGGTATCTTCTCAGCCATTGCATACTCTGAGGAATCAATTTAAGATCAGTAACGATGGTGTCTACGGCAATAAATCCCATTATTTCTGAAACTCCATCGAGCAAAGTTCCAGCTTGAGATTCCATGCTTAGGACAACTAAATCGTTACTCTCAGTATTAATACAATCCTCCAGCAACAGAATGTCCTTGACAATTTGCGACTTCGGAATTATCGATGTGGTTCTAAAAGCCATATACTCAGTATATTCATCCAGTGAAAGATCCTCCTTCATAACGCCAATGCGTCCTTTAATCTCATCAACAAACATTTCCTTGTCTCTGTTGACATGATGCGCAGTGAGTATCTCCTCTAATCTAGACACATCTGGCTCATCATTTATACCCGGAATCTCATCTAAACTTAAAAATTGCCCAAACATTGAAGTAAACAAAGATATAGCCTTCTCTGACAGAACATCACACATTCTCTCATACATGAGCTCAAGGTATTGCTTTGGTCCATCAAGCTCAGTAATGAAATCAACAAGTGACATCAACCACGCTATGATATTAGCTACAATTTGAGACTTACAATTTTTGGATCCGCCAGCCAATCTGATCATATGGTGTATGTTAAATGCACACAACGTCGTGGATCTCAACATTCTAAAGATATTTTTAAATTGTGGCATGCCATCTCCATCAACATCGAAATTTCCAAAAGGCTCCATTCCGGGCGATTGAAGGTCAGCTAGAAGAGAGAGAGCTGTACGATGTTCATTGAGTGTGCAGTGAGCGGCGGAAAATGCATCTCCAATGAACTGACATACAACATCTATACTAGCTCCCATTCGTATGCTTTTCAAAGCGGTGATGATAACACAAACTCCATACTTTGACAGATTCGTGAAACCACACACTACTGCTAAATCTAATACAGCAAGAGGATTGTCAAAGTCACAAGGAAGATTGAAATGGGAACTGCGGAGTTCCAATTCATCAAGATTGACTACCACATCATAATGTCCTTGAATATGAAACATGTGTGGCATAAAGACGGTTAAATAACTTAAGTCATAACCTCCAACTCTTAGTCCTCTAACGTTCTCCTGCAAAATGGGTGGAGGAGAGAAGCAATCTCCAGAAATCGACAACATCCTGTCCACTAACCATCTAGTTTCAGGGGTCCTAAAGAAACATATATCTGAAACATGATAATGACTACTAAACTCTACGACTTTATCGTTTGGACTAATAGACAGGAAGACTTCAGTGTCAGCATTCTCATTGAAAACGTATTTTTCATTATAAGAGAGTACGATTTTCTGGAAACCGAAATTGTCAAAAGCAAGGTTTGATCTACTAGAACCTACGGTATCTGATATAAATTTATCAACAGACCCAAACGCTCTTTCACGCAACGTAGAATCCGAAATAAGAACAGAAGACGGAACATTTGGAAGAGCTCTGCGCACATCCATTTGTTCAAGGGCATCGTCAACGACAGTAAGTTCCTCATCAATACGCATTAATCTGGGATGAAACGAGGTATCAAAGGATTGCAATTTTACCTCAGGAATTTGGAACGGTTCCACGATAAAATACTCATTTAACAGGTCAAGAGCAGGCTCGAATCCTTGGTCTAAGGTCATATAAGCTTCCTCTATATCATTGAGGTGTTTTTCAATACGTGCAATGCGGTACTGATCATCGATCGCCGTCGTGGAAGCGTACAATAATTCAGCAGCTGCTACGTATGAAAGTTTATACAGATGTTGAGTCAATGGTCTAGAAAAAGCAAGACCTTCCAACAGCTGATCTGAACAACTATTGTAGAAATATATGAGCTTTTCAATTCTGTTATTATGAGCACATATTAAATCATCCGGATCAAGTTGATAAGGTACTCTAGTTCCATGCAAATCAGTAGAAAAAACAGCACCTTGGGGTGGTACCAATATATCACCGTAAGGACGCAAGGGTTCAATATGCATATCACAAGCTTCCTGAGGAACCATCATTGGTAATTTAGAGATACCATCGACAGCATCTAAAAGATCTTGTCTATCACGTAAGCTTGTATTGAAAGAAACATCTTTCTGAGGCGCTTGGACAGGCGGCATATAATCATCCCAATCCTCAGAAGGAGGCGTATATTTCAAATTTTTAAAAAAATCATACGGCAGATTAGACTGTTCAACGGAAGGAGCAGATTTCTTGAAAATAGAAACAGATTTCTCTTGCTGACGATATATAACAGGGGGCGCGACTACGGTAACAGTAGATTTTACTTTTTCATAATTTCCATTAAAGTCTTGCTCTTCAATAAATCTCTGAGCAGAAGCAGATAAATTAACACTATTTAACAAATCAACGGATGGTACATGTTTATTTTTATTATTATTATTTTTGTTATCATTATTTTTTTTTGATTGAGAGTTTTTTGGACCAGTAAAAATTAGGATAGCTATCCACAACAGATGGTCTAGTATAGGCCGGCTCTAGTTCTGGGGCAAGTACACGTAGTGTACAGGTTCTCTCCCCATAGCGATGAGTTGGTAGTCATCGTTCCAGGCCGCACTTATTTTTAAACGTTGTGCACCGTATAACCATAAGGCCACGGTTGTTCAAAATAAGCACGGCGGCTTCGCTCTAGGTCTGTTGTGAACTCAAAAGTGCCAATCGTTAAACACGTTGAAATCAAAACCAAAGACATGTGTTTCATAATACGGGACACCACGAGAACGGGTCGTGCGCATCAACGTATACAATCAATGTCCAGATAATGACCCAAGGTATTGTATTGGGTGAAAACCAGGCAGTTTTACAATACTGCTGCAGACAGCTCACAAGGTAACCATTTCACTTGTGTAGCACTGCAGCCTATCTCATGAGAGATTAGTTTGTTCTTCAGCATCTCCAAGTGATCCTACATTTTCAGATCAAATAGAGTAGGGCCGTGCTAATATTACCGGCACTGTAAGTAAAGTCGAGAGTCCAATACAGGTTCATCTCAACAATAAAGAGAAAGGGAGGGACGGGGTTTTTAAAGGCTTACTCCCCAAAACCAACTAAACGAAATTACAAAGACCAACAATTATCCAGATTGCTCCGGAAAGAAAAGTTGATACGATACTCGAAAGTATGGAAGTAAATCAATTAGACCTAAAAGGATTTTGGTGGTAAGTACACCAGCTGGAAAATATCGTGACT
>OGVK01000154.1_pt1 | contig 10350 bp, 11 predicted proteins | sample 1575721 | NCBI WGS metagenome assembly OGVK01 (sample SAMN07581521, study PRJEB24739) | freshwater metagenome | place: Singapore | collected 2015-01 | reverse complement strand
GTTTCCCAGTCACGATATGGCACCTAGATCACTTAACTTAGAAGTCTGTTGAATTTTATCTGAGATTTCAAATAACTTAGCTAAAGCTGTTGTTTCTTGTTTATTCCAACCAAAAAATTTAGATAAAGAGTCTACAATTTCACTAAGACCTGTGGATTTCTTATACTTAAGATCACGTAAAAATTGCATTAAAAATTTATTAGTTGTACCATAAGCTAGAAACTCATCAACATTTTCAAAGAAAGTTTCTTTTGTTCTCTCTGGTACTTTAATACCAGCCTCTTGTTGTTTTAATACGTATTGATCATACTTTGCTTGTACTTCAGAACTCTTAACAAAATCATATAGGTTGGTAAGAGACTTGACCGCAGCAGTTGCTTTTGTACCTAGTTTCATTCCCTCTCTATATTTACGTAACATCCCCATTGATACTGTATGAGTAACCTCGTGTAATAGAGTTGCGACATTACTCATTTTTAGTAATTGGATATTACCATCCCAATCTGCTTCTCCAACAAGAGAGCGACCATCTCTTTTACCCAAGTCTTTAATACTAACTTTACTTCTTTTAACTAAATCTGTTTTAGCTAAAGCGTTAGCTAATACACGTTGAAAGATAGGTAATGTTTTAGAACCAGATAAAACTTGTAGAGATTCAACCACATTACCTTTTGTAATCTTCTCGATAAAAGTATCAATTAAATTATCTTCTAGTCCTTGTTTTGATAGACTTGCTCTGGCTTGTTGTGTTGTTTCTAAGTTAGCTTTTACAGCAGGTTGTTTTATATCTTCAGAAATAACAGGCTTTTGATTAAACTCAGCATCAGGGATTTCCTCTAAAGGTTTAAGAGTAACCTCTTCTGGAGCAATTTCTTCCACTTTAACTTCTTCTGGTGGAGTTTCTTTAATAGTAGTTTCTGTTGGTTCTTGTTTAACTTCTGTATCTTTAGTTAGAGGTTCTAGATCTTGTGGTCTAGTATCTGTTAAAGCTTGGTATTGACTACGATATACTTCGAGTTCATTAACAACCCGTTCTAATCTAGCGGCCTCTTTATCTGTTAATCTTGGTTTACTAGATAATCGATTTATTTCTGCATTAGCTTTACCAATTGCCGTATCCAATTGTTGAATACGCTCGTTGAGTGAAGTCTCTACCTCTTGTGTTCCAGCCGTTCTTGGTGGAGTAGCATCAGGTTTAGAAGAAGTAACATCAGCTCTTGCTCCTAAGATACCATGCATTACACCACCAGTAGCAGCATCAGTAGCCATAGCAACTGGATCATAAACATCTTGTTGCATATTAGTAGGACTTGCTAGATTTTCTAAAGCCCTACCACCCATACCTAAAGGAACGTTAGCAGCAACACCAGTTGCTACACGTTTATTTAGATTGCCAGCCAAACCCATAGGTGCTACAGTTTGCGCTGCCATATTACCAAAACTACCTAAACCCGCTAAAATAGATTCAGTAGTACTATTACCTTTACTATCAGATTCTAAATAACGATCTACACCATATTTGGTAGACAAGGGTAAACCACCTGCAAAACCTTTTTGAATTGCTGGTAAAGCTGCCTCTAATACACCAGCACCTACTTTAGGAAGTACTGTTGTCGTAGCTCGTTGTAAAGGAGATCCCATTAACATATCTGGAATCATGCCTCCTATCCCACCAGATACAGTAGAAGCAATGCCTAAAGGATCTGTATGTTCTTTAGCAGATTCTGCTGCTTTTTGTTGTACGTCAAGATTAGGATTAATAATATTTTTAGACAACCAATCTGTAACTGGTGAATTATAATCTTCACCTGTAATAGAACTGATTGCTTTATCAACGCCTAAAGAAGCTGCACCAACAGTACCGGCTGCCAATATATTAGCAGTTTTACTTAAACCAGATTGTGCTTGTAAAGCCATATTCTCTAAACGAGAAGTGGTACTTTTTTCCTGAGTTGGTTCTGGTGTAGATGAAGTACCAAGATGAGCTAAAATCTTTCTCTTGGCCTCAGCATGATCTGTGGTGTCGATGTCATAATGCTGACCTTGATATTCATAAATAGGCATAACTATCCTTTATTTTAACTGGATTGGGTTTGATGCTGTTCCCGGATTTCCTTTTGGTGGTTCCGTTTGTAAATCCTTCATTCCTGGGACAGTCTTAAAAAGAGCATTATATTGTGCTTCTAATTGTGCCTTTTCTCGCATTAATCCAGAAACAAATTCACTTACTTTAGAGTCTGCTAGTTTAGTCGCATCTGCACTGTTCTTACCTTGTGATAAGAAAGAGGCAATCCATTGTGATTTAACCTGCTCGATTTCATTCTTACTTAATTGGGTATTAATATTATTAATACGACCAGCTATAGTTGTAGCCCAGCGTACAGTTTCAGATCGGTGTCCTTTATCTGCAGCAGCTAAATGACCGGCATTAGCAAGACGTTGTTTCTTAAGATCCCATTCCCCTTTAACATTCTCTTTATCAATAGCACCCCAATGTTCTGGAGTGTTACCACGACGAGCAGTTAATTCATTTAGACGAATATTTAAATCATCACGGAGTTCTGGAGATAATGGTAAACCATTGTCTGAAATACCACTACGCAAGTAATCTTGCATTTTAGCAATCTCAGCATCTACTTGAGCATAATCTAAATCACGTTGTCCTTGGAGAGGGGCTTGTTGTTTACGAAAAGGCTGTAAGATATTACCAATTTCATCTTCTCGAATATTCTTATTATACCCTGCTTTTGTACTCTCTGTAAAGGCTTTTAATAATTCTGGTGTATTCTGAGCATTAGCTTTAGCTGCCTCAAAGGTTTTAATATCTCTATCCAAAGGAAGCATTGTTTGCTCACGTTGATTAGCTAAAAACTTTTGAAGAATCTCTTCATCTTGCATAGCTGTATTATACGCTGCATTTTCTCCAGCATATAATGCACCTAAAGCAAACTCTGGTTTATATCCAGTATCGATATTAAATGAACCCATAATTAACCTCTACTTGCAGTTAGTTTTTGTAGAGCTTCTGCTAATTGACTCTCAATGTTTGATTGTCTATTACCATATCCGAAGACATTCGCCAGTGGGGAAATATAACCATTAGCATCATACTTAGCACCTCCTTGTAGAAGAGACGCAATTGTTTCACCTTTTGGCGCAATATTAGCACCGGCAGGAGTTTGAAGACTATTCATATATCTCTGAGCAATCTCTGCTTGTTGTGCCAACACACCGGGAGCAGAACTTAATTGATTACTACGCCGTCCGGCGGCAGCATCTTTAATGTCTTGCATACGTTGCATATTCTCTACTTGAGATCTTACTATTGGACTATCGTATGGATTAGTTACAGCTCGTTGTAGTTCTTGTTGATAGAATGGACGCTGAGAACCAAAGGGATCTAAAGCAGGATTCTGTGCAATCTTCCTAAGATCCTTTGCCATACGTTTATTCTGACCACCTTCAAATAAAGCAGCAATACCTTTACCTAAAAGACCACCAGCATTCTTTGAATTAAAGATAGAAGCAAGGGCTTGCTCAATACCACCTTGTTGTGGTAGTTGTTGAGTTAAAGACGTTTGATTTTGCAACCAATCTTGTGGAGCAGGGGTTTGAAATCCTTGTCCAGCAAAAACCATTGGGTCCCAAGGATCATCATTTCCAAAGGTTGTATTAGACCATTCTGGTTGATTACCTCCCCAAAAATCAGTGTAACCTCCACCAGTAGAACCATTATCAGCCCACATGTTGTTATAGTTACCTGACTGGTCTCCTATTGACCCATAAAAAGAATCTGTACTAAAATCAGTATCACCCCAATCAGAGCCATTCTCAAAATTCATACTAGAGAAATCATCTTCCCACATATTATACCTCGTACTTTCCTGAAATAATTATTGTATTACCTGTTGCTCCCCATGTTGATGGATAGCATCTATCATTAGTTGCGTCTAATACACCAGTACCAATACCTACTTTAGTTGTACCATTTACTGTAGTATTAGTATCATCATAAGAAGCAGCAACAGGAAGATCGCAATAAGTTGTTCCTGCTGTGCTAGCTGTAGTGGCTCCACCAGTTGTTGTTATACTGATTGTATAAAAAATAGTTTTTCCTAAACGTACATATCTACCCGCTTTGGTTACACTACCTCCACCTAAGACTTCTGTTAAAGACGTAAAGGTAGGAGTCCATGTACCACTAGTAGAGTTAGAGATTGCTGTATGCATATCTGAGGTCAGGTGATACATTTGACCTGCAGCACCACCTTGTAATCCCTGTAAATTATTATGATCTCGTTGAGCAATGTCTGTGATATTAGAGCCAGCAAAGTTAATGATATACCAAGGAACTGAACCTGAAGTAGAAACGTAGTTACGAAGTTGTCGATACCACTCTAACCAAGTAAAGCTCCCCGGTTTATCATTTACTGGAGGCGGAGGTAATGTTGCCATTAATGATCTCCCTCATAGTAAGACACCTCCAAAGACTCTAAGCGTAATCCATAATTTAGAGCATTTCTAAGATTGAATGCTCTACGTCTGAATGCTCCACCTCGAGCAAAGTTAGGAAAGTCATCTGTTAAAGAAATTGTCTTTGTTCCTGACCAAGACTGATAATCATCATCTGACCAACGAACATCTACACTATTTCCTGTCACATACCTATCTGCGACAATACGGAAGTTACTCATAAACTTACGTTTAATCGTATCCATATCATATCGATTCGTAGTTAAATCTACAAGGATCGCTACACCGTCGTCTTGATAACTGGTTGTGTCAAGTTTGTATAAACACCCATTAGCATTATGTAATAGGTATGCGCTCCCAGAGTTGTTATCACACATGTGGTTGCAATCGAATACTGCATGAGATCCTGCATTATTGCTAGACCATTCGTGCCAGAGTTTTTCATCCAAGTCATATACAAGAGTTCTTCCAAGAGTGGGCAGATTTAGCACATAGAAAAGATGGCCCATTGTACGAAGACCAAAGCCACGACAATCTGACATATCTACTTCTTGATCTAAAATCCTATCAATAAATTCATCACTTACTTTCTTAGGAGTAAAGCCTTCTACTTGCCAGACACCTCGACCACCAGAATCAGATTGAGCAGCAAAGATAAAAGCTTTCTCATTTTGATACACTGCATATGGAGCCGCATTGCCCATTTGAATTGTAGTAGAATCGTTACGGGCTAAAGGAGAACCATTAACGTTAGCAGCATCATAGAAGAACTCAATGGAGTTTCCACCAAAAACAACTACTTGGTTGTTTTGTCTAGCCAATCCTACAACAGCATCTGGAAACATCTCAGCAGTTAGGTACTGCCCTGAATCCCATTTAGTTGGTTCATCCAAGATACAGTTATATACATCACTTCTTTGTGGAAGGATAATATAACCATCTACGAAAGTAGGTGTTGGAATATGCGGTGTTGGGAAAGCATTTAGATAAGCTAAAGCAGTTCCCTCAGTAGTTGGTGCACCAGTTAATACTTGGAAAGTAGTTACTGTAGTTGTAATATTTACAGCACTACCGCCTTGCGTAGTAGAGAGTTTAAATGTATTCCCTGATACTTGGACTACATAATAAAGAGTTCCTACAGTAAGACCTCCGGGAGGAGTACCTGTTAGTTTTACTTGGTTATCATTAACTAGTTGATGTCCCGCATAGGTAATTGTGTCTGCACCAGAATCCACAGATGTTGGTGTAAATTGAAAAGAAACTGTGGGAGCAGAGCTATAACCAGTTCCGGTATCTGTTAAAGTGATAGAAGAGATAGCACCCCCACTAACACTAGCAGTCGCTGTAGCACCGCTACCACCACCTCCAGAAAGATATACTTTAGGAGCTTGTGTATAACCAGTACCACCACTAGTTACAGAAATAGATCTTAATCCTGTATTACTAATTGTTAGAACAGTTCCATCAGATTTAATTACCCATCCACTTGTGCCATCACAAACAAAAAGATAATCCCCTAAAGTCGAGGAGTTTCCTATAGTCAAACCTACTGGACCAGTTGATCCTGTTAAAGTAATTTTATCGGTGGGTGTTCCCCCATCCTCGATCACCTTATTTCCAACAACAACGTAAAACTTGTTATTGAACCAAATACAACCACGTCCTTCACCCGTACCAAAATCTTTATATAAAGTTTTACCCGGACGCTTATTCAGAAAGATCTTAGTACTTTCAATAGCTTCTACTTTACGTGTCTCAGGAAAAATATTAATGAACCGTTGATCTTTTGATCCAGAACTATCTCTATTAGTATAAGAACCAATCAGAGGGAGCCGGACATTTTCCTGTTGTGTTTTTGTTTTACGTTTATTACTCGTTGCCATTAAGCACCTCGTTGGGCTTGTTGAATCATCCTACGACGGTAATCTGCAATCACTTCTGCTTTTTCTTCTTCGGATAATGCTTGTTGATTTATATCTCCAGTAGTGGGAGTTTGATTTAAGAAGGCATTTAAACCACCAGACCTACCAGCATATTCAGATCCCTTAATCTCTCTATTTTGATTGAACAAGGATTGAATACCTCGATTAGCAGCACCACCAGTTAATTTACTAACTATATTCTGTAAACCATCTCCACTAGTTAGACTCGATGCTGCAGCTCCACCAGCCCCACCTAAAGCTCCAATAAATGGATTTCCTTTATTGGCTATAGCACCACCAGCAGCACCAACTACCATTGGAGCATAGTTACCAAAAGTGTTTGAAAGTATCCGAGATGGAGTAGTAAAATCAGCTAAATCAGCCCCAGAGAAACCGCCAGAAGGCATCTGATCAACTCCAGCAGCGCCAGCCATATCAGAAGCTCCCATGTTCATACCCATACTAAAGAGATTAGCTAAAGTAGATGTATAGTTTCCAGTCATAGAACCATCAGCTAAATCCATCATATAAGCCATTGGGGCTAATGGAGTAAATTTCAAAACACTTGACAGAAGTTTCATTCCTTTTGGGAGACCACCTGTAGGAGCTTTTTTGTACTGCCAAGAATCTTCATTAGACCATCCAGGAAGTTTCGCTGCATTCTCTGTTGGAACAAAAAAACCGCCTGTATTATCTAAAGGTTTACCTAATCTTCCCCATTCATCTGGATTTTGTAGTTCTCTCCAGAGCTGGCTTTGCATTTGTTCACGCTTACTATTTTTAGTATATGTCTCAGAAAATGGAGAAGAGTCTGCGCCCGGACCAAGATCCATTTTATAACCCATCAACTTATTAGTTGATCGATCAATTAGTGGTGTTGATCCATAGAGAGTTTCTAATCCAGAAACAATATCACCATATTTATTGTGAGGTTGATTAGATAAAGAATCTGCTCCCGGAATATTATAAGTATTAACTGGAATATAACCACCAGTTCTATCTACAACATTACCCCGAAGTATCTGACTTAGAGCTTCCCAATTCCGTAGTTCAGAACCATAATTAGGAATATATGCAGGGGTCGAGCGAGGATCTTCATTTTGTATTGCGTAACCTCCCTCTTCATAACGCACTCCCGGTGAATAATCCTCAGGTAGTGTAGCTAAATAGTTCTGTCTATTTTGTTCCCCATAGTCACGAATAGCATCATAAGTTGAAGAATAACTTGTACCAATAGAATTACCACCTTGATCTAAAATATCAAAAAGACCTATTCCAGATCCTTTCTTTTTTAAATTATATCCCTGAGTACCAAATTGATAGTTAGAATAATCAGTATCCCCATAAGAATACCAATCATTCCCGTGTTTAGTTAAGTTACCTTGAAATAAATTAGCAATGGATGAATCTGGGTTTTGATTAGCAGCTAACTTACGACCCGCCCCCATAAAATCTGTAGGCTGTTGTGCTTCCTTAATAATACCAGAGTTCTGTTCTTGGAACGCACCGGGATTTTCCATACCGGCACGAAGAGCTTGATTACGTTTGCGTTTATCTGAATAACCTAAGCGTTGAACAACATCATTAACTTGGTCTAATTGATTTGGATCAAACATTACCAGCTCCTAAATTCCCGTTGAAAGTATAGACTAAGAATGGTTTTGTAAATAACTAATAGCATTTTGTAGTATCTCCCGATCTTCTTTAGCAAAACCAATAAGAGCATTACAATCATTGCAGAGTAATTCTCGAACCTCACCCGTAACATGGTTATGATCTACAGATAGAGGCTTAACATCTCCTGTTTTAAGTAGACGATGTTCGGGTTTTTTACAAATAGCACAACAATTCTTTTGTGACACAACCATTTCTAAATACTGCTGAGAAGTCAGATTATAAGCCAGCTTTAAATGGCGTTCTCGCATTCTTTTAGAAACATGCTCTTTATTACGTTGATAATAGTCTTGTTGGTATTTTATCTTTGCTTCTTTATTAGTTTTATAGTGCTCTTTAAAATAGTCTTGTAATTGTTCTCTATGTTTTTCACGATAGGTTTTATCATGCTGTGCTTTGTTTTTATGAGAACTCACCAGACTCTCCGCTCAACCCCAAAATATAAACTACCTTCTTCAGTTCCCATAGAAAGAGCAGCGTCTTTGATGTCCTTTGCTTCTTTTAATAGAAGTTGGCGTTGTTCAATAGGAACACCATATTCAGGTGCTAGTCTAACAGCTAACCCATATTTAAGAGCATCTAACCATTCTTGAGGAAAATCTGGATTGTCTGTACTAGAATCAAAATCCTCGAAAGGACGTTGATATACAAGAGTCACATGATAGTTAGTTGCAGCATTGGTATCAGGCACAGGGAATAAAGAAAGAATTCCATATTCTCTTTGTGGATTATAATACCCTTGAATTGGGATACCAGAAGAAGTTTTATTTCCTAATGTATTATATTCCTGTTTTGTTAATACTCGCATAGGAGTATCAATACTACCAGAAATATTTGTATTCCACAACTGAATCACTCGTAGAGGTTTTGGAATATTTACTGATTGACCTAAGCCAATATTATATTCGCGTTGTCCGGCTACAAGAGTTAAATCATATTCGGATAATCCCCACAAAGGCATACCATCAGCTTCCCATGCTTTTACTAGCATATTCAAAGCCTCGGCAGCTTCAGTAACTTGTGTTGCTGTTGGGGATTCTCCTTGGGCAATTGCCCCGATTAGTCGCAAAGATCCTGAAATAATCTGATCTCTTGTAACATTGAAATTTGTTGAATTTGAAGTTGCCATAGTATTACCTTATTTTAGATGATCTCGAAAGAATACAAAGATAGCTCCTAATGAAGCACAAGCTCCAACAAACCATTTAATAAAAGACAAGACACCTTTAGTTTGATTCCAAGTTTCAAGTAGATCTTTAACAGCTTCTTTTGTTTCTTTTATTTCTTGTTTAATCTCTTGGTATTTAAGGGCCTCTTCTTGAGAATGTTTCTCAATAGCATCCTCTACAATTTGTCGAATGTCTTGCATAATTATTCCTTATGATATTCTATAGGTAAATGTTTCCTAAATATTTCAGAGTAATATGAATCTTTACAATGATTAGGATCTTGGAATAACCAATTAATAAACGACATTGTTTTTTTCCAATCATTTCTATAGGCTCTGGCAGATATTGTTTCATCTGCCATGCCCCCAAACCAAGTATTAATCCATTGATCTAGTCCAATTAAAAACTGTTTCATTTTGTATAAGGCGTTGCCCAAACAGCAGTTTGTGCGGCACCTGCTAATCGTAGAGCTTCTCGTAATTCCTCTCGTGATACAGCAGGATCTACTACACTATCAGCAAGTACCCATAGAGTTGTTTCTAGTGGGTCCATAGAAAGAATAGCTCGAGACATTCGACTTTGAGCTTCTTCATCCCCATTAAACTTCTTGCCTGATTGTGTAGTGACAATGATTTTTTTCACAGTCTCTTCACGTTCAGCTTTAGCTTTACGGAGATAGATTTCAGCTAACTGTTCTTCACTCTTTTTAGTATAGACTACATATGGAGCATCCTCTTGCTCTGTTTTGTAGTAGTGTTCCTCAACATAATCTTCTGGAGGAATAGGATTATCTATTTCTACGTAGAGATCTGAAGGCACTTGAATATGTTTTGTGCCTTTTGCATCTACATAAGGTGCATAGATATTACACCGTTTTAATGTATCTTTCCAAATAAACATATTACCTCGCTAGAGAATAGTTTTGCAGAACGTCGAGCAGTGCAATGTAGGCATAGGTATCAGCGGCAGACACATCTGCGACGTTGCTGGCTCGAGACTTGATTCCGAAGGCATTGATGTCGGTGTCGTATGTCGTACCGACAGTGGCTTCGCTTTCGTCAGTGTTGAAGCGCAGCGCAGTCTCTGCGACGTTGTTTACGTTGCTGATAGCG
>OGVK01000153.1_pt1 | contig 10356 bp, 30 predicted proteins | sample 1575721 | NCBI WGS metagenome assembly OGVK01 (sample SAMN07581521, study PRJEB24739) | freshwater metagenome | place: Singapore | collected 2015-01 | reverse complement strand
ATGCAACCGCCTGACCTTTCATCCATACTGCACCCAAGATCGCATCTTTCGAGAAGAAGCCAACCGTGATGAATGGAATTGCAGCCAATTCAATCAACAACTCAGGTGTTACATCACCACATTGCACTCTTGCAGAAACAGCCTGTTCCTTTGTGTCGTACAACCCACAACCTACACGATACTTTGTTGTAGTGCCAAACGACTCCCAATTAGGAGATGTTCCACTGCGCAAGCAACAGGTAAACGCCCAAACAGCAGCATCATATCCGTCACAAAAATTCTCACTTTTGAGGTTTGTGTTTACTGTAATGTTGTGGGCAACAACAGGCTCAATCACTGATGTGAAAGGTAATCCGTGCAGCGCATCACCAACCATTGTATGAATTGTTTCCCACGCTTTCTCAAGCTGACGCTTTTGATCGTCTGTGTATCGAAACACATCACCATCTAAAACCCAATGGCTTCAAACCTCAATAGTTTGGATGTTCATTTTACATATCCTTTAGGAACACAAACAACATGTGCATTATCATCAATCTTACCATTGTAGCTTTCAATCACAGCCTTAGCATCAAGACATGCTTTTGGCGTGTTAAACTCTTGTGAAAAACCGCTTGTTGACGATGAGCCACCTACACCAGCAAAAATAACAATCAACACCCACATGACACATCACCCTCGATCAGATTGCAAGTTCATAACATCCTTAACTGTCTTTCTAAAAACGACAATCGCGCTTGGAAACGGGGCATTATCTTTGGCACTGCCAAATTTAAGGCGACCTTTAACGAAATATATTTCTGCTGCTTTTGCGCAGTAGTCGTGCCACCAACGAGTATCAACTCGTGCAGGCAGTAAGCACACAACAGTAGCTCCATGCTGCGATGACTCGTATGCCTTTTGAATCCATTCCCCAATACCGCGACCATACGGCGGATTCATCCAGCATACACCACTCCACTCTTGCTTCAAACCATCCATTTCTGGCGTGTAGTAATTGGCGCATTTTGCATTTTCTGGTAATGCACAAACATCCGTTTGAAGGCCGAAAATACTGTTTAGCTTATCAAAAACGTCTTGTGGTGTAGCCCACAGATCGGTGTTTGACGTAAACATTGCTTGGTTTTTCATTTCACATCTCCAAATCAAATCGTAAAGCTATTATATGGGAAGTCAACCAAAAGATCAACCATCCCACTTCACAATAATTGCATCGGGAATTGTTTCTTCAATAATTGACAAAACAACATTCCAATCACCGTTTGCTAGTCCACAGCCAATGCCGTGAGGGGCATACACTTGTGAACCGAGTGCTTTTGCAACCACTGCAACATCTGCCAACCCTGTTCTTAAAGCATCGTAGTTCGTATAAACAATATTTGGATTACGCCCATAAAACTCCTGACCAAACACACTGGCAATAAGAAGTGTCGGTGACACACGGACGTAACAAACTACCCCAAGCAATGGACTATCCGCCATACCACATACACCACTATAGTGTTCGTATACGCGAGGATATTTCTGACGAATTTGTTTAGCAAGCCCTGCACCCATAACACCCTGACAATTCACTTGCTGAACAATGATGCCACCTGTGACATCGAGAATATTTCCAATAATTTGTTTCACAACCTACGCTCCAATAATTCTTTTAGAACATCACCATGACAAGACTTTGGTTTGCAAAAACACACAAGATTTTTACCCTCTAGCTCGTGCAAATCTTTCAACAGACCAACACCCTCACCTTGAGTAATCCACAACTTATAGGCTTCAATAGCTTCTTCACGACTACTTACAATATACTTGGCTTTTGTGCCGCTAGCTATGTGCGTAAATAGATTTCCCCATTTGCTACCACGACCAATATAAACGTCGTTTTCTGTCGGTGTATGCCTATACTTGTTTACAACATTACAACTCACATTCCACCTCACTTAATCCCCAACATACATGCTCAATCCAACACTTACTGAAATCTTTCATCATCCACCCACTTCTCAATAACTTCTTTACTGTGTTTACGATACATTATTGCTGGCTCAATCAACCCAATCCACAGAGTCCAACCAATCCACAACAAGGGTGTTAGCAACCAGATTAGCAAGCTGAACAACCCCTCAAGAAAAATAATCACGCCACCACGAATCAAATCAATCGACTCATCGAGAGTGGGCGGTCTGAAATAACCGTTTCGACGCTTGATCTCGTATTTGCACAACCTGATAAATAACTTCACTTCACCATCTCCCCCAAAGCCTTCAAAACTTTTTCACCATCACACCTGTCATGGTGTAGCGAATATTGCAAACGATTATACATTACCTGATCAACACTATCATTCACCAACATGTCAATCTTGTCATAATTCCATTTGGTGTCACGAAATGATCGACCGTCAAACTCTCCAACAACCCAGTCTAATGCGTGTTGTTGCAAGTCTTTAAATACATCATCAACTAGATAATACAGATCGGTGCAAACCAGATCATCATCAACTAGCTCACGAAGAATATCCTGACCATCGTTCCAAATCCACTTAAAAACATCATAGCCTTTCGAGAAGTCACTTCTTGCACACTTCATCAAATTTGAAAGCTCCGCAAGTTTTAATCGTTGCTCTGGTGTAAAACTCATAATTCATCATCCTCAACTTTAATTCCGAAACACTCAAGAAAATCATAGCAATAAATGCTAATCAACGAAACTTTTCGTAATATTCATTCATCAAATCAATTGCCACTTGAAAAACCGAATGATCAACATCTCTCACACTTCCTTTTAGCCTGACAAGAGTCTTACCGTCAACAACAAGAACCTCAAACACCTTACCGTAGCAATTTGAAACAGTGAGTGTTGGTGGGCTTCCAGATAACATGTTCGCAACATAACCTCCCACACCACATGCTCTCATTCTTTCATTAAACTTGAAAGTCATATCGACTCTATCTTGATATAATAGAAACATATTAACCCTCCAACAATCCACAAAAACTCAAAAGAACCTCTGTTTTCATCAGTCGTCCTGCATCATTGAAATGTAAAACTCAACACGATTATGAAACTCTGAAATGCAGCGATTACAGCTTCTGGCTTGTGCATGTACAGTCACATCACCCTTCTTTGCTACGATCAACCACATTCGCGCCTCATCATCTTGCTTAATTTCACCATCAAAACCCTTGTACTCAATCTATCTCATTTGACAACACCGTTAATACCATTCGGAAACTTCAAGTCTAAATTACACAACTCTTTTGTCAGAATATCCATTGTTTCAAAACCAAACAACGGACACAATTCTGTACCTAGAGTTGGATTAACTAAAAATTTCCAAGACTTAAACTCCTGCAAATAGATGATCACAAAGAAAGGTACACCACCTCTGAAGAAAGAAAAACCATCCAGAGACTCTACATACTCAGGCGCAACCTCTAAATCTCTATAATCACCGATCAATTCAGCAACAAGATTGTTCATAACAACCTCCAAAGACCAACATAACAAAGAAATGATAACTCAAAAACAAAAAAACCGCAAGCATTATTTAACACTTGCGGTTGCGGCTATTTGATTACTGATTGCTGATATGCCGAAGAAACAGCGATCATATCTTCAACAAGACACTTGGAAATCACAGCAATCAACTCATCCTCTGGATGACCAACAGGAGGTAGCCAATACTCAACACAATGCGGATAGGTGTCTGACTGCACTATTACAATTTGACCACGATCAGCCAAAATATGTTTTTTAGACAAAGCAAACCTCCATAATCTTCAATTTCTCAAGGATTAGCCTACCAAGATCAATATCAATCTGATCGAGATCAACAAAGAATGTGACTTGTGCATATCCAAGATACTGACTTATTGACAGCGTACAAACCAACACACCATCACATGATCTGTAGATGTCCACAGAACCATAAACCTCTACAGCAGAAAAACCAAGAGCCTTAACTTCGTCAGACCAAGATAGTGACATATTAGAATCCTCCATAGACTTTGTACATCTTTGGGCAACACGAAGCTGGAATAGAACAAAACAACGATAAAGCCTCGCTTGCATCAACAAATGATTTGTTCGTCCACAATCGCTTTGGCATGTACTCGCACTCTGGAACATTAACCCATTCGACAACATACTCTATCTCACTATCAATCAACCCTAACTGAGTGGTCAGATTTTGAAGCTCTTTAATATCTTGATCAAGTTTCGACGCAAGATATTCAATGCTTGTCTGTAAGTGGTCTTTGTTTACATCTGACATATTCACCTCACGAGAAAAATGATTCAAAAATGAAAACAACAAAATATGAGTATGAAACCAGCAATACAGAAATTGAAGATGCTATTGCGATTCCGATAAGTGCTGACTTACTCATACCGAAGAAGCCCTTGTCGTCAGAAACCCAAATCGTAAAAGCCATAACTGGCAGGAAAAGGATTGCAGTTGCAAAGAGAATAAACTTCAGAAACATTTTGATCACCTCCATAAAGAAAATTCAATATACCACAACAACGAAACGACTTCAAGTATATTTTGAAAGATGTGATGAGATCAAAAAATCTAACTCTTCTTCATCATCACAAACAAGGTGAAGCGATATAAGAGCAGAATCACCGTGATACATCTTTGCAGTCCATATCGGCGTGAACATTGCATACGAAACTGTCTTGACAACCCTGTAATCACCACAGTGAGCCACCTGAGTTAGCGGATCTACAACCTTCCACCTGAAATTATCAACCATCAGAAAAACCCTCCATTAGATTTTCAAGCAAAATTACATTCAGCTTTTTGCTGAAGAAAACACCACTGTCAATAAAACAACGGTTTCCCTTCACCAACCATTCATTGCCAAAATCACACTGAACCCTATAGTCGTATTCACCAATTGCTTGAATCGGCGTATGTCCATGCACAACCACATCATAACCGCGAACAACAACATCTTCACCCTCTTGAGCATCAGCAGACGCTCTGCTCCATAGATGAAGGTTTGAGAATGAATCCGAGCAATTCCCATCATTTCCGACATCGGCATGAACAAACAAAATTTGCTTATCGTCAACACAAACAACATCGTATAGTGGTAAATTTCTAATACGATAAGCCCAATAATCTTGAGTTTCTTTGTCCAGATGATACCACCATTCACCACCGTTATTCCTCATTCGATGATAATACGCAGAGTGGGTGTTGGTTAAACCATCAATACACCATTGGTCATGATTTCCTCTGGTCGCAACAAACCACTTTTCATCAAGTAACTCAAGACACTCGATATTCTCTTCACCGCGATCAACTAAATCACCAACACAAATTAGAGTATCTTCATCTTTATCGAAGCCAACCTCATCAAGACGCTGTATCAACAAAGAATAGTGACCATGAATATCACTGGTTACATAAATCACTTCTTATCTCCATTATCAGCTTACCCAAATTATTATCACCGACACCTCTGCACACGCCCCAGAATGTGTCACCCCACCAGTTACCCTCAACAATCAATTGATCACCTGTTGCAATCAACTTCGACATAAAAGGCTCTTGTGAAAACTTAAAATCCAGTCCATCACGCATGACATTAAGTTTTATTTGCTCCCAGTCACTTCTGATCTTCAACGACCGTCCAAACTTTTTAGCGGAGATTGGGTCTAGTGTTGCAATGTGTTTTCTAATCTCAATATCAGTTGTTTTCATTGCAACATAAAAATTTTCAACCGACCAATACTCGATATTTTGATAAACTAGAGGAATGGTTAATCTATACATGTTAGACAACCATCTGTTTTCACCCTGAAAATCAAGTATCACAATCACACCTCTACCAAACCTGAATTTGCATAATACCACTTAATCCACTTGTAACGTAACGGTGTTTTTAAGTGAGTTGTTGCTTTTCCCCTCTTGTCATAACCAACCCAATCAATGTAGGTTACAACAGCTTCTGTCCCGTTCGGATAGGTGACAACCTCATCCCATTGCCTTGTGACGTAGTTGGGCTTCCTGTACATGATTGGTAAATACATCAAACAACCTCTCTTTTGACAACAGTGTTTGCATTTTTTTGCTTCATGTGTGATTGATAGACAATACGACACTCAGCAATCAAAAACTCAGCATCCTTCATCTGCAAGTGATCTTCCTGCAACTTTCTATAAAGATGTATTGCGCCACCATCTTGCAAAATCCATTTTACACTCCTCCAAGCCCAACCTTCAACCTTATAAACAACACTGCCGTCGCCGTAGGTAATCCTAACAATTTTCCACTCATCAGGATTTTCAGAATCACCCAACTCAAAGCAAACTGGGTAGAAAAAGTGTTTCCACAAGTACCAAACCATGTATGCTGCCACAACAACCAAAACAGCAATAACGTATTCCATCATTTTAACACCTCACCCAAAGCCGCACACTCAACCCAAGCATAGCAATTCTCAGCCCGAATTGAAATGTTGTCATTCTTTCCAGTAAACCTGTTAAAGTGTTGAAATCCAAGCTGCAACAACGCATTTACAGTGTCATCGTATGTTGGTTTAGTTTCCTGAACAACATAGATACCAGCAGCACCAATACTCCACCAAGTATTATCATGATCACTTGTCACACGCTCAATCAGACACCACACCTTCATTTCAACTCTCCTCTTTATAAGCCATACTGTTAGCTGTCACTTGGTCAGTGTCTGACACCATGAACATCAGAATCTTTCCACTGTTTGGTTGCTTCATTGGTAGCCACCCATCATGTACTTTCATCAGGTGCTGAAATGCAAACGCAAGGGCTTTTTCTGTCACATCTGTACCATCCGATAGGTAGATACGGTTGTTGAATGGGCTGATGCCCAAGCCAATCTTTTTAGTTTTACTCATTTCAACTCTCCTTTCAATGCCTTCAGACACTGTTCCAAACCTTCAACCGAATCACTGATTGATGTATCAGGATTTAATAAAACACCAATCCAATACTCACACTGTTTCATCACTTCTTTACAATCCTCTAGCACAGATTGAATGTGACGCTGACTACATGTTGTAGCGATCAACTCTGGGTTAAAGTTGGTAATACCTTGTGGATTATTAAGCTTCATTACTGAAATCCTAAAACAAAAAAGCTGATGCAATCATCACATACATCAGCTTCTCAGTCAACAATTCTTCAGAAATTTAACACACATTTTTGTAAATGGAATGTAATCACCAATTTCATTGGCATGGTAACACTTTGAGTTTAGAACAACGATGTTTCTTGCAACAACAAGAATCAAGATAGACTTAACCAATGGTCGCAAAACAACATTCAACAGACCACCTTTAAACCCATCAACTTCACGCTGGATCAATTCGGCAACGTACTGATGGGCAACCTCGTCAGTGGCGTGTGCAATCCACAAATCACGAACATCGGCGTTGGCAAACCTCGCCTGAAGATGTTGGTCGCTCAACAGTAGCGCACCCAACCTAGCCGTGACTTCCTCAAGAATAACTGTCGCAGACAGATTGATTGACTTCGGCAGAACCTTGCTTAGTTTTTTCAAAACTAAATCCAAATGACCGTCAATCCTATCAATCACACCATCTTTATAAATTGGCGAATCATTCAGCTTATTGTGATAAGAAGAGTGATAAAACTCTTGTTTTGCAAACTCTTTAGCCAATTGGAACAACCATCCTTTTCCAGCAGCTTTTGAAATAATAGAACGACTAAAATAAGCCTCACCTGCTGGAAACAACACACTGAGCGACTGCATAAAATGAGTTTCCAGAGGTGTCGCCATGTAATAATCAATACACTCAAATTCACCAACCTTAGTGGTTTCTTTCATTCATTCACCTCAAACAATAGCAAAGATATGCTTTTCATCAATAACCTTCAGTTGCTTTCCATCATACTTAAAATCATTACCTATATATGTTGGAAATACAACTTGATCACCTGCACCGACAACATTGCAGAGATTACCGACCGAAACCACAACACCGAAACTGTAATTTTCTTTGTTATCCTGAACAACCACAATACTACCAACCATTTCATCACGAGGTTTAACCTCGATTAAGACATTACCAGCAACCGCTCGCATTATACCACCTTTGCAACAAACTAAACATTCCAAAATAAACGACAGACTCTTCGTCCATCACCAACCAGAAAACATCTGGAAAGCAAATTGAATCGTAAAAACAACATTTACCATCATCATGCTGATAGCAAATATATGCAATCACATCATTTGATTCTCGCCAGACTTCGATATAACAAATATCATTTTCCATCTCCGTCAACCCAATAACTAAGGATTGCAACATGGACTTTACGCAACTGCGAAATCACATCGGCAATATCAGGATTTGGTAAAATTGAAACACCATTAACTTTTAATTCACCTTCACCGATAAATGATCTTGTTGCATACCAAACCTTTCTATCTTTACTGTAGACCAAGAAAACCTTATCGAAAGATCCGCTAACACCATAATATATTTTCGTTTTACCTGTGTTGCCGCAAACACCAGTAAACCTATTCAACACAATATCTCTAAAACTCATTGGCAACCACCACCTCTTTTAAAAACCCAAAACAAAACAATAACAGCAACCACTAACCAGACACCAATGATCTCCAAAACAACAACTCCTGTTCCGCACGAATACGAAAAGACTTTTCTGTTTCAAAAAGCCTTTTATTGATTTTTATATAGTGAATTGCATCACTCAACTGAACAACCACCACATAAACACCATCATACAATATAACCCTCAAACTCAACCATCCTCAAGCCCAAAAAGGAATGGTTGGTCTAAATATGTAAACTTAGACGGTGAAATAAACGCAATGTCGAGTTGTTGCACATGAAATGGTGTTTCTACATCAAACAAAACTTGTGACTCCCATGTGAAGAAACATGTGACGTGAGCACCCTCAAAGACATGATCAACAGAAGGATGGTCTGCATCAATCCGACACACAAAATCCGTATCAAGTGTAAACCAGATACCATTGTCGATCAGCAATGGTGCTGTAATAACACCATTAACAAAAGGCTCACATAGCATCTCAATCACCTCCGTTTTCGTCGTAACCACCATTCTCAACAAGTGACTTTATTGTCTTAAAGTCTGTCGAATTCAGAGATGAGAAATCAATGGTCTTACCGTTAAGAACCATCATTCGCTTAAAGTAGATACCAACCCTGACACCATCAGTATCATATATGATGCCGTTTTTGTAGACATACTCGGTGTACTCTTCAGACTTGCCAGCTTTGATTTTTGCCGAAATAAAGGCGACGATCAAAAAAACAAAAATAACGATAGCAATAATATCCATATTAACGACCTCTGATAACCTCAAACATGGTAGCCACCAAGAACGATGATGCGACAATATTCTTCTTTACAAATCCATACCCATCCCAATCCTCACACATCAACTCATATTCCCTGATTTCTTCTTCACTATAACCATCATAACGCATATACTCAGAAAACTCTTCACGGTCTGCAAAGAAAGAATATGCCATCCAATAGCTCAAGACCAAGTAGATTACTAAGAAAACTAGCAACACAGCAAAGAATGTACTCATTAGACCTCTCCACATAGACGGTATTTATTCTTACCGTAAAACTGCTCAACAAAGGCGTTTGCACGATGTCTATCTTTTGTTTTTAGGAAAACTTTGTTTCCCAAAGCATCACGAAACCACAAACAACCACGAGGATACGGGTATGCACCAGAATCATCACGCCGACGAATCTCCATTGCTGGCGTTACAACCTTACCCTTCATCCCATTCCAAGAGAAATCACCGCCATTAACCAATGTATGTTCCATGCTCAACTCCTTCAACGAAACGAAACGAAATCAACTTGTCTACAGCTTCAGTATCCAACAAATCGCTATAACTGTCAATAAGTATTTCAGCATATTGCCTTTTTGCGTCGTTATATTTTCTGATTGCCTCTTTTTTGCTCTTTGCATAACAGCGATAGATACAATCTCTGCCACCCATGCTAACCTGCACGTTATAGCCTGAGTGATTAGCACCTCGTCGTTTGATTGCTTTCGGAAGCCCATCATCTGCCATTGAAACATTGAAAAACCTAACAACATCATCTGGTAATAACTGGCAATACTTATCGCAAAAACCAAGATCTAAAAACTCGGATGGAATCACAACTCTTAGGTTATAATTTTTATCACCAGCATACTTCGTCAAATACCACTCTTTGGAAGAAACAATGGGCGAGGGAAAAAATGAAGTTCTGGTAGAGGAGCGCGAAAGAATTTCGGGATGAGTGGTGTTTATATATAAGAACATATCGTGACTGGGAAAC
>OGVK01000152.1_pt1 | contig 10357 bp, 10 predicted proteins | sample 1575721 | NCBI WGS metagenome assembly OGVK01 (sample SAMN07581521, study PRJEB24739) | freshwater metagenome | place: Singapore | collected 2015-01 | reverse complement strand
GGTGACTGGAGTTCAGACGTGTGCTCTTCCGATCTGTTTCCCAGTCACGATACATCTGCGAAGTCGATGTATTGGTTACCTTCCTTGTCCCAAATCGTGGCATTTTCAGCTTTTTCTGCATACCACTGACACATCACGCCTACACCGCGTGGAGTTGCTTGCTGTTTACGTGCGTTGAGTGCAGAATGTTGAGTATCCATTATTTTTCCTCATTTTTTCATCATCAATTACAGCTTTGGTCTATGCATCCCTTCGCCTTATTTCAGGATGCTTTACAATGACTGCCTATGACTGTAATTTCGCGCTTCTTGCGTCAACTGACGAGAGCCACTTTTTAACTGTAGGAGAGAGCCAATTGCGTAGTTTGTTAGGCGACCATTTGTTACACCGTCTCCAACAGGATACTGCGGGTAAACTGCATCAACGTTTATTCCGTTGTTTGCGAGGAGCAATCACCGAAGGCGTGATTCAACCCAAAACTCGCCTGCCCGCTTCTCGTGATTTGGCCAGTGAAATTAAAGTCTCGCGCAATACCGTACTGTCTGCCTATGAACAACTGCAAGCCGAAGGCTATCTAGAAGCCCGTACAGGACACGGCACGTGGGTGGCAGAACATTTGCCTGAAGTGTTTTTAAATACCATTCACGGCAAAAAAACCGAAGGCATTGCCAAAGCCAAAAAAAATGCTTCGCTCTCGCAACGTGGTGCACTGGTATTTGGTCATGCCGCTGCATTGCCGCATCAATGGGGTGCTTTTGTGCCAGGTGCACCCGATGTGACCGAGTTTCCGCATCAAATTTTTAGCCGCATTCAGGCGCGCTTGAACCGTGAACCTGATATTACGCAATTGATTTACAGCAATGCGGGTGGCTGTATGGAGCTGCGCAGTGCCGTGGCAGACTACTTGAGAGTTGCCCGTTCAGTGCAATGCGATACCGACCAAATTATTATTACCGAAGGCATTCACCAAGCCATTGATCTGGTGTCTCGTGCACTGTGTGATATTGGCGATCAGGTCTGGATTGAAGACCCTGCTTACTGGGGCATGCGCAACACCCTGCGCATTAACGGGCTGGATATTCATCCCATGCCTGTGGATGCCGATGGCATTATTCCTGAACAAAATCCAGAAAAGCCGCCGAAACTGATTTTTGTCACCCCTTCGCATCAGTATCCTCTGGGTTCACACCTGAGTTTAGAACGCCGAAAACAACTGTTAAGCATTGCTAAACAAAATAATAGCTGGATTGTGGAAGATGACTATGACAGTGAGTTCCGCTTCTCAGGACAGCCTTATCCGTCATTGCAAGGTTTAGAGCCTGACTCGCCCGTAATTTATATGGGGACTTTCAGTAAAACCATTTACCCTGCACTGCGGATTGGTTACTTGGTGGTGCCACGCTCGCTGTTCTCTCCATTACGGGTCTTGGCTGCGGAACTGTACCGTGGCGGACATTTGCTGGAGCAGCGTGCCTTGGCGGAATTTATTCGTGAAGGGCATTATGAGGCGCACATTCGTCGTATGCGCTTGCTGTATGGTAAACGTCGCGCCTATTTGGTCGATTTAATCAATCGCTATCTCGGGCCTGAATTTGTGCATGAGTACAATGATGCTTCAGGGCTGCATTTGGTGTTGAAACTGCCTGAGCACTGTGATGATGTCGGTATTGCTTCCTCTGCCTTGGAACGTGGCATTAAAGTCCGTCCACTGTCGCAATACTATATGCACTCACATGCACGCGCGCAGCGTGGGCTGCTGATGGGCTTTGCCTGCGTAAATGAACGCGATATGGTGATGTCCTTTGGCGTGTTGCTGCAATGTTTGCGTGAAGCTGGAGTTCCCACCCTGAATTAAACTGATCCCCTTTAGAAATAAAAAGAGTCTCCTAATTGGAGACTCTTTTTTTAACTTGGGCTAAGCAAGACTTAAACCGGTTCTTCTTTATGGGTATGCGCAAGATGAACCGCTCTACGCTCCTTCCCCCAGCCCAGCTTTTCCGACAAGAAGCCAAAGAAGACAATGGTGCCGAACAATGCTGTGGTGTAGATCACTTCTTTGAAATAAGTGCCTTCAATCAGCATGGTCAGAATCGCCCCGATAATCGCAATGATTACCGCATAGGTTACATAAGGGAACAACCACATTTTAAAGTCGATTTGCACCCCTTGTGCTTCCAACTTTTTACGCATACGCAGTTGCGAATAAGCAATGGTCAAGTACACATACAAGGTTGCTGCACCCGTGGTGAGCATGAAGAAGTCATAGACATCCATACTCTTGGTTGCAGTTAACACTACCGCAATTACCGAGAAGATACAGGATACAATCACACCTACAGATGGACTGCCATGACGGTTGATTTTGCCAAAGCTCTTCGGTGCATCACCACGTTTAGACAAAGAGAAGATCATACGTGAGCAGGTATACAATGCCGAGTTAAAGCAGCTACATACCGAAGTCAGTACCACGAAGTTCACAATATGACGCGCACCTGGAATGCCAAGAGCAGTCAAGGTCACGCTGTACGTACCCCAAGTTGAATCTTTCAACAGTTCGTTGTTGTGTGGAATCAAACAAACCGCAACAAACATCGAACCGACATAGAACAACACAATTCGCCAAACCACCGAGTTTGAAGCTTTACGAATTTCCTTAGATGGATTTTCAGATTCAGCTGCTGCAACGGTCACAATCTCAGCCCCAATGTAGGCGAACATCACACCCAGCAAGGCAGTAATCACTGAGGATGCACCATTTGGCATAAAGCCTTCAGCCGTCAAATTGCTGATACCTGATGCAGTCGGATCACCCCAAGGCCATAAATGCATGATGGCTAAGCTACCGATCACAAGGAAGATCACAATCGCAATCACTTTGACCAATGCAAACCAGAACTCAAATTCACCGTAATTTTTCACGTTCTGTAAATTGACGGCAACCAAAGCAACAATCACCACCACCATATAGGTCCAGATCGGAATAAACGGGAACCAGTTATTTAAAATTTTACCGGCAACATAGGCTTCCCATCCCATGAGCATGGCTAAAGTACACCAGTACAGCCAGCCAATTGAAAAACCAGCCCAACGACCAATTGCACGGTCGGCATAAGTTGAAAAAGAACCACTATCAGGATTTAAAACCGCCATTTCACCAAGCATACGCATGATGAACCAAACCAATAAACCGCCGAGTGCGTAAGTAAGAAAAACAACAGGTCCAGTGTTGTAAATAATACTTCCTGAACCGACAAAGAGAGAGCCGCCAATAACACCCGCAATCGAGATCATGGTCAAGTGGCGTGACTTAAGCCCATTATTTAAGCCTTGGGAGCCTTTGGACTCAGACGTATTTTGATGTCCAGCCATACAATTTTCCTTAACATGATAGGAATATTGGTGTCACAGAGTGAGTTCACCCTAGGTCATCCCTATTCCTAAATACTTGGTGAATTTGCCCAACCGCCTGAGGGAGAGGATTGTGTAGGCAAATCCGACGTTTCCGTATGCATACTTCTAATAGGCTTAATTTGTCGTTTTGGCACTCAAGAAACGAGAGCCATTTTTCTATAGAAAGAAAGAGCCAATTGTTTTTTTAATGCACTGTTTTTGTGCGTTTTTGTAATTTGTTTCCGTGTGTCGTGTCTAATTTAAACTAAAATTCAAAGACCAAAGTCATTAAAAATAATAACTTAAGCAGAAAATTTCCTATCTAAATTAATCCACTTTTACAGGAGCCAATTCATGAACCTCGCGAACGGCTTATCCTCTAGAACTTTAGTATAGCGCGCAAATTATTTAGCTGAACTAAATAAAAAAACCTTCCTAGCTGGGCTAAGAAGGTTTTAGTTTTTACATCAATGGGATGAAGGTACTTAAGTCCGATTAAAACGGTAAGTCATCATCTAAATCTGCAGGAGCAGGTGCTGCTGGCGCTGCTTTTGGTGCAAAGCCACCCGGGTTATTGTTGCCATAACCCGCTTGGTTGCCACCGCCCTGATTGTTGTTAAAACCGCCTGCGTTGCCATAACCTTGGTTGTTATTATTGTTGTTATAACCTGTGTTATTGCCATAACCACTGCTCTGGTTATTGTTAAAACGCGGTTGGTTAAAACCAGCATTATCGCCTGGAACACCTTCGCCTTGCTGACGGTTCGAGTCGAGCATTTGCATTTGCTCACCACGAATCTCAGTCGTATAACGCTCTTGTCCATTTTGGTCTGTCCATTGACGGGTACGCAATGAACCTTCAATATACACCTTAGAACCTTTACGCAAATATTGCTGTGCAATTTCACCTAAACGGTTGTGCAACACAATGCGATGCCATTCCGTTTGTTCTTTACGTTCACCTGTGCTTTTGTCAGTCCAAGAATCGCTGGTTGCGATTGAAAACTGAGTAAGCGAGCCCCCATTTGGAAAAGTTTTTGTTTCAGGATCACGACCTAAAGTTCCAACTAAAATAACCTTATTTACACCACGCATCTGCTGACTTCATCCTATTTGTTTCTATATTTTACTTTATAAGAGTTATGCTTAAATGGCTACCTCTTTCCCCAACAAGTGCGTTAAATGTTGTCGCGCAGCTTCATCAATACGCTGCTTATCTACTTTTATATACGCCACATGCTGGTCCGACATCACCACGACTTCTTCAATACCACGAATTGCCAAAAGCTGAGAAGTCCATTCATCCGTTTGTTTGCTTTCAGGTAAACGCAACACAATAGACGAAAGATAACGCGGCTGAGCCAGCCCAAAACTAATGAGCAACCAAATTATAGCAATAGCCGTCAGGATACTCCAACCCATTGCGGTGTTATTCAGCATCAATAACTGACCGCCGAGCGTACCGCCAAAAAAGGCTCCTAAAAACTGGCTGCTGGCATTCACACCCATGGCGGTGGCTTTGGATTGAATCGGTGCTGCCTTAGACAACCAAGACGGCAATAAGGCTTCCATGACATTAAAGGCAATAAAAAATAAACCCAGTCCAGTCAATAAGATATATTTCGATTCATAACCAAAAATCAGGGTGATTAAACCCAGAATAATGCCTGCAATCGCGGTCAGGAAAATACTGCGCATTTTGCGATATTTTTCCGCCACAATAATGCTTGGGAAGGCAAAAAACAGACTGATCACCAACAGCGGCAAATAAATGAGACCATGCTTTGCCAACGGAATTTGAGCAAACTCAATCAACTGTGAAGGCACATAAATAAACATTGCGGTCAGCAACAAATGCAGGGTAAAGACCGACACATGCAAACGGTTGAGATCTGGCATTTTCAGCACTTGCTTCAATTGTGCCAAATAACCTTGCTGGAAATTTTTATGGTGACGGGTCACTTTCGGCACCAACAGCAACATCGCAATCGCGGCTAAACCCATAATGGTCGTAACCCAAAACAGGCCCGAAATGCCCACCAGACTGGTCAACCACGGTCCCAAACTGAATGCCACCACAAAGGACAAGCCAATACTCATACCCATGGCTGCCATGGCTTTGGTGCGCTGTTCTTCACGCGTGACATCTGCCAGCAATGCCATCACCACCGCAGAAACGGCGCCCGCCCCTGCAATCGCCCGTCCAATAATCACCCCATAAATGGTGTCGGACATCGCGGCAACGGCACCACCAATGGCGAACAATAACAGCCCCAGCACCACCAAAGGTTTACGGCTAAAACGGTCGGCAATCAGGCTAAATGGAATTTGTAAAATTGCTTGGCTCAGACCATAGACCCCGACGGCCAAACCAATTAACGCAGGAGTAGCGTATTGATACGACTGACCAGCCACAGAAAAGACTGGAATAATCATGAACAAACCCAACATGCGCAAGGCAAAAATACTGCTTAAGGCAAAGGTCGAGCGGCGTTCTAAGGAATTCATCATATCAATAGACTTAATGGCGTTGAATTTGGGAGCTATGCTACAACATTCGGACATGAATGCGTTGCGATTCTGGAATTATCTCAAGAAAAAAGGGCGCAATTCAATGCACCCTTGATTCTACTCTGTGGACATTTCGTTCACATGAAAACGCTTAGCCGTGTTGCCCTTGACGTTTACTGTATTGAATCGAGGCAATGATTGCCCAAACAATAAAGGCCACACCAATCAGACCCGTGACTACTTCTGGAATATGTACCCCAGTACCGCTCGCCAGCATAATGAACGCCAAGGCACCAATGGCATAGTGCGCACCATGCTCAAGGAAGATATAGGCATCCAGTGTGCCCTTTTCAACCAAGTAAATGGTCATGGAACGCACGAACATCGCGCCAATTGCCAGACCCAGCATAATGATGACTACATCCGAAGTAATCGCAAAAGCACCAATTACCCCATCAAAACTGAACGAAGCATCCAGCACTTCTAGGTAAATAAAACCACCTAAGCCTGCTTTAATCACCCCTGTCGATGCACCACTGGCATCATGCGCCACGGCATTACCATCTTCATCAATTTCTGGTTCACCACCGAGCAAATGACTGAGGACTTGCACCCCGATATAAATCACGATGCCCCAGATGCCCGCCATGGTCACCACCAAACGTTTTGCCTCATCCACATTGGAAGCCATGATCAACAATGCAATCAGGGCCACAAATACCGACATTGCAGGCACATTCGCCAAATTGCTTAACCGGTGCTCCAGCCATCTGAACCAATGCGTATCTTTGCCTTCATCCAGAAAGAAGTTGAGGAATACCAGTAACAAGAACGCGCCACCAAAAGCCGCAATTTCAGCATGATGTGCCATCAATTTTTCAGAATATTGCTGTGGCTCATTGAGTGCCATTTTGACCACTTCGAGCATGCCCATGTCCGCAGTAACCGCAACAATCACAATTGGAAATACCAGACGCATACCAAACACGGCAATCACAATCCCGACCGTTAAGAAAATCATTTTCCAGAAATGATCCCAACCTCTCAGAACTGACGCATTGACCACCGCGTTATCAAAGGACAAAGACACTTCCATCACAGCCAAAATGGCAGTAATGGTCAAGGCAGTAAACATGGTCTTCAAACCTGCTTCTGGACCATGGGTAAAGCCCCAGTAAGCAGAAATGGCAAGACACACAATCGTAAAAAAGATAGAGAAACCAAAATGTTTCATCATAACGAAGTGACCTATGGATAATAAGAGCGCTATAGCCTGACTACAGCTTTAGAATTTATGCGCGTTATTATGCCGCGTTTATACGCCAAACCAAAATTGTTCCGCTATTTTTTATCCAGCAACCCGCGCAACTACAAAATCAGGGTCGTGTATTGCCCATGCTTGGGTTAGTCTAGGCGCCAAGAATCGAAAAGGGAATGAAGGACACCGTGATGCTTTTTTCTGAACAATTGTGGCAGCGTAATCTGGACTTATATCAACAAACCTTAGCCCTGCCTTTCAATCAAGAGCTGGCACGCGGCACGCTGAGCCGTGAAGCTTTTAGTCATTATGTGATTCAGGATGCGCATTATTTATTGGCCTATGGTCGCGCACTTGCAGTCTGTGCTGCCAAAGCCTATGAAGCCGATGATGTGATGCAATTTTCCGAAGCGGCCAAAATTGCAATTGTGGTCGAGCGCAGCCTGCATGACAGTTTTATGCAAGAGTTTGATGTCAGCAAGCAGCAATTTGAAACCACGCCACTGACCTTGGCCTGTCATCACTACACCTCATTTTTAACCGCAACCGCATGGTCAGAAAGCTATCCTGTGGTACTGGCAGCTTTACTGCCATGTTTTTGGATTTATGCCGAAGTCGGCAATGACATTGTGCAGCATTCTGTGCCAAACAATCCGTATCAAGCATGGATCGACACCTATTCGGGTGAAGAGTTTCATACTGCGGTACGCAATGTGATTGCGACTGTGAATAAAGTGGCGGCACGTTGTGATGCCGACACCTTAGAAAAAATGCATGCGGCGTATCGCATGGGTGCCAAACTGGAATGGCTGTTCTGGGACAGCGCTTATCAGCAAAAGCAGTGGCATGGTTTAGATCTGCCTTAAGAGCTTGATCTATAGCCCGAGTATGGTGCTCTCCTTGCCTGAGTAGCTAAGGGGCGGCACCCTGCATTAACTTTGCAAGTACTGCCACGCATAAATCAAAACTGCTGCTGCCCCTATCCAACTCAACGTCGCCACACCTAAGCATGACCACAGCGACAAGCGTGTTGCCAGCACATAAACCACCACTAAATAAATGGCATAGGGAATCAGTGACCATAGCCCAAACAAGGCAGTTTTTTGCAAGGCGGCTGCACCTTGCTGCTGAAAGACAATCACATGCGCAATCAATGCAAAGGTCGGAAATAGCGGCACCAAGCCTGCAATATAAAATGCCTTACTTTTCGATAAAATGGAGATTAACAGAACGACCGCTGCGCCCAAGATACACTTTAGAAATAACGCCCACATGTTTTTATTCTTTGCCACCGCATCAGTTGATGCAGGTTATTCTGCGCCTGAACCCGCATTTTTGCATGATCCATTTAGCACAAATCAATTGTTATTCATTTGATTGAGCCACATCATCCCATAAGGCACGCCTTCCGTGCAGTTACTGTCCGCCAAAACATCTTTACATCTTGAACAACAAAACCGACTAGACTTTTACACCTCATTAAACAATAATGATTCTCATTATAAATAAGTAGATTAATTCGAGGGCTTTGGGTATGCAACAAGCGACTTTAGGCACTGAAGCCATTCGCGCGTTTTTTACCTTGCAATGCTGCTGGCTAAATAGTGAAGAAATTTATCTGGAACAAGGCTGTTTGCATTGTGGTTCTGCTGCCACCTATCTGATTTACCATACCAACCCACATATTCAAAAGCGCTTGCTGGACTTTATTGCACAATTTAGCTGTATTTATAACCAGCGTATCGACTTACTCTATGTGGATGATTTTGAACAACACTACAATCAATTTCTACAAGTTTTAGAACAAGAAATTAATCATTATGCACGGCAACATCATGATATTCCGCGCCAACATGCCTTTGAATCAATTGACTCTATTTTTGAGCGCACGTTTGCCCTAGCCTGCTAAGTCAAACCCAACAGAGGTGCTTTGCACTGCACATGCTACACCTCAACTACCATCCCGCTTTAAAGTAAATTGACCGCCAATAAGGCCAACAACGCTGGTACGGCCTGTATATAAATAATCTTTTTACTGGCGGTCAGCCCGCCATAAATTCCTGCCACCAAGATACAAACTAAAAAGAAGTTTGCCAGAGCCACAGCGTAGCTTGCAGGTGCCACTAAAGACCAGAACAGCCCCGCGGCCAAAAAGCCGTTATACAAGCCCTGATTTTGTGCCATCACCTTGGTGAGTTGGGCTTTTTCAGGGGTATTGCCAAAGGCTTTCAAACCGTAGGGTTTGTCCCATAAAAACATTTCCAGCACCAAAATATAGACATGTAATAGGGCGATCAGTCCCACCAATATTTGTCCCAGCATTTTTATTTTCCTTTGTTGTTTTCTGTGAGATGGCAAAAGTGAGCCCTTTGGCTCACTCCTGTCTTTTTCATCTTAAGGCTTAAACAATACTTTACCTTGGCGCGCATCTTGAGTCGCTTTTTGTGCCGCTTGCGTCACTTGATCAAAGGCATACACGCCTTCAGCTGGTAAAGTGAGTTTCTGCTGCGCTGCGAGGGTTAACAATTCCATCACCAAGGCTTTTTTACGTTCCGCAGGCATCTGCTGATTCACCACACTCGCCCAGAAGCCTTTAATCGTTGCTTGTTTAAAGATGAGATCGCCCGATTCAATCTGCATGGTTTCTCCCGTCATGCTGCCGAAAGACACCAACAGGGAGTTTTCACCCAACAGGCTGAGTAACTCACCACTGGCTTTACCGCCAATCGAGTCGACACCCACCATTAACGGCTGATCACCCTGAATGGCTTTGACTTGTGCTTTCCAGTCCGCCTGATCGGTGGCCACCACATGTTGAATGCCAAGCGCATTCATTTCAGCAACCGCTTCTTGGCGACGTACCAAGTTAATCACATGAATGCCACGCGCTTGCGCGATCATCGCCACCGTTTTACCCACGGCACCATTGGCGGTGTTTTGAACCATCCACTGACCTGGCTGTAAATTGGCAAAATCCAGCAGCATTAAAGAACTGAGTGGCATGGCTATCAACTGCGCTGCCAATTCATCGGGAATGGCATCGGGCAAAGGAATCAATGCACCTGCGGGTGCCAGACAATATTCTGCCCAACTGCCATGAATGCCTGCGGCAGAAACACGTTGTCCCAATTCAAATCCTGTAACCTCTTCACCCAGCGCATCCGTATCGTGACTGGGAAACAGATCGGAAGAGCACAC
>OGVK01000150.1_pt1 | contig 10395 bp, 10 predicted proteins | sample 1575721 | NCBI WGS metagenome assembly OGVK01 (sample SAMN07581521, study PRJEB24739) | freshwater metagenome | place: Singapore | collected 2015-01 | reverse complement strand
AAGAATTTCAAGACCGCGCTTTGCCTGACCTGCACACCCCGACCAGAAGTAACCTATCCATGGAGTATGCTTCCCTGATTTGGAAATATAACTGGGATCAATGGCTATTGCTTTCCTGTCATTTCTGTCAAAAAGCGTATTCATCAATTCCATGTTATAGCGTATCCAGTCAAACTCCTTTGTAAAGGTTTGGCGATAACACTGTTCGCAACGTTTTCCGTAGCGCTCCAACTGAGTGAAATTTATCTTTCTTGGTATAACCATAAATAAAAGTAGTGTCTCGATGATGGCTGATTTAAAATTTATGTTTAACTTTGCAGCAGATCCATCAAAGGCATCTCTGCAGATATTCATATATTGGTTAAGTGCTCCTGATATTTCCATGTTTAACTTATGTGTAGAGAACATAAAATTACTGAAAATCAGCCACTTAACCAAATTTTACGCACTAAGTATTGTTAATATATTCCATTGATACTGAGATAGTTAACTAATTATTTAACGGAGTATTGATTTTAAAGATGCTTCGATATTTTAAAAATAATATAAATTAATTGTAACATAAATCTTAATATTGCGTCTATGTTGTTGTAAGCGCTACAAATGGTTATAAACTTTTAAAACAAAATTCATTATGAAAAAGATTATTCTTTCAATAGTATTGGCTTTAGCCACAACAGTTTGCACTGCACAAAGTGTTAATGACGTGATACGTGAATTCAAAGGCGCAAAAGGTGCTGTATGTCTTAATATTGATAAGTCAATGATGAACTTGATGGGGCAAGGTAAAGGTAAAATGTCTCTCCCTGAGAATATAAACCTTGGTGACCTCGGTGAAATTGGTAAAGCTGTTGACTCACTTAAAATACTTGTGCTTGAAGATTGTAATGCAAGCATTAAGAACAAGTTCGTCAAGAAAAATATTAATTGGAAAAAATATGGATATGAACCAGTTGTTGTAACTAATGAAGACGATGAAAACGTTCAAATATATGCTAAGAAGAATGGTGATAACTTCAAGGAGATCGTTGTACGTGTTGCGTCAGGAAAAGATGAGGGCGTATTGGTACAGGTGTTTGGCAATATAGATCCGAAGATGCTAAACAATATGAAATAGATGATATAGATCTCTATAAATGGAAGCCTCTGAATTCAAACGACTTTTTCTGCCTTGCAGCAACAAGATGTATCTTGTTGCTTGGAGACTTACGCATAACCGTCAGGCAGCGGAAGATCTTGTGCAGGAAACGATGTTGAAACTGTGGACTCAGCGCGATAAATTGAATGAGTTGAAAAATTCAGAGGCTTTCAGTGTGCGAACGCTCCATAACATATTCATTGACCAACATCGCAAGAAGCATCTTGCTGAGACAGATTCACCCCCAGAAGAAATGTCACTCAAGGCCAATGAATGCGATGCTGCTGAGATGATGCAGCATAAGGAGACGGGAATTCTAGTGACAAAGCTTATTGCCAAACTGCCTAAACAGCAGCGCGATATAATAACTCTAAAGGATATTGATGATTTCTCTTATGAAGAAATAGCTCAGCAGACTGGACTCTCGATGATAAATATCAGAGTACACTTAAGTAGAGCTAGAAAACAGATCAGACTATGGATAAGATAAAAGATAAAATGGATAAATATTGCGAGGCTCAGACTTCTGATTTCGAAGAAGAGGAAATAAGAAGGATGATTATGGGTGAAGACCCCGAAGTGCCTGCTGACTTGGAAGCAAGACTATCCAAACAGATTGATATGTGGAACACCGTAGAAAAGAAGTCGGTACGTAAAGCCAATGTAACGAGTATGCGTTGGATTGCAGGTATTGCCGCATCGTTGCTTTTGTTGTTATCACTTGGATTTTTTCTGAACCAACGTACTGATGAAGAGGAATATGCAAAGCAGGAAGAAAACTGCACAAATCCTGACGATGCTTATGCTGAAACGGCGAAAGCTCTTAAAACGTTCTCACAGGCAATGAAGCATGGTGAAGAACTTATGAATAAATAAAACAATTTGTATAACAACAGATATAAAATGAAAAGATTTATCATATCATTGGCTTTGCTATGCTGCATGACAATTGCTGTCGCACAGAATGCCCTGTTTAACAAATATGCAAACACGAAGGGAGTGACTACGGTCACAATAGGAAGTGCGATGCTGCAATTTATGGGAAATGGCAGAGTGGGCGACAAGGATATCAGTAAGATTGCTGGTAAGCTGAAAAGCATAAGAATCTTAGATTGCGAACGCCCTTCAATAACTTCGATAATTTATAAGGAGGCCCAGCAATACTATCATAAATATAGATATGTTGTTGCTATGGATACCAACGAAGATGGTGAGCATACAACAATTTATATGAAAGAATATGGAAAGGGATTAAACGAATTCGCCCTTCTCCAATATGAGAAGAGCGAACTCCAGATTATTAATATATTGGGTTATGTAAACCTCAATGATATTAAGGGATTGCAATAATCTTTGTCAATCAGACTTTCACATTTAAGATTACAAACGATTTATCTCGCTTTGACCAGCTGATTTTCCTTTATACTTTGATTGCGCTGGGTTAAAGAAGTAGGATAGAGTTAAATAAAATGTTGGATTATAATTATTCACGTAATGTGAGGTATAAGCGTTAACATATTGAGAATATCCTTTTTCTTTCGAGTTAAAAGCATTTGACACTCCAAATTTCATTCTCCAATTATTCATGTTTTTTTGAACAGCCATGTTCACTCTCATGAAGAACGAGCCATGTAGGTATCAGCATTACCTCTTAGATGTCCATTTGCATTGACAATTATCTTCCAATCCCTTGGAAGAATTATAAGGTTCTTCCACTCTATCATGTACGATGGATGATTGTAACTCAAGCCATCGTATGTCAGCCATTGTTTATACATCTGTATATTCCATGAAGGTTTCCATATCCGGAATAATGTAGGTGAATAAGATATAGTGGAATAAATGTTAGAGTATGAGAAATTCTTATCTGTAGAAAGCACGGCAGGGGTACTTTCCATCACATCAAACCACGTAATAATAGCATTTTTTAAATAGGTATAGTCACAAGTCAGTTGGAAATCTCTGTATGATGCTATCAAAGAAATATCATGATTGTATGTAGGCTTGAGTTGCGAATTTCCCCGATAATAACGGAAATCGCTTATATATTGCAGTCCGTCGTCAAGTTGGCTATAACTAGGGCTGCTGGTATATATATTATAACTTAGTGCCAGTGATACCTTTTTTATGTTATATGAAACGGTGAGTGAAGGCAGAATATAATTATATGTTCTACAACTCTCATCTATGCGTTTACCATTTGAGTAGTAATCATAGTTGGTATATTCATATTTAACACCCATTTGTGTATATAATTTGCCAAATTCTCTGCTGTAATTAACAAAAAGATTAGCTGCAGTCTGTCGTGATTCGTTGTCACTGTTCTTTAGTTCTCCATTATAGTCGTTATTTTCCACATTGTACTTTTGACGATAGCGAGTGTAAGTTGTTTCAAAACCATATTCCAGCTTACCTGAAGCAATAGGAGAGGTAAATATGGACTTAATCGCCGCCATATCAGAGTTGGATTTAGATGCTGGTATAAGTGTAGAACTATTGTCTTTGTCTGTGGTATTCACAGTCTGTTTATTGTAATTATTATAGTGGGCATACGTTCCATCAACATTCAGAGACAGCTTGTCATTAAACTTATTTTCATAATACACAGACATGGTATGGCTGCCGTTCTGCGTGAAATTATGATTGCTCGTATCAAATTCAGATGTGCCAGAATCCATTATCATCTGGTTATGATAGGTTTGAATCATGTTGTTGTTAAATACTCTAGAGAAGCTATAGGTTGCTCCGATTGACTGTTTTGCAGAAATCTGATCATTAAATCCTACGCTCATAAAGCCATATTTTGCAGACTGGTAGCCATCACCTTCATAGTTAGCATAGATATCCCTATTATTGTACTTAAAATTATATTCATCTTTGCGATATGAATGGGCATCACTGAAAGTATTATAAGTGGTGCTAAGAAAGAAATCAATATCTTTTTTACGATAGTTAAGATTCAGTCCTCCATCAGTATTCCAGTAGTTTGATACGCTTTCTTGAAATGACAAATCCCCACCCAAGCCTTCTCCAACCGGCTTAACAGTGGTAATAAATATAACAGCTCTGACATCTGAACCATATTTTGCACCAGGATTCATATCAATCTTAATATCTTTAATCATATCGCTTGATATTCTTTGCAGTTCACTCGAATTTCTCATCAACTTATTGTTGATGTAGATAAGTGGTGTACCTTTACCCAATACGCTGATTCCATCACTGCTCATCATTGGCAGCTGATGTAGCACATCTGTTACTTTCCCCAGTTTACTGAAAACAGTTCCTTGAATAGATGACACAAACATTCCTTGTTTCATCTTGAAAGTAGGGCGAGTAGCAGTAACCGTTACTTCTTTGATCGTGCGTTCAGACGTCTGTAGTAATACAGTCATGCTGTCTGCTGCAGGTATAACCATGGTCTCATACCCCACACAAGATACTTTTACTAATCGATTGGATGGATTACCTTCAAACGAAAAGCTTCCATCGTCATGGCTCACAGCTCCCGCAATAAAAGCGGAGTCTCCTTTTTCTAGCAGTGCCACAGTAGCAAAGGGAATCTTCGAGTGATTTTCTCCGATAATGATACCATATATATTATGCGAACTTACTGATATAGAATATGTTATGCATAATATAAGAGCGGTTAGATATTTATAAATTGTTTTTGTTCTATAATACGATTGAGCATTGTAGTTGTAATCTTCTCTCATTTTACTAAAAGAAATTCTTCTAGTATCAGTTAATCTTTCATGTAACATGTAACGCGTTTTTTAGGGTCTATATTTAGTAGCCATCTTCTAACTTCAGGCATTGCCATCCTTATGTCTGGTCTGCTAATAATTATGTAGACTAATTATTTCCATTGCAAAGATACAAAAAAGTATTATTTTATATAATTAAAATTCAGTTTTTCGTGTTATTATGATAAAAAACACCTTATGTTTGTGTGATTTTATCATTGTAAGGCTATTTCTATGTTAGTTGAAGTAGAGGATATTAAAACAGTAATTTGTTGATTGGAAGGTGAAAAACCATCGGATAGAGATAGAGTAAACAAGAATTCGCCCTTCTCCAATATGAGAAGAGCGAACTCCAGATTATTAATATATTGGGTTATGTAAATCTCAATGATATTAAGGGATTGCAATAATCTTTGTCTTTACAGTCTTGCCTAATTTCTTGTCTTTTACGGTAAGCAGAATGTCACCCTTCTTACCGTTACTCTCTACAACGACAACCAACTTTCCGCTAAACAGTTTCATCTGAGGTTGTGTAAATGATTCCAAACTTGTGGCGTCTCCATTGCATGCTGCTTTGAAACTTCCAGCTCCCTTAACGTCAAATGTAAGTTCATCCGAACCGTCAGGAATCAGATTGCCTTTCTTGTCAGTTAAACTTATAGTCACAAAAGCGAGGTCGTTGCCATCAGCTTTTATTTCATTGCGATCGGCTTTAACTTCTAATTTTGCGGCCTTTCCGGCGGTACATATTATTTTTTCTTCAGCCTTCTCTCCTTTGGCATTGTAAGCTACAACCTTTATCTCTCCAGGTTCGTATTTAACCTTGTCCCACATGAGGCGATAACGGCGAAGCATATCCATATTTTCAAGCTGAGGCTTTTCTGTGTTTGCACTTGCTGCGGCAACAGAATAAGATTGTTTATACACTCTTCCTTGACTCTTTCCGTTTACAAACAGTTCTGCACTAGGATAGTCAGTATAAACAAATACAGGTGTTACCTTTCCCTCACGTCCAGGCCATGTCCAGTGAGGCAAGATGTGAAGCGTATGCTTCTCTTTGTTCCAAACACTGCGATAGAGGTAAAAACGGTCTTTTGGTAAACCTGCTAGGTCGCATATTCCAAAATAACTACTACGGCTAGGCCAATATGTATCATAAGGAGTTGGTTCACCAAGATAGTCAAATCCAGTCCACACAAACTGTCCAATGGTGTAATTTCTATCATCCTGCATCAACAAATCAGCCTCTGGAAGATTACTCCAACCGCAATATTCAGTATCATAGCTAGAACATTGTCCGTCAGGATAAACTCCGTTATCTGTTATTTTCACAGGAAATTTATAAATTCCACGACTGCTTACAGTAGAAGCCGTCTCTGAACCCAAAATAAAACCTTGTGGAATCTGCTTGATGCTTGTATCGTATTTGTATACTCTATAGTTGAATCCAGGAACATCCATTACTTTTGCGAATCCGCTGGCAATAGCATTCTCAGCTTTATCCATGCCCTGAGTAACTGGGCGTGAAGGGTCTAAGCTGTGGCAGATATCTTGTAAATGACGTGATATTTCACGTCCTTCTACGCTCCATTGTTCTGGTATCTCGTTTCCGATGCTCCACATCACTATGCTAGGATGATTCCTATGGTTTAGCACTAGATTTGTGATGTCTCTATCGGCCCAATCATCAAAGAATCTAGCATATCCGTTTTTACACTTAGGAAATTTCCACATGTCAAAGCTCTCTGCCATAACCATCATACCCATAGAGTCGCAAACTTCCATCTGCATTGTAGAAGGCATATTGTGGGATGTGCGTATTGCATCGCAGCCCATGTCCTTTAGTATACGTATTTGGCGAATGATGGCAGCCTTGTTAACAGCTGCTCCAAGAGGACCTAAATCGTGATGAAGGCATACACCCTGAATTTTACGACTAATACCGTTAAGCATAAATCCTTTATCTGCCGATACGCTTATCGTGCGAATACCAGTCTTGTCAGTTGTTTCATCAATAAGTTTGTCTCCACTATAAAGTTTCGTTACTACACGATAAAGATATGGACTTTCCGGACTCCAGAGTTTCGCATCAGTGATGTTTAGCTCAGAGTGCATGTTTCCTAATTTATCTATTTGCGAATTACTTTTAGCAGCGATTTTTCCAGCAACGTCAATAATAGAAATTTCTGCATGAAGTCCTTTCACATTTTCATATCCATGCACATGAGTGTCTATCGTTAGGTTGGCAATTCCATTACTAATGTTGTTAGTCCTGATATATGTTCCCCAACGGTCTATATTTGTATCGCCAGTCATGATTAAAGTAACAGGGCGGTAAATTCCACCTCCCGGATACCAACGGCTGCTCTCTTCTACATTCTTCAGTTGCACCTCAATGGTGTTAACCTTTCCATCCTTATTGATGAATGGAGTAGCGTCAACCCGAAATGCATTATATCCATACGCCCAATATCCGGCTTTATGTCCATTTATGTAAACAGTTGGCTCACTCATTGCACCATCAAATTTCAGCATTGCGTGACCGTATTCAGAAGGAATGCTGAATGTTGTCTTGTAAAATCCTTCACCAATCCATGGTAATGCACCAGAACGACCACTTTTTTCTGTCTTTTCCTTCTCTCCGTTCTGTGTTATGGCAACAGTTTGCAAGTCCCATTTCTTATCAAACGGTCCACTGATAGCCCAGTCATGTGGCACAGTCACCTGTTGCCATTCTGTGTTATCGCGGCTAAACTGCCATTTGTCAATGTTAACCTCCCTGCGTACCTGTGCAAGACAGGTAGCAGAGATTAATAATGATGTAGCAATAAGTTTTATCTTCATTTCTTGAAAATATTAAGTGTTGATGTCGCTTTTCCAGAGTTGTCAAATACTCCCTTGCTGTATCCTTCCCAACTGTTGTAGCATTCAGGTTCCCAATAGAACACGCCAAGGCATCCGTCAATAGCTTTACAGCCTGTTACAAGTTTTGTCATAAAGGCTTCTGCATTTTCTGAATCCCAAGGCATACCTACCTCAGAAAGTACGACTTTGCATCCATATCTGTCTTCCAGTGTTTTAATGTTACTCAAGCAGTCATTGGTTTCTGTTTCCCAATCGCTATCGTCAGGATACAGAGACATACCGATAACATCCCATTTTGCACCGTTAGCTTTCAAACCGTCAAAGAGCCATGTAAAGCGACCTAACTGATTACCTTTATCAACGTGTATGATAACCTTTGCATCTGGATAGATAGCTTTCACAGCATCATAACCAGCATTGATAAGTTGAGCAAAACTGCTCTGGTCAGTGTCAGAATAAGCACCTTCTTTCCATAACATTCCTGTTGGAGTTTCATTACCTACCTGTACCCATTCCACATCAACGCCCTTGTCTTTTAATGTCTGCAATACATCTGTTGTATGTTTTGCCACATCAACCTTTAGTTGGTCTAGGTTGTCGTTTGTCCATGCAGCTGGTTTTGTCTGGTGTGCTGGGTCTGCCCATGAGTCGCTATAATGAAAGTCTATCATAACTCTAAATCCTAAAGCCTTTGCACGAAGAGCCTTAGCTAAAACATCCTGTTTGCCATTCCAACCATCGGTAGGGTCAACCCAGACACGAAGTCTTATTGAATTCACACCCATTGATTTCAAGAGCTTCAGACATTCAGTTTCTCTACCGTTTGCATCATAAAATTTTGTTCCCGCAGCTTCCATCTCAGTAACCCAACTTACGTCAGCACCTTTTGCGAAACCGCTCATATCATAAGTTGGTACAGTCTCTGCAACTGTAGTATCTGTATCACTGCATGAGGATAATGCAATGATACTGATAAACGCTAGAAATATATACTTTAATTTCATAAATTATTAGTTTTAAGAATTTAACTATTTAGTATAGCTCCATTTCATCGTGTTTAAATCCACTGTCACATTCAGAGTTGTTCCGTTTGTGAAGTCTGCATTAAACCATAAGCCATACTTTCCATCCCCGCTGTCAAGAGTATATTGGTTTGTAGGATCAGAACCATACCACACCTTATTCTCTTCATCAACAATTTGGAAGTTTTCCCATTGTTGTGCAGCATACGTACCAGCGTAAGTACCAGTTCCTGTCTTAGCTAGCGTTGCCAACTTTGTAGAACCATCTTTAGAGTACATTGCAAGTTCTGATGGGAAATTCACAGTTGGAGTATCTGGAGTAACAGGTCCGCTGACAATTTCATAACTGTATTGTGCATGACTGTTGATATACATATTAACAGTGTAAACGCCAGCTTTTGCAATCGTTGTGTCAGGAAGATTAAATGTCTTTACTACAGATGACGAAGTACGTGTTGTTGAGTTGTATTCGTTAGCAGTTGCTGTTCCACCAATATTTGTGTTGTCAGCGGTTGTCGTAATCTGAGCAGTCCATACACCCTTCTTTGTATCATACGTAAAATCACTACCGTTTATTCTAACCTTATCGTGATATTTGCGGCACTCCATACTTCATTCTTTGTATCCACAGTAACAAACCAGTGTCCGCTACCATCAGCAAACCAGCAATTCCATGCGTCGCTGGCTTTAGAAAGTTCAAATTCATGACCACTAACGTTGTAGTTACCCCATGTTGTTCCGTCGTTTTCAACAAACCAGCAGTTGAACCAGCCGGCAGCTTTCATGTAACCCGTGTACACTCCGTTCTCTGAGTCACTGTAAAGGCGAGCCACTGTATCAGTCTTTTCCTTACTTAATACACTGACAAAGTTCATGTGAATAGTAAATGGTGTTACGTTAACCTTTTCTACATTACTGTATGCTGGGGCCATGTTGTTACCCTCAACACTCTTTATACGGAAATACAGAGGACCTGCCACGTCGGCGGTCAGTCCCAAGTCTTTCGCGATAGAATTAAGGTCATCACCCTTATAAGCCTTTGAAGGAGAAGTAACTGTACTCTCGTTAACTTTTCCGCTGAAATCTTCATTTGCAGATATTTGCAGATAAGTCTTTAATACTCCGTCTGGTGCTGTCTTTGATGAATCAGAAGAAAGCAGAGTAGGGTTGTTCCATTCAAGAGACAACACAAGTTTCTTGCTGTTGGCTATAGAGAGTACTACATCATTTGTTGTGGCTGTAAGTTCCGAACCTCCGAATCCGTTTAAGAATATAAGGTCTCCGTCCTTATTACAACTGCTAAGTAATGTAACAGTTGTCAATAGCAACATTATGTTATATAATATCTTTTTCATTTAATTGCTGTATTAATAGTTCTCGTTGTATAGATTTGGATTAGCGGTGAGCTCGGTACTTGGTATAGGGTAGATGTTATACTTGTTGTCTACAGCCATACCGTCTTGTGTTCCACCTTTCCACTGCCATAGATACTTAGAAGTGGTAAACTCACCAAAGCGAATAAGGTCTGTGCGGCGTACACCTTCAATATATAGTTCACGTGCGCGCTCGTTGATAATGAACAAATCCATTGGCTTCCAGCGTTTCGACCAAAATCATAAAATGT
>OGVK01000149.1_pt1 | contig 10401 bp, 3 predicted proteins | sample 1575721 | NCBI WGS metagenome assembly OGVK01 (sample SAMN07581521, study PRJEB24739) | freshwater metagenome | place: Singapore | collected 2015-01 | reverse complement strand
GTTTCCCAGTCACGATATTTTCTCTAACGCGGTACCTCTAACGGGGTACACACAACCAGCTAACTTAACGGTCCAATGTGAGGGAAACTCGGTCAAAAATACTCTTGACTCGATTCCGTCTTGGTGGTCAATTTTGCGACGTAGCCCTAATAGGTTACGGAAATAATCTATCATAGACATGGGAAGTCTCCTGTGTTAACACCCACAGGAGGGGACCTTCGACTATGGGTGTTGTTATGAGTTATAACGGAACCGTCTTATTCCGCTTCGCGCACTAATACATGTTATCCATAATTTGCATCCCGTGTTTAGATGTAACACCATGTTACAACTTCACCCTCGTAATGTATTTATGTAAAAAAACTAGTGTAAAAATCAAACAGGCCGCCTTGGCGGTCAATGCCTGATTTTATCTAAATTTGACGTACGTTTTAGTATAGCTAACCAAAACGCACCAAAAACAATTAAAATGATAAATACGATGATAAATACTTAAATTTAAAATGATAAATATATTATTAAATGCAAAAAAAAAGGTAAATAAAAGATTAGTTATAGAAAAACATAAATAGTTATTTATCTCGAGTCACTTTGTAACTCTACGACTCGTAGCTGGCGGGCCAATCAAAAGCGATGTGTTCGCGAATGACGGGACTGCCACCTCAAAGTCGTCTGCAGCACGAACATACACATTCATGTATATCGTGTTGGGCGTTGTTGTTGGAGAAGAGATGTTGGATCCAAGGAATACTTGAAGTATTCCATGGGAGTAATCTGATGAAAAGAAAGTGTTTGGGTCCGAAGACGTCATATCCTGTCCTTGCCAGATTTGCTTCCATGGCATTTCCGCAAAATGCGGAACCTTGAAACGAAAACGGTTGTTCGTTCCTTTCACTAGTACCGATTTGTAGTACTGCGTTGAAGCAGACTCATAATTTGGTGGTACTACAGTGTCAGGACTGAACGTAACCTCAACCTTAAACTCATCATAATTGGATGTAACAAATTCTAGCTCGAATTCAATACCTCCTCTCCAATACTGCATGCCAGATGCGACATAATCAAGCGGAAGGATTGTCGTCCGCGAGTAATAGTCTTTCATCAACATGGGTCCAACAGCGACTCCATAAAGTGTCGTTTCTGCTGCCTCCGTTACCGGAATCGCCATAGTGTGCAAAAGAGCACGCCTTCTGGCGAAATCGATAAGTTTCATCTCATCTCTCGTTGTCCCTATATCCCCGGGATCCAAGGGCTGCATCGCTCCAGCTGATGCAGACAGTCGCTCCATCATCACAACTTGCGTTGTGTTGCTGTAGTAACCTCTCTTTTTCAGTCGCATCAACTCTGGAGTTGTTGACACGTTCGGTGCATCAAGAAGTGCACCAAGTAAGTCCTGCGTCATGCCTGTGACTGAATCAGGCAAGACATCCTTCACGACACCCTTAAGAGCACCGCCGACATCATCAATGATACCGCCTATTAGTCCAGCTTCTGCTTTCACAGATCGTGCTGGTGCCCAATAGTCTGGCCACTGATTGCCGACGACCCTCCCGGCGGGCATCGCTACAAACACACCAACTCTTGCCTCGTCAGCGGCCATCTCGAAGACCTCGATATTAACAGAGAATGCCTGCTTATCGCCTTCCACATAGTAATTTACGATCAATCGCATTTCATCTACGTAGTTGACGTTGCTAGGAAAATCCAAGCCAACATCGAAATCCTGGGGAATGAGCGCTACCGAAGTAGGGTTCGTGTACGGGACTTCTATTTCCGCGATGGTATCATCGTCAAAATAGGAATAGGGCAAAGCTGTTGGTAGCTTAGCCCCCGCATATGGAAAAGCACTCTTGATCACATTGAAATCTGCATCTGTAGTTGGAGTTCGAATTCCAACTGGCAGGTATCCAACATAACCTCGAACGCTCATTGGTCCTGATCCATCATGAGTTATTCCCACTCTCACAACATAACGTCGCGGAATCTTACAGACGCGAAAAGGGAGGGAAACCTTCCGAAGAAAGCTTCCGCCCGAATTCGCACTGTAACCCACTTGAAATGCCAAAACCTCATTATGGGGCGTACCAACGTCGCTGGCCAGTTTTTGAACTGTCACCAAAGCTGCTGGCTCTTGCCTCTTAATCATGTCTTGGAATGAGGTGTATTTCTCACCCCAGTGGGGGGGATCGGTGTCTCTTGTCGCACCTGACCCTACTGCGAATACATATAGGGGTAGTTCCTCTATATCTGCGTTTTCTTGGATCTCCATCTCTGGAGAAACGACTCGTGGAATTCGCGGATCCACTTGTCGCTGGAATACTCTTTCCATCCGGTCCCTTTGCTGTTTGACGCTTCGCGTCGGTCCTGTTAGGGGTGCCGGCAGGATAAAGTCTGCTCCCTCCACTGAAGCGAGAAGCTTCAGACCATAAGTTGCTGGACCGCTTCCAACACCAAATGGATTTTGCCTTATCAGTACTAGCTGTCCATACTGATTCTTTTGGTCAAGACTCAACCATTCCTTGTAGAATGTTGGAGAGATGACCATCTCCGCCGTCGTATTCGACGTAGGATTGATCGCCACATGTTGGAGCAATATTGCTTCGTCAAGGGTCACCGGTCGTGAAACCTGTGTCTTGTCTCGCATTGTTGGTCTCCAGCACAGGATATCTTTCCCACTCGAAAACTGACATCCAGTAACTTGGATCTGGATCGTGATCTTAGTGCATTTCCAACGAAGGAATTGCGCATAAGGATAGGCATTGCTGCCCGTCAATAGATCTTCTATCACGTCCCAGGTCTTAATCACCGCACCAATCGCCGTAGTTGCTGTTATCGCCAAATCATCAAACTTGGTAAACCGCTTCAGCGACATTTCCAATGTAAATGGAGTCTCAGGGTTAATGCTAACTGCCTTCGAATTCACCTTCACTGGAACTGCCGTTGTCGTGGGCTCCTTTTGATTAATCAACTCAACACCAACTCTCTCCGTCGACGCCTGTCCAGGCTGAACATCACTCGCCTCCATCTCCGCTACAACCACTTTCATCAAATCCATATTTTCCATATTCTCAGTTCTCATCACGCTACCGATCAATGCCTCATTTGTTTTGGTTTCCAATTTGCTGTAATAGTCCGATTTTTCCACTTCCGTATGGGATCCAAGGGTGTGGAGACCCGTTAGATCCGCTATCATTCCTTTTTCTCTGAATTCGCACTCGAGCTCTCTGTATTGGTACAGTTTGTACGCTGGTCGTTTACTCAATATAAGATTGTAATACTTGTCGTATAACTCCTTACCATGATAAAACATACCACGCATAACGTCCCTACAATTCATCTCGCACGCTTCCTCAGGAAGGGGGGATTCTGGTGTTACCCGTATCCAATTTATCGTTTCCAAAAGTTCCTCTAACTCCATCTTGGGATAATATCTATCTCCAATACGTGTAAAGAAACACTTTAGAAACGAAATCTTCTCAATTGGCTTCCGAATAATCTCCTTGCTAACCTTGTCGGCTGGCGTTATTGTGACTCCCCTCTCCTTTAGTCCTGCACGAATGAGTTCTCCATTAAAGAACTCTTCCGCGAATTCCGAGACGGTCAATATAAGATCATCCCCATAATTCGTATCAACAACATTCTTGTCGAAGTGTATCATGGTCTTATAGGGATGAGGTGCAAGCCGAAGCCATTCCCCTCTTATATTAACCGCATTGTCAATGCTCTGCATCAATTCCGTCATATAGACTCCCGACGAGCAGCCGATAATCCATATGATGAACTCCCTAAACTGATGGGGGGAGTTCATTGCCCATCTCATGAGTGTTTCACGATGATCTGTGTACTCATGGTCTTCAAAAAAATCAATTATAAGTCGTCCTACGACGAAATAGTTTCCCTGAATGTCCTTCACTCCATCAAAATGCTGGTAATCAAAATCATAATGAAGATCGTTTATCTTAAGATGCTTGGTAGCAATCCTATTAAATTCGACCTCCTTATTCATTCCTACTGCCGCAAAATGATTGATGCGTGATTGCACCATGTGGCTAAAGAAGCCACTAAAGTATTCTTTCATCAAAATTAACATTGTGAAAGGACAAGCCGAGAATAATCTCGTTTTATAGACACGGTTTCCCGCCTCGTCATATTTGATTTTCTTTCTCTCGACCTTCAACGAATCAAAGATCGGATCGACTGGCACTACGCGGCTGGAGATCTGCTCTCGCAAACGGTTTAAATTTGCTTGCAGGTCCTCAGTCGGGTAGTAATCACCATGTTCATCTTTTACACAAACGTCCGCCTTCTTTTTCCCATAGTATGGAAATCCAGCTGATGTGTCGTAATCTAGACGATCAAGGTATGGATACTGCCATGTTCCATTCATCGCAACAAAAGTCGTCACTTTTTGTCGCGGCGCCACCGTTCTCATTGGGTATATTTGCCGTTTAAGGTGCTCGAGGATGATTTCTGATTTTTCACGTCCTAAATCTCCCGCCTGCATCTTATACTTCAAAACTCCCTCCAAGAAAATATCGCGTCCTCTCACCCTCATTTTCACGGGCTCAGTAATGTGCACTGATATCTGATCAAACAAAGGAGAAGGCTGTATTTCCTTGCAATCGAATGGTGGCACTATCTTGGTTGGCGCTATATGCGCAAGGGTGATAGTCCCCTCTAATCTTGATTGCTCAAGATCGTCTGCTGTCGCTTCCTTCCAGTTCCAACCCATTTCTGGGGCGGCTTCTGTGAAATATCCTTTCTCGCTACGCAATTTGTTCAACGCTGTCTCAAGCATCGACCTGGTCACCAATACACCGAATCCCGAATCCCCAAAAGTGGAATGGTCTCCGGCTACATGGATCCCTATGATCGAACCCTTAAGCGCTCCCAAGCCGTGTATGATAAGAGGACTTCCACAGTCACCTGTTCCTGTCATGATGTCATATTCTATCGAATTGTGAATAAGATAGTTTTGTCCTTTTCGTCCTTTCTCGTACTGTATCTTCAAATTGTCGCGGACAATTGTTCCATGATGATACTGTACTCCATGAACATTCCATTTACCCATAGTAAGCTTGCGATTTTTCAGATCTATGGATGCATCTGAAAAATGATTGATGATTGTTTTACGCGATGGTATATTCAGTTCGCACTTGTATAACACCGCATCTATTTCCTGATCCCGATTGTTTTTAAGGATAACCATTCGCATTGGATCAAATGCAAATGTAACCTCGCTCTTCGTGACAGGGCATTGCATAGATAGAAGTGTATCTTTGGGGATATACTTCCCTACTCCTGTCCTATCGAGAAAGAAGTGCTCAGGAACTAACAAAACATTAGACTCAACAAAAAGTGCGCTAAGTCCTAGTCCGTCAATTCCCGTTCGCTTCAATCTCACTATATTTCGATCCGTTAAGATCTGATATAGCTCCTTATCCTCGCTCGCCTCTGGTTGGACTCTCACAAGTTGTTTTCCATTCCTATCCTTCGTTTCTCCTGATTCTGGTTCGACGTTCGATCCCATCAATTTCGAAACCGCATACATTGAAGTCGCCACAGATGCAATTATTGCGCCGAAACGCAATATTCCCATCCAAGCCGGCTTCCTGATATACGGCAGCAAAAAAGACAGAGTCTTGTCAAATCCATTCATCAGTTGACCTGAAAGCTGGAATGTAGCCAACATCTGAGCTCCTCTCCTGAGATAGAACTCCACTACCTCACTCATCTCCGGTTTCACTCGCAGCAAATTACCTTTTTTGTTTCTCGCAAACATGTGATTTGTCGTTTCTCGCAAAACAACTTCCTTTTCACAATGTACTTGATACGCATCATAGATAATCTTCTGCATCTCCTTAATCTTGTCCTCATATGTTCCGTGAAGAACTCTTCTTCTCTCCGAGAAATGATCGCGTGCCGTCAGAGCTTTTTCCACCACGTCAATAACAAGATGTGAGTTATCTCGTGGTCTCTGCATCGACTCATTCCAATCAGCTTTATACGTAACAGTAAAATGAACATCCCAACGTCTATTCAACGCTTGTAAATTCGTTACTGTGTCCGTCATCAGCTGTGTCATGTTCGATGAAGCAAAAATGACTTTCGGCTCAGCTCTCATTCCTTTCACTCCAACAACTTTCTCGTCTCTCGGATCAATCGACGCATAGGCTGGATAATATGGGGCTGTGGTTTTCAAGCCAATAACCTCCATAAAATCCATCCCAAGTGTAAATTGGCCAAGATCATCATAACGTATTACTGGTTGACCAGTATAACCCTCCCATGTGTCGGTTGCCACATTTCGGGTGTATACAAAATTTTCCAAATAATGCGCTATGTCTTCGTCCTTAACCTCGTCCGGAATCTCGATAAGAGACGACAACAAGGGCATAGTAAGCGCTGATTTTCCCACTCCAGGATCACCAGACACCAAAATTGTAAACGGTTCCGACGGTTTCGCTCTCGCGACCGACGGGGCATACAGATACTGTTTCAAGTTCTTTAAAAAAGTAGCCATATCCGAATCAACTGGTATCCTGCGATCATGAATGTATTTGATCAACATCTCTTGCTTCACTCCTGCTGCTGCCTTCAAATCGGGAAGATCGACTGTGTTCCCGGTCACCAATGCCAACTCCATCGCCATCGCCGCACTCACGGCCTCCGCAAATGGCGAATCCTTCTTTCTCAACTCCGTTGCCAAAAAATCTCTCGTACTTCCTGACACCAGGGCATCCACAATAAATTGTGGAAACCATCTCGCAAAATGAGTCACAAACCAAACCATTGATTTCGCACCTGCCATCAAACCTGTGAAGGTTTTAATTGATGAAACAAATGCTGACCAATAGATTGGCTTGATATGGAAATAAGACAAGAACGGCTTAACAAATGAGTAAAATCTGTTAAACTGCTCTCGTGTATATCCAACTCCTTTCATGAAATAGCTCTTGGCGTCATCGTACGCTCCCTCAGCGTCAACATACAATTCCTCACTTACTGTCTCATCTTCCGCTTCCTCTTCATATCCGTCTGGAAAGAAAAACCTACCAAGTATGTCGAAGAAACCATAAGCCGAAGCCTTGACTCCCTCGACAACATCAGTAAGAAATTCTTTCGTCGTCCGATCGTCTGAACTCTTTGCCTTACTCTCACCAGATTTCTTCTCCTTCTTGGGCTTGAACTTCTCTTTGTATGCATCAACGAATCCTTTCATAGATCCACATAGCAAACCGAGAAGCGAAACCCATTTCCATTTTGAAATCTGACTCACCGGTGTCGACATCATCTCGACCAAAACTCCAACCAATGGTGCTAACAACATCGGATTCTCTCGATAGAACTTAGATACATAAGCGACTACAAATTCTAGTCTTTCAACAAAACCTTGTAATCTATGATATATCCAAGTTCCCTCAAGCTTCCTCTTTATGTAGCACGAAAAGTCGTAGATCTTGGCCAACATTGTCTCCATCGCACCAACCACATAGTCTGAGATCGACGTGACTATGCTCTTAGACATGTCCCAAATCGCTCCTCCAATCTCCGGTTCGACTATCTTCACTTGATCTTTCACCTTAAGATAATACCAAAACTCCGCAACGGTTTTCACCGCTTGAGTATAGAATATCTTATGACTACCATCATAGAAGATGTCCTCCAATTCGTCCTTCGTGAAATCCGTCTTTGCATGCAGCAGTCCCTTGTAAGTCTCATAATTAAACTCGAAATCACCATACACACCTTCTCCACGTTGGGATAGATGTAAGTAATAACTCGCGTAATAATAATCAAACAAAAAAGGGGCTGACGCACGCTCAACTTCAGAATACTCTTCATCGTTGTTAACCAACAACAAAAAAGCATCCTTACTACGAGTCCACTCAGGGCGTTTTCGCGGAATGCGATAGATCTTCACCTTCATCACTCGCGAAAAACAATCCGGAAGGGGGCGTCCCGAAGGATATTCAACCGGTTGCCATGGTCCTGTCAATTGGGTCAACTCATCCACAACTCTCTCCTCAACCTTCTTCTCACTGCTCTCATCAATTTCCACTCTCTCAACGATCTGCGAAATTTCTGTATTCATGTTGGTTGAAATCAACTCGGATAGTCCTAAGTTGAAGTCTCTGGTTTGTCCGTTATCATTTTGTCCATTATTTTCCTTATCCATCTCTGGTACTACTTTTCGCACTGCAGTATCAGAAACTTGCAATTTCTTTAAGAGTTCCTCGATCGTATAGACCTTATTGCGTTCAAGATTCAAATTTTCATACACTCTGTTCTCATCATCGACTGTGATAAAAGGGTCCTCCGCAACAACTATTGGTTCCTTTACAGAACCAATAGATGTTGGAATTTCCTTCTTCTCACTTATTACAGGCATGACCTCCAAAGCTTTCGCTTTAGGAGCCCAAGGTGCAACAGTTGTCGATTTTGAGTCCAAATATACTCCGTTCTTCTCTCTCGTGCAAGGGTCGTAACAATATATACTATCATTTGAAGCATAAAGAGTTCGCTTACAATGATTGCAGTAACCTTTTGAACAGTTACACAATATATCATAAGGTTTCATCTCATACTTAAAACGATTAACAGATCCGTGTGCATAGCAATAAGGGCATTTAGATGGTTTCCCATAAAATGTCCTCTTCCTATTGTGGTCACAAAAAGGCTGATATGTTACATGTTTTTCAACAAGTCGCATCTCAACCCTATTGTGAGCCATTTTGTGCTCGCATCTGTGTCTCTTAGTATACAAAGCCATACGCTCGTTCAATGTCACAATGTTCTTTGATCGTTCCGGGGTCAAAGCGAAAGGTAATTGTTTAAGATTACCAACTCTTTGTTTGTATCCATCACGATTGTGTTGCTTCTTCTTCCTCTGTAGCCAGGGATCGTAAGACTTAGCAATCAAGGGTGCATAAATGCGCTCTCGATTATGTGCCTCTCTTGCTTTCTCCTGTCTAGCGGTGAATTTAGCTTGACAATCGCTCTTTTCCAATGTTTTCAATCGTGGGTCCATGGGTGCATAGTTCTTGTTCCTATTGTCCAGTAACTCTTGCGATCAATTCCATTGATTTTCCATACAGCGACGAAAGGTGGCAAATAACGCGAGTCCTGCACGGCCACGGTGTCCATCACAACACCCTGCTCTGCTAAAAACAAATTCGCTTTTTGAAATTGGGCACGCACCCACTCACTGATCTGCTGTTCGGGTCATTGATGCAGTGACCGATGTTTTTATGGGGGCCATTGCAGACCGCACCAGAACAACCATGGGACAATTCCGCCCCTGGTTATTATGGTGTGCGATCCCGTTTGGCGCATTATGTACCTTAACATTCTATACACCTGATTTTAGCTATACCGGAAAACTGGTTTATGCCTGTGTGTCCTACACGCTGCTATCACTGGTGTACACCGCGATTAATGTGCCTTATTGTGCGATGATCAATAATCTCTCCGGGGATTCTCGTGAACGGATTTCTCTGCAATCCTGGCGTTTTGCCCTCAGTACATTGGGGGGATTGATTGTCTCTGTCACCGCCCTGCCCCTGGTGGCATTTTTGGGTAAAGGAAATATACAGAGCGGCTATTTTTACACAATGATGGTCATGGGATGCTTAAGTATCATTTTGTTTTTTATCTGTTTTAGCTTTACTCGCGAGAAAATTCTGCCCCCACCTGTCACGCTGGCGACCCAAAGCAGTATTCTGGAAGACTTACGTGTTCTGACAGCCAATCGGGACTGGCGAATTCTGTTTACCCTGAATGTGGTCAACCTGGTGGCGGTCTTATTTAAAGGTGGAACCACACTGTATTATGTTAATCATATTTTACAGCATCCGGAACTGGGAACGTTATTACTCACGGCGACGTTAGCCTCTGGCATTATTGGCGCAATAATTTCCCCTTTCATATTTAAGAACACCGATAAAGTAAAAGGCTTTAAAATGGCGATGGCCATGGAAGCCTTGCTATTAATTCTTATGTATTTTGTGCCTGCTGGCAGTGTAATAACTATTTTCACGCTGGTGATTGTGATTAACATTATTCAACTGGCTGCAACGCCACTGCAATGGAGCATGTTATCGGATGTCACCGATGCAGAAGAGAAACGCAGTGGGAAGCGTTTAAGCGGGATTGTTTTTTCCACCAACTTATTTGCCATCAAACTTGGCATTGCTATCGGCGGCGCACTGGTGGGTTGGTTATTATCCTGGAGCCATTATGTCGGGGGCAGTGCGGTGCAGTCCGGCCCGGCCATAAACATGATCAATCTATTATTTACATTGGCCTATCGTGACTGGGAAACAGATCGGAAGAGCACACGTCTGAACTCCAGTCACCTGAAGCTATCTCGTATGCCGTCTTCTGCTTGAAAAAAAAAAA
>OGVK01000148.1_pt1 | contig 10449 bp, 15 predicted proteins | sample 1575721 | NCBI WGS metagenome assembly OGVK01 (sample SAMN07581521, study PRJEB24739) | freshwater metagenome | place: Singapore | collected 2015-01 | reverse complement strand
ATATGTACAGAATTATCTCGACGAGTTCTGCTATAAGTTTAACAGAAGATATTTTGGAGATAGACTATCCGATAGGCTTATGATTGCTGCGTTAGAAACAACATGGTATTAGTTACGGATAGTCATATAGTTTTAAATGAAAAGCTGTCCAAAAGGGCAGTTTTTTTTATGCGGATAATGGAGAAAAAATTTCAGTTGCACTAATTAGATATGTAACAGATTCAATGCGATAATCGCTTTTTTATAAAATAAAATTCGTTATATTTGTGAAAGTATAACGAATAGTTTTAAATCTAAAGTAAGTACAGATAAATAGTAACCGTTATCAAAAATAAATTTTACCGAATGAAAATTAAAAGTAAAATTTGGATTGAATCCGAAGAAGGAGTTTTGATTAGCGAAGGCCGAGTGCAATTGCTTAAGCTAATCGATGAAACGGGTTCGCTAAATAAAGCGGCAAAAGAGATGAATTTGTCTTATCAAAAAGCGTGGAAGTTAGTCGATGAATCCAACAAGGCTGCATCAAGCCCTTTGATTACTACTCAAATTGGCGGAAGCAAAGGCGGAGGGACTGTGTTGACGCCTTACGGGAAATCGTTAATCGCTTCTTTTGAAACGATCAATCGCTCTTGCTGGGAGTATTTAGACGAACAATTAAAAAAACAAAATCTATGACGGTTGCCACACTTTTTGACACGCCTCTTTTGTTGCTTTTATTGCCTATTGTTGCTTTTTTGTATGCAAGTGTGGGACACGGAGGCGCCAGTGGTTATTTAGCCTTGATGAGTCTTTTTTCATTTCCAATGACTTTTATGAAACCTACGGCTTTGGTACTGAATATTTTGGTTTCGGCAGTTTCGTTTTATTTTTATTATAAAGAAAGGAAAATGAATTGGTCGTTGTTTTATCCCTTTGCTCTTACTTCGATTCCGTTTTCTTTTTTAGGTGGCTTTTTGACCATCGACGCTTTTTATTACAAAATAATTTTGGCCACTGTTTTGGTTTTTGCAGTACTTCGATTGCTTGGGGTTTTTGGTAAAGAAAATACAGAGTTAAGACCTTTATCCATTCCGTTGGCGTTGACCATTGGCGCAATCATTGGCTTTTTGTCGGGCTTGTTGGGAATAGGAGGAGGAATAATCTTAAGCCCTGTTTTGTTATTGCTACGATGGGCTACCATCAAACAAACCGCAGCGGTTTCGGCCTTGTTTATTTTGGTAAATTCTATTTCAGGTTTAATAGGGTTTGCTACGAAAGGCGGTACGTTGCCAGAAGCTTCCTTACTTTTAATTGCGATTGTCTTTGTAGGAGGAGTAATGGGTGCTTTTTTTGGAAGTAAAAAAATGAACACCAGTCAATTGAGATATGTGTTGGCTTTGGTTTTGGGAATTGCTATTTTTAAATTATACACGACCGCTTAATTAGAAAATGAATATGGAAAATGCCATTACAGCCTATATTTTAGCAGGAGGAAAAAGCCAACGAATGGGCACGGACAAAGGGTTTTTGGAGTGGAAAGGGCAGTCTTTTTTGGCGAATATTATCGCTGCTTTAACTCCCGTAGTGGGGAATAATATCGTACTAATTTCTTCAGATGAACGATACGATGCTTTTGGGGTAACCCGAATTTCGGATATCGTGACGAACAAAGGCCCTCTTGGCGGAATTTACACGGCATTGAAACATACCACAACCAAACGCAATCTGATTTTGAGTGTGGATGTTCCAATGATTTCTTCCGAATTGTTACAGTGGTTGGTCAATGCACATTCGGATGCCTATCAAATGACGCAAGTACAAGTTAATGATAAACCAAGTCCGTTGGTCGCGGTGTATGATCGTTCCGTTCGCATTTTGTTGCCTGAATTTTTAGCAGGAAACCAACTGAAAGTAAGAAAATTTGTGGACGAACTCACACACCAAACAATCAATGTCCCTGAACAATGGAGTGCGCAATTGCAAAACATCAACACACCAGAAGAATATAAAAATTTAAAAGGATGAGAGTTACCCTAAAATATTTTGGCTTACTGGCAGAAATTACCCATCGCAACGAAGAACAAATGGAGTTGACTGCGGATGTCCATACGCTTTTGGGTTTGAAAAGTGCAGTAGAACATCGTTTCTCTGCTTTTCGAAAAACCGCCTATAGCATCGCTTTGAATCAAGCACTTTGTAATGATGACCTTGCTTTGAAAGATGATGATGAGATTGCTTTTTTGCCTCCCTTTGCTGGTGGATAATAAAGCACTTTTTTCTTGATTAATAATCACTTAAAAAAATGAAACATTTAAGTCAAATAAGTTTTTAATTATAATAGTAAAGTTATTTATAGATGAGTAGTAAAAGTCCATAGAAGAGCGTTGAAAAAAGTAAATAAAATTGTATCTGAATCTTTTTATGATTGACTTGAGTTTACTTTTATGGGCTTCATTTTTCTTTATAACCTAGTCAATAAAAAGGATATTGAGATGACTCCTATATTCATAATATTTAACCGCAAGGATCGCAAAGATTTACGCAAAGTTCGCAAAGAAGAACTTAAATGACCTTCAATGCCTTATATGGTTTAAAAAAGTTAACTAGAGAGTTTGTGAAGAAAAAACTTCAATGTCTTATATGTTTAAACAGAATTAAATACAATATTTAAAAATGCACAACAACACCCGCTATTCCCGACAAATCATTCTTCCAGAAGTGGGAGCGCTCGGTCAGCAAAAATTACTTGACGCTCGTGTTTTGGTGATTGGTGCTGGTGGTTTGGGCTGTCCGGTTTTGCAGAACTTAGTAATGGCTGGTGTCGGGCATATCGGAATTGTAGATGGTGATGTGGTGGACGAATCCAATTTGCATCGTCAGTTCTTGTATACTCATTCGGATGTGGGACAACAAAAAGTTGTGGTGGCCAAACAAGCGCTACAGGCACTCAATCCTGAAGTTGACCTAGTCGTTTTTACTGAATATTTCGATTCGAATACTGCGACTATGGTCGAGAAGTACCAAATCATAGTCGATTGTACCGATGCCATTGGTGTTCGGTATTTGATAAACGATGTGGCAGTGGCCAGAAGAATTCCAGTGGTCTACGCTTCTATTCATAAATTTCAAGGGCAGGTTTCGGTATTTAATTATCAAAACGGACCTTCTTATCGTTGTTTGTTTCCTGAAAAAGAAGAAGGAATCGCCATTCCGAGTTGCGAAATGTCGGGAGTGCTGGGAGTAGTTCCTCAGGTGCTGGGGAGCTTTCAAGCCACCGAAGTACTGAAAATTATTTTAGGCGTTGGGGAGGTCTTATCGGGTAAACTGTTACTATATGATGCTCTTCGTGTTCAAACCCAAATGATGACTTTCGCCAAAAATCAAAAAGCGATAGAGAAGGGTGTCATCAACGGAAATAAGATATTGAATACTAAGAAAAAGCACAACGGTCTAAATGCAATAGCTTTTTTAGAAAAATGCAATTCATCTGAAATAGTAGTTATTGATGTTCGGGAAGTGGAGGAACTTCCGGAGTATAAAGGAACGAATGTCATTCAGGTTCCTTTGGGTCAACTAGCAGCGTACAGTAAGAATTTGAATAAAAATCAGGAAATACTACTCTTTTGCCAAAGCGGACAGCGTAGTCTTGTAGCGATGCAGTATCTTGAAAAATCAGAATTTACTAGTGTTTTCCATTTGGAAAAAGGTATCGAATCCTTGAAAAACCAATTACAATAAAAAATTAAAAATATACACCAGAAAAATGTCAACTGAAAAGCCAAAGAAAAGTTCCTTTATTCAAGGACAAATCACCGCCGAGTTCATTGGGAATTCAATCGCCAAGCACCAAAGCAAAACCAGTATTGGAGCCCATAATATTTTTCTAGGTCAAGTACGTGCCGACGAAATTAACGGGAAAAAAGTAACCGCCATTGACTATTCGGCTTATGAAGAAATGGCTGAAGCTTCCTTTCATACCATACGCGAATCGGCTTTTGAAAAATTCGAGTTGACCTGCATGCATATCTACCATAGTTTGGGTAAAGTGAATGCGGGCGAAATTTGCCTTTTTGTCTTTGTTTCTGCTCCAAGACGCAAAGTGGTTTACGAAGCTTTGGAATATTTGGTAGAGGAAATCAAAGAAAAAGCACCCGTTTTCGGGAAAGAAATTTTGGAAGACGAAACCTATGTGTGGAAAGAGAATAGCCCCCTAACCCCCTAAGTGGGAACAACATAGCTTGTTTTAAATTTTTGGTTGAAATGCTAAAAATCTAAATCCCAAATCCTAAATCCTAATTCCAAATTCCTAAATCATAATTCCTAAATCATAATTCCTAAATCATAATTCCTAAATCCAATGGTAGACATCACCCATAAAATAATCACCCAACGTACGGCAACCGCTCAGGCTATTGTTAAAGTAGGGACACCCGAGACTATGCAAGCGATTGTAAACAAAACGGTGCCCAAAGGCGACGTTTTGGAAGTGGCCCGAACTGCTGGTTTGTTCGCGGTAAAAAATACATCGAATGCCATTCCGGATTGTCATCCTATACCGATTGAATACACCGGAATTGAATACGAATTATTAGAGGATTCTATACTAATTAGAGTAACCGTAAAAGCCATTTACCGAACAGGTGTTGAGGTTGAAGCCATGCACGGTGCGTCAATTGTAGCGTTGACCATGTATGACATGCTCAAACCTATTGACAAACAAGTCGAAATTTCAACCATCAAACTCTTGCACAAAAAAGGTGGCAAATCCGATTTTGGTGCAAAAAAAAGATTGGATTTGTCTGTAGCAGTTATCGTTTGTTCGGATAGTGTTTCGGCTGGTAAAAAAGAAGATCGTGCTGGTAAAGTCATCGCAGACAAAATAACGAATTTAGGTTTAAAAGTGTCTCATTACGCCATCATTCCAGACGAAATCAAAGACATTCAAACCACTATCAACCAACTCTGTGAAGACCAAAAGGAGTTAATTATTCTAAGCGGTGGCACAGGTTTGTCCAATCGAGACGTTACACCAGAGGCGATTATTCCATTATTAGATCGCCGAATTCCTGGTATCGAAGAAGCGATTCGTTCGTACGGACAACAGCGCACGCCTTATGCTATGTTATCTAGAAGTGTGGTGGGTTTCAAAGGCAATACGTTAATTATGGCTTTGCCAGGATCTACGGCAGGAGCTAGCGAATCTATCGATGCTGTTTTTCCATCGGTCTTACATTTGTTCCAACTTCTAAATGGCTTTAATCATGGTCAATAATTCCCCTTTGTTGCAGGATACGCACCAGCGTAATCATTCTTATTTGCGCATTTCGATTACCGAAAAATGCAATTTGAGATGTACCTATTGCATGCCTGCCGAAGGAATTGCATTAACGCCAAGACCGCATCTTATGACCGAAGACGAGATTGTTGCCATAGCGCAAACCTTTGTGGATTTGGGCGTGACCAAAATTCGACTCACAGGTGGTGAGCCTTTAGTACGTAAGGAAGCTCACGGTATTATCGAGCGATTGGGACAATTGGGGGTGCAGCTTACTCTGACGACCAATGGATTGTTGGTTCACGATTTTATTTCCACGTTTAAGAAAGCAGGAATAAAAGCCTTGAATGTAAGCATTGATAGCTTGCAAAAAGAAAAATACAAAGCCATAACGCGTAGGGATTCTTTTAATCAGTTATGGAACAACATTGAATTGTTGCAGCAAAATGATTTCCAAGTCAAATTGAATGTGGTGCTAATTAAGGGTTTTAATGACAATGAAATTTTAGATTTTATTGCATTGACCAAAGCACAAAAGCTTCAAATCCGTTTTATTGAGTTCATGCCTTTCGATGGCAATCAATGGAACAAAGAAAAATTGGTTTCCTATGCTGAAATCATCGAACAAGTCCATTCGGTCTATTCAGAACCCCAATTGCTCCGAATAGAAGACCAGCCCAACGATACCGCTAAAAATTATAAAATCGAAGGGTTTAAAGGTAGTTTCTCCATCATTAGTTCGGTTACCAATCCGTTTTGCAATACTTGCAACCGCATTCGCCTCACCGCAGATGGGAAACTAAAAAATTGCTTATTTTCCAATTCAGAAACTGCCTTGTTACCCACCTTGAGAGCGGGAAACCCCATCGAACCGCTTATTTATGAAAACATCCAATCCAAACACGCGATGCGTGGCGGTATGGACAACGATGCCAAGTTTCAAAATCCCGATTTATTCTCTCAGAATAGAAGCATGATTAAGATTGGTGGGTAAGAGGTTTTGAGATGTATTCCATAAGAATTAAGTTCTCCAGACTTTTTAATCCTAACACATCAGATTTGGAATTTGGAATTTCAGTTTTGGTATTTTTCCGATGCTTGGAATTTCCTTCCCCATTATTTCAATTCAAACACCATCCAAATAGGAACGTGATCCGAAATTTTTCGGGCGTCTTTCAAGTTGGAGAAAGCAGTGTAGAAGGGAAGAATCCCTGATTGATAGACTTTGGTTTTCGAAGGGAGATAAAAGAAATTATCGAATTCTGAAGCCAAACAAGCATTGTGCTGACAAGCTTTTTTCAAGGAGGTTTTCTGTCCTTTCAGAGCGGAGTCATAGCCCATTTTCTTCAAAGGAGTAAAAACAGAATGGGATTGCGGACAGTTGAAATCACCCAAAAACAAGAGGTTCAATTGTGGGTATTGAGTGGGCAAATACTTAAAATATTTGATTTCTTTTTCGGGTTGTTTGCTTTTGGTAATGGCGTGAAAATTAACGAGAGTGACTTCTTTTTGGTTGATGACAAAAGTGGCTAAGTATGGTTCGCGGTCTATTTCGAGTTGGAATTTCGACTCCAACCACGGTTTTCCTTTTAAACGTGCCCGACTCGTTTTCCATAAATAAGCATAGCGCTCCGTTTTGTAGGCACTGCTGCTGGTGGGATCGCTAATGGCATAGTCCCATTTACTCCCTTTGCGGTTCAATTCGTCGGCTAATGTAGCCACAACTTGTGCGCCACCATAACCTGCCACTACTTCTTGAATCGCCACTATATCGTAGTCCTTAACAGTATTAGCAATGAAACTAATCTCACTATTGGATTTTGATTGACCAAAGTTTGCTATGTTCCAAGACAAAAGCCTAGTTTGAGCATAAAAGGAAGTACATAAAAGTAAAAGAAACAGGCTGTAGGTTTGGTTCATGGAGGAGGGAATTTGGCCCGCAAAGATAAAGATTGTAAAAGAAACATCAGTCCTCCCAACCACAGAGAGCAAGACCTATTTTTTACTAATCACTAATGGACTCTCAACTCATAATAGCGGCATTGTTGGTCTTTCCCTTTTAGCACGCCATAATCGATCCATTCTACTTCTACGGCTAGCGTATCTTGGTTGTTGTCGATGAGAATTCCAGCGCCATATTTTCCTTTGATGTTGATCAAGCCGTTGATGGAGTCTTTGGCCTCATTCAATCCGTGTACTTGATATTGGTACTCGTAATGCCCAGAAGTACCTGTGCGGTATTCGTATTCATATACCGTGTCCCGATGGTACGTTTTCGCTTCCTCTGGCGTAAGCGTTTTGACATCATCTGGAGTGATTTTCTCTTGATACAAAGATTGGACTTTAGGCTGGGTAGGTTCTTTTTGACAGGACAACATACACCCAAGGAAAAGCAACATAAGAAAGAATGGTCGGCGCATAGCTTTTTATTTCAAAAGTAGAAGCCTTGTCTTTTAGTTCCTTACGGGAAACCGTAAAGAGAATAAAAAAAACACCTTTTAGAAGGTGTTTGAGTGGAAGGATTTTAAAAAATTGATATACTTTACAAATCAAATTTAGAGACTTGATTTAGGTTTTTAGACAATTTGACTTTCTGTTATGCTATAGGTTTGAAACTATTTTGAAAAATGCAGTTTTTTTATTAAGTCCCATTCTCTTTTCAGCATTGCGTACTGGAACTCACTTCCCCATTTTCCTTTGAAGAAGATGTTTTCAATGAAGTGTCCCTCTAGTTTAAAGCCTGTGCTTTTTAGCAAGTTGATGGACGCAATGTTTTCAACATCCACTATTTCTTCAACTCTGTGTATTTCAATGGTGTCAAAAAGAAAAGCTAGAATGCCAATCAGAGCCTCTTTCGCGTACCCTTTTTTCTGTTCGGTGTTCGAAATTGTTATTCCAATTTTTGCAATTCTTGCTTCGTGTTCGTGAAATTTAATGGCACAGTCACCAATAAGTTGCCCTGATTCTATATTTTCAATTCCAAACTGTACCCATTCATTTGCTATACCAAAATGCTTAGTTGCGTTGTTTGAAATAAATGCCTCTGCTTGTTCAATTGACATAACATCAAAACCTTGGTATTTTGTAACTTCTGGATTTGAACGATAAGTGTGGAAGTCTGTTAGGTCGGATGGTACCAAGTTTCGAATATTAAGTCTTGTAGTTAAAATATTCAACGTTTCCATTATTTGTTTTTTTAGATGTTAAATTGCCGTAAAGCACCTTATGATTTTCGCTAACTGTTATTTAATTATTTCAAACCGATAAGTTTATCCCCTTAAAAGTTTTGCTCTACAGCGGTTTGTTATGTTTAAAAATTGTCAATACCTAAAGTATTTATTACTCTTGTTTTTCTTAAAACTATGGTTATTTTTTATGGTGTTGTGGTTAATTTGTGTTTTGATAAGTAGAGTACAAGATTTTGAACAACGTTTATTGAAAAAGTTGGCATACTATTCGAATAGTAATGTATTTACGGATAGAATGCATTTATACATAAGAAGATAAAAGACTCGATAGAGTGGGAGCTTTAACCATTAATTAACCAAGTATATCTCTGGATAGCACATAGGAACAACCTTTACTCAAGTCGTTTATTAGCAATCTTTTGTATATTACCCTTCTTTTTTAGAGCAATTATCGGCCTCCTTTTTAGAGGAATTCAGTAGACAAAGGCCAAGCCCTAAAATAATAATTCCTGCAATTAATTTTAGTCCTGGTCGGTCTGCATAAATTGTTATAATACCAAAAACACCTATAATAATGAGTATTGCACCAGTGGTGATGCAGAAAATTCCAAATCCTTTTTTCATTTCGTTTTTTTGTATTTGTTTTATAAATGTCTATTATCAAAATTTAAGGTCATAGCATTGTACTAATCTTACCTATCATTAGGTGTTAGAAATGATAAAAGTAAAAAATCCAACCAAATTCAATTTTAAGTTTTTTTTGCCATATTTTGTTATTAATAATTTGATGCATAATAAAAAAGCTTCAGACTATTTCTCTCTAGTATCTGGAGAAAAGTACCTTGGATAATTATTGTTAACCTGATTTTTTAATGGCAATATTTACCATTTTGTGAGTTCCTGTTATTTCAATTGATTTTCTAATTATCTATACCAAATTTATGCCTATTGCAAATTGTGATTAAGTCTGTGCTACTTTTAATAGAGATTTTGTTTTTGACCCTATTTCTTATCTGAACTACCCCAATTTGAAACTTCATTTCTTTATAGTTTTTTTATTTCTTTTTTAGTTTTTATTTTGTTTCGATTAATGGTAAAAGTCTGGAATCCAATAATGCGGCTGTTCTATGACCAATACCTTTCATATAATCCTTGTCTGATTCAAAAGCGATAAAACTATTAACACTATTTTGTTTGATGAGTAATACTGCGTCCCATCGTTCACTACTTGGTCCAATTAAAAAATCTCCACCTTCGCCCATAAATAAAATTTCTCCACCCGACTTTGTCAAGAAAGGTAAAGTATGCTCAATATAAAGCTGATAAGCTTGTTTCCCACTAACGGGTTCTTTTGGCAAAAGCTCAGGGCTGTCTGAATAATCTGCGATATCACGAAAACGAAGCAAGTTGAGCATAATAACATTTCCTTCTATTTGTCGCATAACAAATTTTCGCCCTGCTTCCTGTGTTGGCATTAAATATTTTTCGTCCATATTTTATTTTTGTTATACTTTGTCCGGTCTGTTTGGGTTGTACATAACTAGTATATATCTTCTTAACGCCTGTAAGGAGTTGTATTTATTGGTACTTTTTAATTTTTAAAACCCTCTAGTACAACATAAGTACAACAAATCAGAATACTTTTATTTGACTATAGATCCCAATATTATTAAGCTGCGCTTGGCGGTTCATTGCTTGATACTCTGCAAGCTTGCCACAATAATATTGTTGGGTTGCTTTAGCATACCCATTTTGTAAAAGTAATTCATTTAAACATAATCCACTAGGCAAAATTACATACCCTAATTGCCTGTTCCAGTAGTCGTAATAGTTCTCCTGTTCTGTAATGATAGTTACAACCGTTTTAGGCGGTGCAACCGACAAAACGAAGTGCAAGGATTGCAAACCAAATTGGAGCAATAATTGGGCAGGTAAACTGCTTTTCTCTTCGTCCTCTTTCATCTTCCTATTTAGTTTTACTTCTGGTGCTTATCGTGACTGGGAAAC
>OGVK01000147.1_pt1 | contig 10487 bp, 12 predicted proteins | sample 1575721 | NCBI WGS metagenome assembly OGVK01 (sample SAMN07581521, study PRJEB24739) | freshwater metagenome | place: Singapore | collected 2015-01 | reverse complement strand
CAAATTAGAGAAGGACAATGAAGAAAAGGACAGGAAGATTAAAGTATTACAGTATCTTCTTATCGGTACAGGCGTGTATATTCTAGCTCACAAATAAAGTTCTTACCACGATAAAAATGGACATTGGGTAATACCAATGTCCGCCTTTTTTATTTTCTATTTTACTTCTGCCATGTTATGCACTATTTCGTATAGGATGGTGCAGAGCATTCTTAAACGTTTTAAATCTATATGGTTTTACAGTTTGCTCACGCATTATCTCTATATAATCGTATTTAGCCATACTAATGTTTCTCCTTGTCTACATTAATATTGCGTTTTTCTTAAATCTACAATCTTTTCTTGTTTCTTTACAGCAGATTCTATATCTTTTTTTGTATACATTTTTTCCCCATCTAAAATACATTTTTTCATGATAATTTGAGATATTCTCTCAATATCTGAATGAGAAAACAGTTTCAGATTCTCCAAGTATTCTTCTAATGCGTGATTGGGTCCTTTAAACTTTTTCATTTTTAATGAAAATAGTTTTAATTTTTCATTCTCTGTTGGCATATCAAACTGAATGGTTTCATCAAAACGTCTCCAAATTGCATAATCCAAAGACTTCTCATAATTTGTAGCGGCAATAATAAGAGAACGACCTCTATAGTTATCAATCTGTTGTAAAAAGGCATTAACAACTCTTTTAATTTCTCCATGTTCTGATTGGTCATTTCTGCTACGCCCAATTGCATCAAATTCATCAAAGAATATTACCCAATTATCATTTTTTGCATATTCAAAGATTTTTCTAATATTGCTGGCAGTCTCTCCTAAATAAGAAGAAATTATTGCATCAAACCTAACATAGAGTAAAGGTAATCCCAATTCGCCCGCTATAGACTGTGCGGCTAAAGTTTTTCCGCAACCAGGAGGACCAAAAAAAAGCAATCGTCTAGAGGGAAATACCCCATTACTTACCAATATGTCCCAATTATTAAATTCTTTTATAATTGTTTCCAATTGAATAATCTTCTCATCTGTTGTAATTAAGTCACAAAAGTATTTATCAGGATATATTACTTCAACAAGTGGAGCATCCTTATCTGAATTTTTTGGGGTATTTGTAGCAAAAGATGACATATTTCGTTTCGATTGATAGTTTCCATTTAATATCAACTTCAAATCATCCGCTAGTATACCGTGGTTTTTCTTACGCTCATCCTCTATCATTTCGTTAGCAATTTTATAAAACATTTCTCTGTCATCACGCTTAAAACTGCTAAATAATTTTTTTAACAAATCTGCTCGTACCATTAGTCTTTCTCCTTTCAATTCATATCCTATTAGAGTTAGTAAAAGAAAACATACAATTATACAAGCTGTTTAACATTCTTAACTTCAATACCTTCTCGAACCGATTCACGTAACACGGCTTTAATAATATGATTGTCTACATGTTTTTTGTCAACAGGATAATCAAAACATGTAACTACGTCTTTTACGTCAAAATACATATGAACACATGGAGCGTTAGGGAAAAGCTGTTTAAAGTTCTTTGGGCGAACATCAACAAGTAATGTATTGTCAAGCCATATGGTAGAAACATTTATTTTATTCATGTCTAATTCAAGTGATAATTCGTCTTCGATATAGTTCATTGTATCAATCGGTCTTGTAAATTCCATTTTTATTATCCTTTCTGTGTTTCCGTAAAATACCATACAGAGCGAAAATATTGAATATTTTGTTCCGATTCTTTCTTAATGTCATCAACCTGTTTTAAAATCCATCGGCGTAATACACTTTTTGGTATTTTTAACTGCTGTGAAACAAGTGCGGCATGATGCTTACCGTAACGCTTTAATCCGTTTCCAATTTGGTTAAGAATATCAAAGGCATCGCTCGATTTAGTAATACAGATGGTGCAACAATATGTATCGCCTGTATCTTGCGTACCATGTTCAACTGCATAAGCAATATTATCTTTTACCGTAAAGTAAATATCAAAGCTACCTAAAAGCATTATGCGCACTTCCTTTCAAGTTGTTTTGTTTTGATGATTATCCCATTTTGCAATGCTAAGTAATATCCAACATTTTCTTTTAACTGTACGAGAGGTTCAAACATAACAAAATGTGAACCATCAAGCGTATTAACATGAGCCATTGGCTTACCTTTTTTAGTTTTAGTTTCCTTATATTTTGTAACAATTACAGCACGGACATTCCGTCCGTTATCTAACGATGTATCATAAGCGTCAAGAGCATTAATATCAGAAAATCCTAATACATCCATCTCGCCTTTAAAGATGTCGAAACCTTCTTTATGTTCTACAGGAATAATTTCAGCTTCGTATTTTGATTTCCATTCATTATATTTATCAATCGAACGCTGTAATTTCTTTTCATAGTTTTCAATACCTTCTAATGCAATAAGCTTTTCAATCGATTTTCGTTGTTCAGTAAAGTACTGCATACGCTGAATCGCATTCTTTTTATTATTGTATTTTTTCTTAATATCGTCTATAATACAGTACAGATGTTCTCTATCTCCCAAGAAGTCTAAAGCACCAGATTTTACAAGTGATTTAAGTTGTAAAGCATTGTACTTTTGATAGATGTGTTCGATTGTATATTCATATTTGTTCGGTTTTTCAATAGTGCCGATACCCTTGATGTAAGTAAGACCAATTCGAATTGCACCATTTTCAATCGTCCACTTGTTTTCACTGTATCTCAAATCTGGTGGTAATAACTTAATACCTTTGGATTTGATTTCGGAAATGAAAGGAAGGATTTTCTCTTGATTACCATATTCGCTATTAATACTCGAAATGTAAAACTCCAAAGGATAATGAGCTTTAAGGTATGCCGTTATCCAACTAATATAACCGTAAGATTGGCTGTGACCTTTACTGAAAGAATATGATGCAGATGCTTCAATAGCACTTAAAATTCGTTCGGCAACTTCTTTATCAGTACCATTGGCAACAGCTCTTTCGACAAACTCTGACGTAATCTGTGCCATAAGTTCTTTATCTTTTTTGCCAACTGCACGCCGAACAGTATCAGCTTCTGCCATTGTATATCCTGCAACCGCCTGTACAATAGCCATGATTTGTTCTTGAAATACCATAATACCGTAAGTTTCACCAAGAATATTTTGCATGGCTTTACTGGGGTATGTGAATTGTTTTCCTGCCCGTCTTTCAAGGTATTCATTTAACATACCAGACTGAATACAGGAAGGACGATAAAGAGCAACTACAGTGATTAAATCTAAGAATCCTTTCGGACGCATTGCCTTAAGTGTATTAATCATTCCATCAGATTTCATTTGGAATACACCAAGCGTATCGCCATTACAAAGAAGTTCTTCGGTTTTATCGTCTGTCCATGGCAGATGGTTTACATCGATGGGTGTATCTAGGTACGATACACATTCTTCAATTACGTCCAATGTACGCAAACCAAGAATATCTTCTTTAAGTAATCCCATTTTTTCAAGATACTTAAAGTTACAACTTGCTACATAGATTATTTCTTTTGTTTTAGAATCTCTTTGATATTCAAGCGAACAAAACTTTCGAATATCTTGATTTGATATGATTACGCATGACGCATGTTTTCCAAAGCTGAACATAATCGATACAAACTTAATTGCCAAATCGATTAGACTTGATGTTTCTTTCGTACGAATACTTTCTAATAATGCGATTTCTTCGTCAATATCAGTAAAGGTTTCTGTTTCATCGTCATTATCAATCTTAACGATTTGTTTACTAAGATTCTTAATGTAAGCATCTGGCAAATCCATTGCCTTGCCTGCGTAGGTTAGTGCGCCACGAGCTTTCATATAGTTAAAAGTTCGGCATTGATACACATAGCCGTATTTCTCTTTGATGTAATCGATAACCTCTCTACGCCTAGCCTGTGATACGTCCAAATCAACATCGGCAGGGCTAATTCGATTAGGGTTTGCGAATCGTTCGAAATACAAATTGTTTGTAATCGAATCTAGTGTAGTCAACCCTAATAGGTAAGCGCATTCACAATTTGAGATAGACCCACGACCATGACCAGTAGGAATACCCATTCTTTTTGCATTATCCCATATGTCTTTGGTAATCAAGAGGTAATCGAAATAATCGACCTTTTCCAGGATGTCAATTTCGTGTAAAATACGCTCGTCGACTAATTTTTTATCATTACCATGAACTTTACCAAAGATTTTGTCTTTATAACCCTTACGCAATTCGTCTAAAAACATTTCTTTTGCTTTACCGTCCTTAGCAAACTTAGGGTATAGGTGTTGTCCAAACTCAATCGTCACATTACATTTATCGAAAATCTCATTGGTGTTAGCGATTGACCTATCAACAAAATCTTTCGGTAAGTATGACAATTTTTGCTGAACTTCTTCTACAGACATGATATAAAAATCGTTTGTCTGATAGTATTTATCCTCTGACTGGGCTAAATCATCTTTATGTTTTTCTTTAACCTTAGAGAATGCCTTGCGAATTTGCTTATGTAGTTCGTAATCCTCTGGTTTAATATAGTGGCTATCACAACAAGCGATAGTCTTGATGTTTAACTCATCTGCTAATTGCATGACTTTCTGGTTAAATTCAAACTGGTCTTTATGTTGATAAGTATGTACTTCTAAGTACAAATCATTGCCAAAGATTTCTTTTAATTCTTTAGCAATCCCAACATAATTTGGGTTGCGTAACCAACCGCCCATACATGCGGAAGTACAAATAAGACCTTCACTGTATTTTCGAATCATATCTAAATCACATCGACTTTTGTAATAAAAGTGTTGGTGTGCTTCGGAAACTAAATGGTACAAATTTTCAAGACCTTTATTATTTTTCGCAAGAAATAGAATATGATACAAATTATTTTCCTTGACTGTTACGTCATTCGTGTAGTACAATTCACTACCTAAAAGTAACTTTAAATTGCTGTTGTGTTTCTTATTAAATTTTTCAAGATGAACATACGCTTCAACAAGACCGCCTGTTCCGTTATGGTCTGTGATAGCAAATCCTTTTTGACCTAATTCGTAAACTCGATTGATAACACCATCAATACTGGATATTGCATCAAGCATTCCATAATTGGAAAACTGTGTATGTAAGTGTGTGTGTACGAAATCCATATTTTCACATCCTTCCTACGCTTTAAATTATATCACAAGAATTGTTTATTTACAATACCAAAAATATAAAAATCTTAAAATTTTGGTATTGACAATTTTATAAGAACATGTTATAATGTTATTAAGAAATGACAAAGGAGAATTTTTCATGAACGATTATTTAGCACAACTTGTAACCGATGATATTTACGATGAAGTGTATGAAGATGTCATATTAAACAAACTTCAAGAAGTACCGAAAGAGAAGGTAGCAGTCATCGAACGGTATTTATCGGTAATCATAGGTAGCACGTGCAAATCAATTTTAGTAAAACAAAAGGAGTACATTTAATGGCAACAAACAAAGTATATTTTCAGCAGGCAGGCACGGCTCGTTACACTAAAATCAATGGTAATCCAGACGTATACAAAGACCCACACACAGGCATTACATCAAATCCGTGTTATTCTATTTTGATTGACGTAACAGAGGAAGAATACGTAAGTTTCCAGAATTATGTCAATAAAGTATGGCAGAATAGTGAGGAATTTAAGAAAGTACAGGCTAAAGGCAAATCTGGCTTAGAACCGACTATGGGTGGTATTCGTGAGTTTACCGACAAGAATGGTATTAAACATTACACCATCAAGGCAAAAACAGCAGTTGAATTTACTGACCGAAATACACAGGAAGTTCGAAAGAATGTTGTTAAGTTGTATGACGGTAAACGAAATCGCTTACCAGATGACACTCAAATCCCTTTCGGCTCTGACGTAGTAGTAAACATTATGCTTTCTCCGTATATCTCGCCGATGGGCTTGTATGGTATTTCTTTGAAATTATCTGGCATTCAGATTGTAAAAGTAGCAGGTGGCATGTCTGCTAACGGCTGTCCTTTCGAACCTGTTGACGGAGCAGAAGATTTAACCGAAAATACATATATCGCACCGAGCGAACCTGTGACGCAGTCTGCCCATACGCAGGAAATTCCTTTTTAATTAAATAGACACACATCCTTCATTAGTGGTAGTAATGTAAAAGTTACTATCACTTTTTATTATTTCTGTTATTAGATAATTTCATTTTGCGTAGTGTGTAATTTTAACAAAAATACTTGACAAGGTGTGATACCCTAGTCTTTCTTAATATACTAGTATACCTCTATAGTAGATTATCTAAATAAGATACTTCATACTCTATATAAATATAGAGTATACGAATATGGACATAAGTCTTTCTAGAATGGACTAAGTAAAATCTTATTCAGAGAATCAACTTTCTTTTCGAATTATTCTTTAACATCCGCAAAGCGGATATGGGCAAAGCCCATGTTCTTTACTTCGAAATAAAAATATGAAATTAGGTATTGCATATTTACAAAAACAGTGATATAATCAAACCGTAGTCAAGAAAGGATGTGCTAGACTATGAAATCGAAAATTACTTTTAAGGATTTTAAAAATTTAGAACCAAGTAAAAAGGCATGGCATTTGTCGATGTTATACTTTGGCAGATGCACTAACATTCAAGTTTTCAAAACTGGCAGACCATCGCCAGAATTCTTCAAGGTATTAAAATTTTTTAAGAAACAAAACGAATTACAGCTCGATGTGTTGTACCAGTATTTAAATACAATCGACAAACAACTAATGACGCTGACGCAGATGTTTAACAATGCTCAACAGTACAATCAAACATTGCTTTCGAAAGTCGGTGCTAATAAAGTAGCTCAAAACTATGAACGCAAGGACGTGTTATCATGGCTCGCCGAGAACTGATTTCAGTAAGAAAACCTATGCCAGTACGTAAGGTTAAGAAAGCTAATGTTGAAAATCAAATTGCCTTTATCCAAGAGCAATACGATAAGAATGTTTGTGGCATACACTTACAGACATTCTACAATATATCCAATATGGAGCAGGCACAAGATGTAATGTTATCACAATCTCTTGGTAGATGGATAATGGCACGTAGACTAACATTTGATTCATTGCATATCGCTAAACGAATTAAGAATTTACTGTTCCTAGAGATGTTTATCTACAATCCGTATGAAGATTCTTACAAGCGTGTAAATAGTAGTGGACGTGCCGTACGAAATGTAATCATCGATATTGACAAATCAGAGTGTTTTACAATCACTCGTTCGATTGTACGGATTATTGGTATTCGAAATAAAGACTTAAACACATGTGATGTATTCATGGTTGGTGAAAAATCAGATTTCGAAACAGAAAAAGAGGTATGGGAAGTTTATGATGAAAACTTCTTTTGTTAAGATAGGAGATAAAAATTATGAGAGTTGGTTTATGTGAAGGACGGCATCCAATGCCAGTTGATAAATACATTTTTCCAAATTGTGTTCCGATGTTTGACTTGACGTATATGCGAGAAACAATCGCCAAGAAAATCCCAAAGAATACATACCGAGTTATTCTTTACGCAAGTGGCTTGACGATTGCCATTCTCGAAGTCGTAAAGTATTGCATCGATAATAAAATTTCATTAATCACGATGCACTTTGATAAGGTTGCTCAAGAATGGGTAGAACAACGGATTTGCTAGAATAGGAGATACAAAATGGACACAATCGGAGCTTTACTTTACAATATCGAATTACCAGAATTAGTTGGTCAGTATACGGAGCTGACGTATCAAAATGGCGTTTATCGTGGTGCTTGCCCAATTCATGGCGGTAGCCGTACAAGTAGTTTATGCGTTTGGGATTCTCATTACTATTGCCACGCTTGTGGTGCTACAGGGAATGCAATTCAGTTCTACAGCGATATGGAAAACTTACCGTTCTATCAAGCGGTGGAATTATTATGCGAAAAGTACAACATTAGCCTGGATGATGAGAATTATCAGAAACAAAAATCAGTATTCAAGGAAAATGCGTTGATTGCCAATCGGTATCATCGTAATGTTGATAAAGCGTTAGACTACTTGAAGGAAAAGCGAGGATTCAATGATAAGATGATTGAAGAATTTCAGCTCGGTTATGACGAAGGTGGATTCTTAAATGTATCGGCGGCAGGTATTGTAATTCCGATTCAAGATAACTACGGACGTATCGTTGGATTCACAAAGCGTGCGATTGGTGGCGACAGCAAAACACCAAAATATAAAAATACAACAGAAAATGACGTATTTCACAAGCGTCAGTTGTTGTTTAACTACCACAGAGCCATTAAGTTAATTAAGGGTACAAATACCTTGCATCTTGTAGAAGGTTATATGGACGTAATTTCGGCTCACCAACAAGGCATTGCTTGTATAGGGTATATGGGTGCAAGCCTTACGAAAGACCAGATTAAATTGCTGTATGATTTGCAGATTTTACACAATGGCAATATTACTTTTGTTTTATCTGTAGACAATCCAGATGTAGATGAAACTGGTAAAAAGATGATTGTTAAAATGCGAGAAAGCATTATAAAATATGCTCCAGACTTAAATGTATGTTGTACAGTATATCCGACCTAAGGAAGTGATTATAATGTTCTTATACCTTGTGTATTTATCAATGATTTGTATAGGCTTTGTGTTTCCTATTCGGCTATCTTTATACTTGTACAATCGGTTTGTAAAGGAATGATAAAATGCTAAAAGATTACAACGATTTGTTAGTAAACGGCTACCAAATCAATAGCTTACAAACAGTACCGCTTGATATTGCCGCTTTGAATATCATGCTTGCAGATTCTACTGACAAGCGTAGTGAATATAAAATCGCAACAGACTTTTGTAAAACAGTTCGTGATAATATGGTTAAGTCTGATATTGCAACGATGTTATCAAAGCGATGGGATAAAGATATAGCCGAAGTCAAAGATTACATCAAAGTACGTGGCAATAACGATGAAGAATTGTTACAGAAAATGCACGGCTTTGATGATTGTTGGACAGACATGAAGAAGTTTATGTCAGAAGAAGGTACTGGCTTAGGATTTAAATCATTAGATGAATCCATTGGCGGTATCAAGCGGAAAGAGGTTGTATTGCTAGGTGCATATACAAACCAAGGCAAATCGTTCTTAGCCGCTAAAATCGCCGCTCATCGCTTACTAAAATACAATGATAATGTAATGATTTTCTCCATGGAAATGCCAAGAGGACAATTCTTACAGGAAATCATTCTTGAAATTCTGCATATGAACGAACGAACTTTTCTCGATACGATTAAGACACAGGAAGGTGCAAAACTTTTCGAACAGGTTAAGGAAAAACTAGAACGAAAGTTGATTATTGTTGACGAACCATCTAAAAATATTGATGACCTTTGGAAATTTACTCAACTTGCACAGGCGAATGACTTTAATGTAGATTTCGTTGTGTTCGACCATTTCCATTTAATACCGAATATTGACGATATTCCGACACTCACAGAGAATGCCAATAAGATGAAAGACTATGTTAAACACTTTAATCTGCGCTTATTGATGCTCTGTCAGTTCAATGAAGAAAGTCAAATGTCGGTCTATGGGAAAAAGGCTAAACCGTCTGAACCTATTTTAAAGAATATCAAAGGTGCTAATGCACTTAAAGCGATTGCAGACGTAGTACTTTTGGTATGGCGACCTTACTTTACGGATGTTGGTTTAGACCCAATCGAAAGAGAAAAAATCAGATACGATACTGGTATTAAAATTGGTAAGCAAAGACGTAGGCTTAAAGGTGAAATCAAGTTTACTTATCGGTGGAATCCTAGAGATAATAGCTTGCAAGAAGTAGTAACCGATAATTAATTTTTTTTATAAAAATATAACACGATTTCTTTAAAATAGGTATTGCAAATATACAGAAATCGTGTTATAATATTTTTAGAAGTTGAAGAAAGGATGGTTGAAACATGATTATCGTTGGTAAGATGGCAAGCGGTAAATCTACACTCGCTAAGTTCTTTTGTAATCACGGCTACAAAGAGTATGCGCTCGCTGACAACTTAAAAGCCATTGTAAATCTTGTAGGATATGACATGCAAGGTGCAATTGAGATGTTATATAAACTAGCCCCATACAAGAATGTTTCAATGCTTGTACCGTTGTTAGAGCATACGCAAGCGATACAAGATTCGCCACATAACAGACTTCGTCTGCAGTACTTTGGACATGCTGTAAGAGATGTTTATCCAAACTATTGGATTGATTCTTTACGACAGAAAATAGAAAAAGAAAAGCCTCCTTATTATGTCATTTCAGATTGTCGATATAAGAATGAGTTCGATGAATTTCGAGAAACAAATCTTACACTCTTTCTAGATGTGCCAGACGAAGTTAGAAAGAAACGCCTAGTTGACCGAGATGGTTCTTACGATATTAAATCTTTCAATCATCCGTCTGAAACTGAACTAGAA
>OGVK01000146.1_pt1 | contig 10493 bp, 7 predicted proteins | sample 1575721 | NCBI WGS metagenome assembly OGVK01 (sample SAMN07581521, study PRJEB24739) | freshwater metagenome | place: Singapore | collected 2015-01 | reverse complement strand
GTTTCCCAGTCACGATACCCAGACATGGGTGTACACTAACGATGACCCGAACACCCGCTGGGTCGGGTATCAGACACGAGTGGTTGAGAGCATGGCGAAGCTCTGCTGGCTGTCCCGCAGAACGCCATCATGGGGGACGGCTCGCGGCCTGGCGCTGGATATGGCGATGAGCTGGATCGAGCGGATTAACGTCGTCTGGCCGAACCTGAACGGCACTATCGCCGGTATGCCGACCGACTGGGACGATCCCCGCAAGGGTGCGCCGCAGACGCTCTACGAGGAGCCGCACGCGCCAGCGCTTATCCTGCGCGCCTGCCTATGGCTGAAATTGTCCGGCCTGCTGTCATCCGGGCAGCTGGCGACCGTGGAAGCTGTTGGCGAGCGCTGCTGGACGTACATCGAGAGCCGCTGGCGCACAGGGCAGACCGATGCAATGCGCCATACCTGGGCGAACGATAACCAGGAATGGTTCGGCTTCTGGCAGTTCGAGATCATCGCGACGATTGCCTACATGCTGAAATACCCGGCGGGTATCCCCGGCAATATCAGCACATCAACCATGAGAGAGCGCCTGGTGCAAACCCAGGGCTGGCTTGAAGATAACGTGAGGTAACAATGAGCCTGAAACTCACCAACAATGCCCGCAGCATTCTGGCTGTATCAATCAGCGACTCCGAGACGGTGATACGCGTGAAAGTCGGCCACGGCGTCAAGTTTCCGGTGCTGACTAATACCGGCGACTGGTTCCCGCTGGCGCTGGAGGATGATTCCGGCAACATCGAGTACCTGCGCGCAACCGCCAGGGAAGGGGATAGCATTACTGTCCAGCGCGGGGCTGAAGGTTCCAAGCGTCGGGAATTCAGTGCTGGTGATCTGTGTGAGCTGCGTTTGACCGCTGGCGCGATGGACGAGCTGCAGAACGGGACGCCAAGTCCATCAGTGGTAACTGCTGTTATCAGTGACGCGGCGATTTCCTTATGAGTGTGCGCATAGCAGCGTTTTCCGGGGAGATACCGCGCGTTATCCCTCGGTTGCTGGACAATAACTATGCGCAGGTGTCGCAGAACACGAAACTGGAAGACGGCTCGCTGCTGCCGATCCGCAGGGCGCGCTACGTCAACCGGTTCGGTTTCGACTGCAAAACCTTCTACAAAACCACCGATGGGGAGTGGCTGGGCTGGCCCGGCGTGGTTCGTGTTGCCCCTGGCCCGGTGGCGGAAGATCGTCTCTATGTGACCGGCGACGGCGTGCCGAAGGTTATCACCAACGGCAAGACCTGGCCGCTGGCGGTGCCGTTCCCCTCTGCAGCGCTGACAACAGCTATCGTTTCTGGCGACGTTGACAACGAGCTGTCTTCCACCGTTATCTGGACATACACCTGGATAACGGAGCTGGACGAGGAATCAGAGCCAGCGCCATTGTCATCCGGGCTTTTGTGGAGTCCTGGCCTCGATGTTCGCCTGTCTGGCTTCCAGGCTCCACCGGCCGGGCGAGGTATAAACCGCATGCGCATCTACCGGTCACAGACCAGCAGCAGCGGCGTCACCACTCTCTATTTCATCAAAGAGCGTGAGGCGACGGCCGCCGATTTCGTGGATGTGGTGGCTGATAACCCGATTAAAGAAGTGCTGCCCAGCACAGACTACAACGCGCCGCCGGATGGCCTGCAGGGTCTTACCTCCCTGCCAAACGGCATGATGGCCGCTTTCGTCGGGAAGAAGCTGTATTTCAGTGAGCCATACCGCCCGCATGCGTGGCCGGAAAAGTACATTCTGACCTGCGACTATGAGATCGTCGGCCTGGGCGTGTTTGGCACGTCCGTTGCCATCATGACGAAGGGATCGCCGTATGTCGCCCAGGGCACCGCCCCGGAAAACATGACGATGGACCGGATCCGGGTGAACTATCCATGCATCGCGGCATCAAGCATCGTTGACCTGGGCTATTCCGTTGCATACGCGTCGCCGCAGGGTCTGGTCACGATCTCGCAGAACGGTGCGGCCGTCGCCACCGCCAGCCTGATGACCCGCGACCAGTGGCGGCAGATGCAGCCAGAGAGCTTTATCGCCGGGCAGTTCGCCGGGCGCTACCTGGCGTCTTACGCGTACCTGGATAGCGACAACATCGAGCGGCGCGGCATTATCAGTATCGACCTGTCCGGATCCCAGCCATTCCTGGAGCGATACGCCGACTACGCCAGCGCCATGTTCTTCGAAATTGGCACCGGCGTGCTGTACCTGCTGCGCGGCGGCCGGGAGATTTTCGAGTGGGACGCGATATCCGAGCCATACGCGGAAATGCACTGGCGCTCTAAGCGGTTTGTCTCGACAAGCTATTACAACTGGGGCGCTATCCTGATCGAAGGCGAAGACGCATCGAGCGACGAGCAGATTAAGGAGAGACTGGCAAAAAACGCCGCCGTTCGGGCACGAAACCGCGTCCTGATGAACGCCGATAACTCCGATGGCGCGCTGGCCGATGCCGCCCTGGGCGTCGTCACCTTTGCCGGTAGTCTACTGGAGCCGCTGGAGGAAGCTGAACCATCATTCTCCTGTGCCGTCTACGGCGATGGGGTGCTGATCGCCACTGTCTACCGGATAAACCAGATTGAACGCCTGCCTGGTAAGCGGATGTACACGACGCTGGAGATTGAGATACGCGGCAACCAGCGTATCACCGGCTTAACCGTGGCTGGCACACCTGAAGATATTGCAGGGGGTGCGTGATGGTCAGTGATAGCGAATGGCAGAAGGTGAAAGAGAAGGTCGAAGTTCTCGACGGCACTCGCGGCGATAAGGCCAAAACGAGGCGCGCCGTCCGCGCCAACGAGCTTGATGCAGCCCTGAAGCGGATAGACCAACTGGAAAAACAGGTAAAATCGTTGCTCGCTGCGCTGAATCCGTAAACTTGGTAATGGTCGTGCGTTGCCCTTTTGTCTATCATGTTGCTAAAAGGGCAACGGGGCAAACGTATGGCAAACATCATCTATGGCCGGGATGCCGAGCTGGTCAGCTGGGCCAGCGAGATAATCCACTTCCAGCCGCGTGCCGATGTGAAGGCTATCGGCTGGGAAACTGACGGTAAATTACGGGCCGTCACGCTCTGGGATGGGTTTTCAGAGTGCGACTGCAACATTCATATCGCCAGTGATGGCGGGCCAAACTGGCTTTCACGCGCTTTCCTCTGCGCGAGCTTTTCACACCCTTTCGTACAGTGGGGCATGCGCCGGGTAACTGGCCTGGTTCCCGCAAAGAACGCCGCCGCTCTCCGCTTCGATCTGCACCTGGGCTTTGAGCGTGAAGGCTTTATCCGCCACGCACTGCCCGATGACGACCTTATCGTGCTGGGCATGCTGCGGGAAAACTGCCGTTTCATACCGGAAATGTACAGGAAATGAATCATGAACGAGATCCCCTATATCCTGACCCTGCTGATTGCTGTCGCTATGTTTATGCAGCCGCAGCTGGCCTATGCGTTTATCTCTCCTGGCGACCAGGATCCGGAGAAGAAGCCGGAAGAAAAGCCGTGGGAAAAGCTGCTGATGTTCAAAAAGGGCGGCAGCAGCGCGCCGTCGCCGGATCCGAACATTGGCCTTGCTGCGATGAAGCAGGCAGAGCTTGGTGAAGAATGGCTAAAATTTGCCTATCAGCAATTTGACGTAGCAAATGAGCGCCAGAAACAGCAGGACGTAATCGCCAACCAGGTTACTCAACAGCAGCTCGATACCAGTAAGCAGGCTCAGCAGTGGGCGACGGAAGACCGCGACCGCTACAACAACACTTTCAAGCCGCTCGAAGATCAGTTCATCAATAAGGCCCAAAACTGGGATAGCGCAGACCGTCAGCAGCAGGTCGCTTCCGAGGCAAAAGCCGATGTGCTGAATAATGCCTCTCAGCAGCGCCAGGCAACTGAGCGCAACATGGCGTCAATGGGTGTTGACCCCACCAGCGGCCGCTATGCCGGTGTTGAGCGGGCTGGCGAGAATGCTACCGCGCTGGCCGCCGCCGGTGCCGAAAACAACGCCCGTAACACGGTGCGTAATCAGGCGCTGTCACTGCAGGCCGATACCGTCAACATGGGTAAAGGTCTGGCTGTTAACCCGGCTTCGTCGCTGGGTCTGTCCACCAGCGCTGGATCCGCAGCAATGCAGACCACCGCCGGGAACAATGCGCAGGCTGCTGGCCTGTCCAGTATCATGGGCCAGGGATATCAGGGTGCCATGTCAGGATATGGCAACCAGGCCAACATTCTCAACCAGCAGTACCAGAACCAGCTCAACGCCTGGCAGGCAAATCAGAATGCATCCAGTAGTTTATGGGGCGGCATCGGCCAGGTTGGAGGTATGCTTGGCGCGTCAGCAATTATGAGCAGCAGTAAAGAGTACAAAGAAGATAAGCGACCGGCGAAAGGATCACTCGAAGCTCTTCGCCGCATGCCGGTTGAACAGTGGAAGTACAAAGACGGCATTGAGGATGGTGGTCAGCATATTGGCGCTTATGCAGAAGACTTCCACGCTGCCACAGGCAAGGGCGACGGGAAATCCATCCCTGTAGTTGACGCTATCGGCATCACTATGGGGGCAATTCAGGATCTGGATAAGAAGGTTGATGCTCTGGCGAAAGGCCGGGGTCTTCCAAAAAGACAAGGGGAGGCTGCGTAATGGCTGGATTAGGATCGTTTCTTCAAGGCGCTGCTGGTGGGATTGGCATGGCTAAACAGATGGATAGCATGCAAAAACAGAATGACATGTTAAAAAAACTGGGTGATAGCCAGCCAGGAACACAACAGCCTCAACAGCAGGCACCGGGGGGCGCTGGACTGTCAACCACGCAGACCGCACAGCAACAGCCAGCAGATAATTCATGGTCTTTCATTAAATCACTGCTTGGAGGTAACTGATGGCTATTGGTGCTGGATTGGGGGCATTCATGTCCGGCCTGACACAGGGTGCCCAGGGCTACGCTCAACTAAAAAGTGATGCTGGACGAGCTAAACTGCAGGACATGCAGATCAAAAACCTCGAACAGGAGCAGGCTGACCAGCAGGCGCTGCGCCAGATAGGGCAAGACTACGGAAAGGCTGTAGAGGGTAACTTCAATCCCGACGATCAAGCAAAAATATACAACGAACAATTCGTTCCTCGATATATTCAGCAATATCTACAGCAAGGGAAAATTCCAGAGGCTCAGGCGTTTCAAAAATACGTTCAAGATGCCAACGTTCAGCAGGGTCTGAAATACGGTTCCTCGTTCATGCGTGCCGTCCAGCTGGGTGACGCTGAAGGGGCGATGGGCAGCATGGTGAAGATGTTCAATCAGCCGGGATATTTCGAAAATGGGTATTCTGCAGTGGGCGCTAAGCTGACACGCGACAAAGATGGTAACGCAGCCGGGATGGATATCACTCTGAGAAACGACGCGACTGGCGAAACCACAACGCATACTTTCAACACGCTGGAAGATGCGTACCGCACGGTTATGCCGTTCGCCGACCCGAAGAATGTTTTCGACTATGCAATGCAGCAGATCGCCGCCAGCGCGAAGAACAAGGCGGAAGTGCAGAAAGAGGATCGGGCCTGGAACCGCGACCTGACGAAAATTCAGATCCAGCAAGGGAACACGCTGGAATCCCAGGCGAACCAGTCGCAACTGCGCCGCGCTGAAGAGGCTGAGAAGCAGCGGAACGGTGGAGGTAGCACAAAAGTTCGCGAGGCGAGAGCGACAGAAGAATACCTTCGCTCTAAAGGTATGTCGGAAGAGCGCATTAATGCACTGGCTCCGCAACTGGTTGGTGTGGAAAATCAGGGTGTTCCGATAACCAAACGTATCGACAACTATATTATCGAGAAGGATAAAGACTATCAGGATAGGGAATGGAATAAGCTGAGCGATTCCGAGAAGACCGAACGCGCAGTGAATGCTTTGAAAATCCACGATCAGGGTGCTGCCGGGTATTATGGGCAGGGGGCAGGGCTGACACCACAGTCCAGCCAGCAAACTCAGGGCGCGCAGCCTCGAATGGTGATGGGCTACGACACCAAAACCGGAAAACCGGTGATGATCCCGCTGAAATAAAGATAAATTACTGAGGAATTACCGTGGCTAGAAACTCTTTGCCTTCTGAGCTTGATCTTGTCCAGCAGCCGTCTTATGGCCTGCCTGACTGGGCGCAGCGACCGCAGGCGCAAACCGTCAACACCAGCGGCGCGGTGCCGTTCCAGGCTGAATTCCTCTCTGCATCCCAAAAATACGGCGTGCCGTTTAACGTCCTGATGGGCCTGGCAGAGCAGGAGTCTTCTTTCAACCCCACTGCCATCGGCGTGCCCACCAAATATGGCCGCGCCAAAGGCCTGATGCAGTACATCGATAGCACCGCCTCACGTATGGGTATCAACCCTTACGATCCTGTGCAGTCCATCGATGCCGCTGCACGTCAGCTGCGCGAGCGCCTGGATAAAGGCTACTCGATGCAGGAGGCAGTTCAGGCGCACTTTGGTGGTGATGACCGCAAACAGTGGGGGCCGAAAACCGCGCAGTACGGCAAAGACGTTTTAGGCCGCGCCGAGAAGTTCCTGGGCGGTGGTCAGTCCGTTGCCGCCGGTCAGCCAACCCAGCAGCAGGACCAGCCACAAACTCGCATGGGGCAGATCGCGCAGGATTACCCGCCAGCGCAGAGCGCAATGGAGAACCTGGAGCAGACGCGCCAGCGCACCCAGGCGCTTCTCGATGAGATGAACAAGGAAGAGCCAGGCCGCTACCGCCCACTCACTGATGAGGAAATGCAGCAGCTGTCGCAGCACATCACGCCGGAAATGCAGCAGCAGGCGATGCAGAGCGGCAAGCCTATCGAAATCAACATCCCTGATCTGGTGCAGCCGGGCCAGGCAATGACGGCGCAGCAGAGCCAGCAGCAGCCAGAAAATCGGCAGGCAGAGCTTAAACCGTGGGAGCCGACCCTTTGGGAGCGAATTAAAGGCCTTATCCCAGGCAACAAAGATGCCGCCACAGTGGAAATGATTGCGCGCGACATTGCCAATCGTGAAGGCGTCTCTGTCGAGGAAGTCTATAAATCGATGGGTGGCGCACGTCCGATGTGGAACCCGGAAGGCCGAGCACCTATTCAGGCGCTGGCCGAAGGCGCGGGAATTGTTGGAAAACAGCTTCCCAACGTTCCCTCGGCGGTAGCGAACGCAACCCTTCGAGCTGTTCGTGGAGGTGACATTAGTGCTGATGGCAGCACGATGATGGATCGGGCAGTCTCCGCCACCAACGTACCGCAGGAAGAAAACCCGGACCCTAACTATCAGTCAGTGAGCGGCATCGATCAGTCCCTGGGCTTCTCTGTATCAAACATGTTGCCGAGTATCGGCGCGGGCGCTTTGGGGAATATGGTTTCTCCCGGCGTTGGTACTGGCGCTGGTTTTGCTACATCCGCAGCTATCGCCTACCGCGCCAGTAAAGACCAGTTCCTTGATGACGTGAAGAAAAAGGCCGAGACGGAAAAAGGTAGCAAGCTAACGGAGAAAGAGTGGGACACGCTAAAAGACACGTCTGAAGCGGCCGCCATGAAGTACGGCGCGTGGGAAGCGATCCCCGAAGCCCTGTCTAACGCCATTGCTCTGAAAATGATTTCCCACCCGCTGGTGGGCGCTACCAGAGCAGCACGCATTGCGGATGCAGCTAAACGACTGGGTAAAGAGCAGATTGCCGAGCAGGTGACTGAAACAGCCACCACGCTGGGGCAAAATGAGGCTGAAAGAGAAGTTGGCCTGTCCAACGAAAAAATGAGCGTTGCGGATGCCTTCCGCCAGCAGGCGATACAGACCGCGCTGGTAAGCGGGATTCAGGGCGGCACCATGCAGGCTGGTCGCGCCATCTATGACCGCGTAAGAGGGAATCGCGCAGCATCTACCGAAGAGCGGCCGACAACCGATCCATCTGCGCAGCCGGAGGAGGCAGCGACCGATCCGACACAGGAAGCCCAGCCAGAACCGGCAGCAACACCGACAACAGAGCAACCACAGGAAGTACAGCCTTCCGGCCCTCTTGGCCGTGCTGTCCAGAACGGTACGCAGCAGGTTGTTAACGATGTTGCCGCACAGGCAGAGCAGAACACCGCCGCCGCCGAAAACCACACCCCTGACGAGTTCATGGGGCCGGTTGGCTCGGAAACAACCGTTCATCCGGCTGATGACCCTAATGACAGCTTCCCGGCTGTAGTTCAGGGGTATCGCAACGGAAATGCTATTGTTGTCGATGAACACGGTGAAATTCTGGAGTTTGGCCCGCATGAAGTAGTACGCCCGGACGCCGCCGCAGATGTTGCCCAGCAACAACAGGCGCAGGAGGTCACTGAGCCAGTTCAGCAGGCAGAGCAGGCAACCGAAGAGCAGCCACGCCAGCCGAAGGCCGTCAGTGAAATGACCGAGCCAGAGCTGCGCGACCGCCTGAAATATCTGCACCAGCAAGCCAAATCATCCGGCGGCTGGAATGAGCGCCTGACGAAAGCCCGCCGGGAAGTCGAAAAGGCAATTGACGAGAAAAATGCGCCTGTACAGGGTGAGATAGATACCGAAGCCGTTCAGGCTAACGGCCTTACTCCGTCTGAGAATCGCCGCCTGAAAGAGTTGCTGAATAAGGACTCGCGCACGCAAGCGGAAAGCGCCGAGGCCACCCGACTTAATGAGAAGTCGCGTGCATCCCTGACCGAAGAAGTACCACAGTCAACCAATGAAAATACCGTTGGCGCTGAAGGTATGACGCTGGTTCACGGTTCAGGAAATGGAAACCTGACGCTCGATGATATCCAGATTGTTCGCGCCAATGGTCAGAAACAGGGCAAGAAAGGCCGGGTTTACGGCGGTTTCTACGGCACCTCCGAGAAAGATTCCGCGCAGGCTGAAGGCTACGCCGGGATGATGGAGGGTACGCCGACCGTCTATGATGTAAAAATTAAGCCAAGCACGAAGGTTTTCCAGAAGGAAGGGGATATTACCCGCCTTTCCGAGAACACCATCAAAGATCTGGTTTCGAAAGGTTACGGCGTTGTCGTCGGTACAGATCCGCGCGGACGTACCGAATATGCGGTCATTGATAAAAACGCCATTCAGGGTATTTCCCAGCGCGGGAAAACTCAGGAGCAGGTGGCGTCGAATGAAGAGCAGAACCCAACGCTTAACAAAGACGGTAGCCAGAAATGGTTCGGTACCGAGCGGAAGGCGAACGAGTACCTGCAGAAAAAAGGCATCACCGGCACGCATGAAATCCGTCTGGTGGATCATCGCTTCGAAATCCATCCGAAGGCTGAAGCCACTAGTGAAGCCATCGCGCCAAAAATTACTAAAAAGGCACAGCAATCAACCAACATCATCGGTGAACCTGGTGACGTGGTTCGGGCAGTGTCCTCAGGCGGGGAGACGCAAACCGGACAGATGCTGCAAATTGACAGCATCGCTGATAACGGCGACGTGTCGTATACAGACCCGCGCTCTGGTTTTAGGGGAACTATCCCGGCTTCCACGCTCACGAAAGACGCTAAATCAGGCGCTGCCTTTGAGAAGGTGCAGACGCCCGCTGCACCGGTCGATCAGAAGCCAGTATCCGGTCGCGTACCTGGCGGGCCGCGCTACAACCGTGTGAAGAAGCTGCTGGGCGCTGAAGAGGGCGATATCGTCACTCCGCAGGAGGATATCGGCTATACCACCGCTGGTAGGCAGTACCGCATTGACCAGATCGAGAAGAACGGCATTGTTCACCTGACCAACCTCGAAACCAATGGCGGCACTACGGTTAGCCTGGCAGACCTGGAGCGCGCCAATTCCCGCAGATCGGGCTTTAACCGTGTTGAGGCTGTTGCTGAACCATCACCAGCGGCACAGGAACAGCAACAAAGCGAACCAGAGGCCGAAGAGAAAACTGCATCTACCCAAACCAGGAGCGAAAAAAACGTTGCTGCTACGGATGCGGATCGCTTCTCCGGTAACAAGCTGTTTACCGCTGATAAAGTCGCCGCTGCGCGCGCCCGAATGAAGTCGAAATTTGGCCAATTGAACAGCGGCCTGGATCCTGAGCTGCTGATTGATGGGATGACTATTGCGGGAGCTTACATCGAGAGCGGTGTTCGCAAGTTCTCTGATTATGCAAAATCGATGGTCGATGACTTCGGTGCCGACGTTAAGCCCTACCTGCTGTCATTCTGGGAAGGCGCTCGCAACTATCCAGGCCTGGATATCGAAGGCATGACCAGTGTCGAGCAGAGTGCTAAAGAGCATGCTGCGCTGATGCAGCCGGAGGAAACCAAAACCCCGGCAGTGGGAGAGGTGCAGGCGAAGCCTGCAAGCCGCACGCGTAAGACTGGTAAAGCTGGAGATATGACTATCACCCAGGATTGGGGCGTAGAGCATATTGACGGTTACGGGGAAAATTCAGCCGGTCGGGAAACAGGCAGCGACCTGAAAGACGCGTTCCTGAAGGAAGCCCGCAAATACCTAAACA
>OGVK01000145.1_pt1 | contig 10502 bp, 8 predicted proteins | sample 1575721 | NCBI WGS metagenome assembly OGVK01 (sample SAMN07581521, study PRJEB24739) | freshwater metagenome | place: Singapore | collected 2015-01 | reverse complement strand
AAAATGATAAAACTGATGAAGATTTAAGTCGTCGCCCACGTCAAAATGCGACCCTGACCACAGGATGGCAAGACAGTAAATTTGGCTTCTCAACCACCTTGATGGCGAGTAGTTCATACGATAATAGTGCCTATGATGATATTACTGTTCCTGGACACTTAAGAGTTGATATGAATGGCTATTATAATCTTAGTAACGCTATCAAAGTATTTGCCAATATCCAGAATGTAGGCGATAGCAACTATCGTACAGCTTATGGCAGTGGTAGTTACTATATCAATGGCGGTCGCCTTGCTTCAGCTGGGGTAACTTTCCGTTATTAATTCTCAGCTTTAAAAAAATATATAAAACAGCGCAGTTTATGGATAATGTTTTGACCGGCATTATCCTTTTTTTCATTTCAACCTAAGGAAAAGTTATGGGCCACCGTTTAAGTAAAATTTATACCCGTACAGGCGATTCAGGCACGACTGGTCTTGGCGATGGTTCACGTGTCGCTAAAGATGATTTACGCATTATTGCATTGGGCGATGTAGATGAACTCAATGCATGCATTGGCATTCTACGCGCGCAGATTAGTCAAAGTGATATTGCAGAACAATCTGCATGGGATAAAAGCTTAAGTCTGATTCAACACTGGTTATTTGACTTAGGCGGTGAGGTTTGTATTCCCAACTATCACTTGGTACAACCCATCTCTGTCGAATACCTCGAACAAGAAATTGACCAAATGAATGAAGCTTTACCTATGCTCAAAGACTTTATTCTGCCTTCAGGCACATTAGCCTGCAGTTTCGCCCATCAAGCACGTGCCGTTTGCCGTCGCGCTGAACGCAGCTTAATGTCTGTTCATCACCGTGATCAAAATATTCAACCGAGTTCCTTGCAATTGTTAAACCGACTCTCTGACTGGCTATTTGTGGCTTCACGTACCTTGCAACGTGCTGAAGGCGGAAGCGAAGTGCTTTGGCAAAAGAATATCAACGATACTATTTAAGACGCGTATAGATGATCGAGGCTGAATTTTAGTGATTGAGCCTCGATGAAACCAAGCACCCAAAACTTTGCACGCATTTTTATTATTCTGCTTTTCTTTTTTTTAAAACTATTTTCAGATGAAATGATTAAAATCATCCTTGAATCTTAAGATCAAAGATTGTGAAAAGATCCACAACTCCATCATCAAAACTGAAAAATAAAGGCAGATAAACATGCAGATTATCGGACATCGTGGCGCACGTGGTGAAGCACCTGAAAATACTTTGGGAGGCTTCCAGTATCTTCATGACTTAGGCATTCGTGCCGTCGAATTTGATGTCCGCCAACTCAACGATGATACCTTGGTGGTCATGCATGACGATAACTTTTTGCGTACAACATCGATTGACCTTGAACTGTATAGCTGTACAGTTGATGATTTAGCTCACTATAACCAAGCGGCAATCTGGATGGATTGGCAACCTCAAGTCACGCCCACCTTAGAACAAAGTCTTAACCTTCTCCGTGAGTTTTCGCATCTTGAAGTTGAGGTGAAAGCGGTAAAGGATCTGGCAGCTGCAGAAAGACTGATTCAAAGTTTGCAGCACACTTTAACAGGTTTTGAACACACTGCGGTCATCACCAGTTTCGATTTGAAAATTCATCAAGCCTTACAGCAATCCAACTCCCAATTTAAACGTGGACTTTTGATTGAAGAAGATATTCAGAAACACGCCATAGAACAGGCTTTGACATCCGGCTGTAGCCGTATCGGTTGGATGAATCAATTGGCAACGGATGCCATGATTCAAGCGACAAAAGATGCAGAATTAAAGGTCAGTGTCTGGACCGTGAATGATGTCGAACGCGCTAAACATCTACAAGCCTGTGGGATTGACGGTTTGATTACCGATTTCCCGACCATGATGCTGCAACAGCTTGATCTGGGCTAAAAATACACTCTTGTATAGAATACAGTTTGTATAAACTTGAGACGAGTATGGCAGTTGACCTAAAGTACAATAGAAATATACCGAGCAACCAATAAAAATAGCCGATTGATTACGATAAATTCAATCTTGGCATAGTCTTATTCTGTTACTGTTTAGTACAATACATCTGTATAATAATGCTAGAGTACAAATGTTGCTCATGCTAATATGCCAGAATCTTAATCCTTACAATTTGTATTGATTTAAGTTCTCAATTTTAACCTGTTCAAGGTTTCTAGGAGTGCTGTTGGAGATGAATCCTCCCCTACCTCAAGCCCCAATTAACTGGGTTGCAGTTTTTGCCCTAGTTTTTTTACCTATTGTTGCGGTTATCGCTCTTCCCCTGTATGCCATGAATCATGATTTTAGCGCTAGCGCTTGGGTTAGTATGATTGTGTTATTGGGTGTAAGTAGTTTAGGTATTACTGCGGGTTATCATCGTTTATGGGCGCACCGTGCCTATGAAGCGACTTTACCTTTAAAAATCATTTTAATGATTATGGGTACTTTTGCTGTTCAGAACAGTATTTTATTCTGGTCTTCTGGTCACCGCACCCATCACCGCCATGTGGATGATGTAGAAAAAGACCCATATTCAATCAATAAAGGCTTTTGGTTTGCCCACATCGGGTGGATGTTACGTGATTATCCAGCAGCAGAACCAAATTATAAAAATGCACCAGACTTGTTAAATGACAAACTGGTCATGTTCCAGCACAAGTACTATGTACCATTGGTGATCTTGGTGCATACCGGTATTTTATTACCAATTGGCTGGGCTGTCGGTGATATGTGGGGCGTGGTGTTATTGGGTGGATTGGTTCGTTTAATCCTCAGCCATCACGTGACTTTCTTTATTAACTCGCTGTGCCATATGTGGGGTAAACGTCCTTATACTGACGAAAATACCGCGCGTGACAACTTCTTGCTTGCAATTGCAACTTGGGGCGAGGGCTATCACAACTATCACCATATTTTCCAATACGATTACCGTAATGGGGTGAAATGGTGGCAATATGACCCAACCAAATGGTTAATTTGGTCGTGTTCAAAACTTGGTTTAGCGAAGAACTTGCGTCGTATTCCAAGCTTTAATATTAAAAAAGCTGAACTTGCGATGAAGTTCAAATATGCTGAGCAAGATTTGGCTGTATATGGTCTAAATGTCAATGAAGATATCGCCCATGCAAAACAGCGTATTGCACAGGAATATGAAGCATTTACACATACTTTAAATGACTGGGCAAAACTGAAAGAACAGGAAATTCAAGCCAAGAAAGCATCAGTGGCTGAAAAAATTCATCAGATGGACCATAAATTAAAAGCGGACTTCCAATTGGTGGAACAACGTTTAGGTCAGCATCGTGAAACTTTAAAAACCTTGATGCGCAACATCAAAAAGAATGCAGTTTCTGAATAACCCTCAGCACTGTATGTCATGAATAAAGCTTCCAAATGGAAGCTTTATTCATTTTTAGCTGATGGTTTTGTTATAGTGGGCTGAGTCCAATCGCCAGATCCCATTTTATGTTGTTCAATTCACGCTACCCCACCCTCAGTCCGAAACTTTACCATCAGCAAATGCCACTTCCTCTTGTTGGCGCAAAAGCTGGGCATTTCAATCAAGCATTGGCTGAAGAACTGCAATGGAGTGCCGAAGAACAAGCCGCTTGGGTGGAAATCTGTAGTGGACAACGAACTTTTTCTGAATTTCCACCACTTGCCATGGTCTATGCTGGACATCAATTTGGACAATGGGCAGGACAACTTGGCGATGGTCGTGGCTTACTAATTGCGCAAATCTTAGATAAGAAGCAACAAACCATAGATTTGCATTTAAAGGGTGCAGGTCAAACCCCGTATTCACGCATGGGAGACGGACGTGCGGTTCTACGCTCAGTCATTCGTGAGTATTTGGCAGGACATGCCTTAAACGCACTCGGCATCCCCTCCAGTAATGCTGTCGGATTCACTTCATCAACACAAGGTGTCCAACGTGAAAAATTAGAACTTGGTGCGATGCTCCTCAGGACATCCGACTGCCATATCCGTTTGGGGCATTTTGAGTGGATTAATCAGTACCAATCTGACCTGTTGGCTGACTTTACCCAAAAATGTATTGAATGGCATTATCCTGAATGCCTAAACGCAGAACAGCCGATCTTGGCTTTTGCAACGCAAGTCGTGCAACGGACTACAATCATGATTGCCAAATGGCAGTTGGTCGGTTTTGTGCATGGTGTTATGAACACCGATAACTTGAATATCACAGGTTCCACTCTGGATTTCGGTCCATACGGCTTTATGGAGCGTTTCCGCACGAATTGGATTAACAACCATTCCGATTATCAAGGTCGCTATACCTATCAGCAGCAACCGAGTATCGGGCATTGGAATTTATGGATCTGGCTCAACAATTTAATGCCTTTGATCCCCGAAGGTTATGAAAAAGAGCAATGGAAAGAAGATTTAACCGCATGCTTAAACCATTATGAGCCGACCTTCCTCGAACATTACCGTTTAGGGCTTTGTCAAAAAATGGGCTTGCCTGATTTTCATCAAGAGAGTTTTGATTGTGGCATGCTCTTCTTAAGAATTTTGCAATCTGAACAACTGGACTACACCCAAAGCTTTATTCGTCTGCAAAATAAAGAATATCAACCGCTCTTGGACGACTGTCTTGATCGACGTCAGTTCGAGCAGTTCTTGCAGCAATATCAATCGATTCGGGAGCATCAAGATCAAGCCGCATTAGATCAAGCCATGCAGCAGGCTAATCCTCGCTACATTTTGCGTAATCATATGGCACAGCGGGCAATTGAGTTGGCAGAGCGCAATGATTTTTCAGAGGTAGACCGCTTGTTCAGCTTGCTCAGCCAGCCATTTACAAAACAGTCTGATGTAGAGCGCGCTGAAGATTTAGACCCATTACCAAACGATATGCCTGAAGTGATGGTCAGTTGTTCTTCTTAAATTGTCGATTTCCTCAACGCGTTTATCCACATTTTCTGTGGATAACGTTGTGGTTATCCACAGGAAAACTCGTTTTATCTACAAACCTTAATCTTCTGGATACTCAAAACGATAACCTACACCATATACCGCCTGAACCCATTCATGACGGTTGCCTGTTTCAGCTGCATCCGAAATCTTACGACGTAAGTTCTTAATATGGCTATCAATCACACGGTCAGCTACTTCAAAGCTGTCTGGGTTGATATGATCCAGTAGCTGTGCACGTGAATAGACTTGACCCACATGCTCTAAAAACAACTCCAGTAAACGAAACTCGGTCGGGGTTAAATTGAGGGTCTTTTGTTGATACCAAATGCGTTGTTGCGCTTTATCCATACGGAATAAAGACTGATCTTCAGGCTCAGCCTTGCGCTCTAAACGGCGTAACACGGCTTGGACACGCGCCACTAATTCTTTCGGGCTAAAGGGTTTACACACATAGTCGTCTGCCCCCATGTTCAAGCCAAGCACACGGTGGATTTCTTCCGTACGTGCAGTGACCATAATAATCGGCAAATCCGACTGTTCACGGACTTTACGGCAAATGGTCAAGCCATCCATACGAGGCACCATTAAGTCTAAAATCATCAGACTCGGTTTACGCTGCGTAAAGCTATCGTAAGCTTCCTGACCATCATGAAACATACTGACTTCAAAGCCCGCTGCTTCAAGATAATCGCGGACCAATTGTGCAAGTTCTACTTCATCTTCAACCAGCATAATATGTTTCATACATACTTCCTTTTGTGTTTCATTTTTTTGGGAACGTTAACTTGCAACGTAAACCACCCAAAGGCGAATGATCAAAACTCAATTCGCCGCCCAAAGCTTGCGCCAGTTTAGCCGATAAAGCCAAACCTAAACCTGTACCACCGGTGCTCCGCGTACGCGAGTCGTCGACTCGATAGAAACGCTCACCGAGTCTTGTTAGTTGCTCATCAGTTAAACCATATGGACTGTCATCGACATAGACTGTCCAATCTGTTGCAGACTGTTCCGTATGAACTCGAACCTGACCACCTGCTTCGGTATAACGAATGCTATTACCCAACAAATTGACCATGATTTGCTTAAAGCGGTCAATATCAAGTTGTAACTCAGCGCCCTCACCTTCGACACTAATGCTTAAATGGGCCTGTTCAAATTTAGGCTTAAAGTTTTCCACTTCTTGCTCAATCACCGCCCACGGGTTCACGGTTGCAAAGTAACAGTTTAATTGCTGTGCTTCCGCTTGTGCCAAATCGGCCAAGTCATGCGTGAGTTTTTTCAAACTGGTGACTTGGCGTAACATCGATTCAAAATGCTCAGGCGTTGGTTTTCGAATTCCGTCTTGCATCGCTTCGATCTGCGCTTGTAACACTGCCAGCGGTGTTTTCAACTCGTGCGAAGTATCTGACACCCACTGACGACGCGAAATTTCATGCTGATCTAAAATCACAGCCAGTTGGTTCAGTTCATTGGATAAATCACCCAGCTCATCGTTTCGATTCACTTTAACTTGATGCTGAAAATTACCCTTTGTTAATTCACGCGTACCATTCAACAAGCGTTGAATCGGTGTCTTAAAATAAGTCGCAAGCAACAACGCAGCAATTAAACTAGCAAAAACGGTTAAACCATAGACCAGCAATAAATAACGTTTTTGGTTACTAAAGAAGTTGATACTCAATGCATCATCTTGATCAAGGACTGGTTTCAGCCCCAAATACCCCACCACTTGGTTATTCACCACAATAGGACGGAAAGAAACTTGATCATCCGAGGGTTCACCGACCACAAACTGACGCTGCGTATCGTATAAAGACAAACGCGAGCTCAGACCCAAACGGTCAGGCGTGGAAATAAACTGTTTTTTGCCTGTGTTTTGTTTGCTCTCTTGTTCAATCTCTTCTTTTTTACGATCTGGGCGGAACACATTTTGATTGGCGCTGAGTGGAAACTTTAAACCTTCGAAGGGTTGAAACTCCGAAGGTAAGTTTTCCTCCAAAGCTTGCAATTCTTGTTCGGTTAAAATCTGTTTTTCATGTTTGACTTCAGTGGTAGAGACATCACTGAGTAAGGTTTTGGTATTTTCTTTAAAATAACGCTGTTGCAGAGCAATATCGTACTGGCGGCGCAACCACCAACGAGAGAGACGGTCATAATCATCTGGCGCGGCATGTCCTTCAATCTGCAAAATTTGCGCTTGAATGGCATTGCCCCAGTCATGATAGGTACTATAAACGCCAGCCAAGTTATCAATCAGATGATCGAGCTTTTGCATTTCCACGTCCGCCACATATTTGGCAAAATTCTTTTGCATCGTCCAATGCAGCACACCTAAACTCACCGTGGTAATCACCAAAGTGGTCAGCAATACAGTGAGGAATAAGCGTAAAGCAATCGGTACGCGGCGAATCTTCAAAAGCAGTCTCTCGGTCATTCTTTTGCCTTGTTATTGTATAGAACACTGCATCAAAAAACTCTCCATTGTTTCTACATCTTTATGATTTAATCTTTAATCATCCAAAATCACATGCTCTTGTATGGGGGAGTTGTAGAATGAATAAGATGACAAAAATTGCTTTAGCCACTGCCAGCGTTTTATCTGTAGGTGCGTTGACTGCCTGTCAATCCACCCAAGCATCGAAAGATATGGAGCAGTCGCAACATATGCATGGTCATTATCAAAAAGACCGTCACATGACACCTGAACAACGCGAACAGTTTGAAAAAATGCGTACTGAACGTAAACAAGTCATGCAAGACATTAAAAAAGCCTGCGATGGCAAAGCGGTGGGTTCAGCAGTCCAAGTCAAAGCAGGTGAGCAAACACTAGAAGGCACATGTGCGATTACATTTAAACCGAACCGTGATGAAATGAAACGTGGTGAACATCACCCAATGCGTCGCGATAAAGCAGATCGTGGTGAATTCCGTGGCATGCATATGCATCGTGGCGAACCACTAACCGATGCGAAACGTGCTGAGTTAACCCAGCAATACGATCAACGTTTAGCTGAACGTCAAGCGCGTCAACAAGCTGCGACCAAAGCCTGCCAAGGTCAAACCGATGGTAAAGCCGTGCAGCTAAAAGTCGGCATGCAAACAATAGATGGCAAATGTATCGTTCACTTCCAACCTAAAGCCCCTGTTTCAGCACCGAATAAAGCCGCTTAAGCCACTCTAAAAAGCATAAATAGATAAAAAAGGCGCAAATTGCGCCTTTTTTATTGGACATAACTTTTTACGCTTTTTGACTATTTGTATCATTAAAAAAAACATAAAAACGTTTACACTCAATGTACTTAGAAAATTCAAGCCACCTTTTTTTGACTTTACAGTCACTAAGAAATGGGGGGCAAGTGCTTGTACCTTATAACAAGATGTTGCACGATTAACTTGTACTTAAAAACGTGTCATTGAAGGCACGTCACCATGTTTATTAGGATTATAACGCTGGTTAAAACCAGTATTGAGGAAAACCGACATGCCACAATACAAAGCGCCCTTACGTGATATGCAGTTCGTTTTGCATGAATTACTAAATGCTGAACAACATTATGCAAAACTTCCTGCTTTCCAAGAAACCGTAAGCCGTGAATTGGTTGACCAATATTTAGAAGCTGCGGCTGATTTCTGTGAAAATGAATTGTCTCCAATCAACCAAAGTGGCGACCGCGAAGGTTGTACTTGGAATGATGGTGTAGTTACGACACCGACTGGTTTTAAAGAAGCGTACCAAAAATATATCGAGTTAGGCTTCCCTTCTCTTTCTGCTGAAGAACAATACGGTGGTCAAGGTTTACCTGTTTCTTTGGCGAACGTAATCTCTGAAATGGTCGGTACTGCAAACTGGGCTTGGGGTATGTATCCTGGTCTTTCTCACGGTGCAGTACGTACTTTAGAACACCACGGTTCACCAGAACAGAAAGATACTTACTTACCAAACCTTGTATCAGGTGTTTGGACAGGCACGATGTGCTTAACAGAATCTCATGCTGGTTCTGACTTAGGTATTATCCGTACTAAAGCTGAACCAAATGCAGATGGTAGCTATGCAATTACTGGCGAGAAAATCTTTATCTCTGCTGGTGAGCACGACATGGCAGAGAACATTATTCACATCGTACTTGCACGCCTTCCAGGTGCACCAAAAGGCACTAAAGGCATTTCACTCTTCATCGTACCAAAATTCAACTTGAATGCTGATGGTACTGTGGGTGAGCGTAATGCAGTTCGTTGTGGTTCGATTGAACACAAAATGGGTATTCATGGTAACGCAACTTGTGTCATCAACTTTGACAACGCAAAAGGTTACTTGATTGGACCTGAAAACCGTGGTCTAAACTGTATGTTTACCTTCATGAACACAGCACGTATCGGTACAGCGGTTCAAGGTCTTGCTGCATCTGAAGGTTCTTTCCAAGGTGCGCTTGCCTACGCGAAAGATCGTTTAGCAATGCGTTCACTTTCTGGTCCTAAAGCACCTGAAAAAGAAGCTGATCCAATTATTGTTCATCCAGCTGTACGTAACATGCTGTTAACGCAAAAATCTTTTGCTGAAGCAGGTCGTGCATTGGTTTACTTATTGTCTTTCCATGCGGATATCGTAGAACAAGGTGCAACTGAAGAAGAGCGTAAATACTCTGACAACATTTTGTCGTTACTTACTCCGATTGCAAAAGCTTTCTTAACTGAAACAGGTTCTGAATCTGCAAAACACGGTGTACAAGTGTTTGGTGGTCACGGCTTTATTTCTGAACATGGTATGGAACAAATTGTTCGTGATACCCGTATTTCATGCCTATACGAAGGTACGACAGAAATTCAAGCTTTGGACTTGTTAGGTCGTAAAGTTTTGGGTACTCAAGGTGCAATGTTGAAAGACTTCACCAAGATTATTCACAAATTCTGCGAAGCGAACAAAGACAATGCAGCAATGAAAGAATTTGTTGAGCCACTTGCTGCACTCAACAAAGAATGGGGCGACCTCACCATGCAAATTGGTATGCGTGCAATGCAAAACCCAGAAGAAGTTGGTGCTGCCGCGGTTGATTACCTGTACTTCTCTGGTTATGTAACGCTTGCTTACCTATGGGCTCAAATGGCGTTGGTTGCACAGCAAACCCTTGCTGCTGGTACAACTGATGTAGATTTCTACAACGCTAAAGTGACCACTGCTCGCTTCTACTTCAAGAAAATCTTGCCACGCGTTCGTTCACATGTTGACGTGATTGCAGGTGGTGTAGAGCCATTAATGTCATTAGATGCGGAACACTTCGCGTTCTAATCACACTTTAATGTTGCTTGCAATGTTAATTTGAAAAAAAAGGACTGGTCGGTTTTGACGGTCCTTTTTTTATGTAATCAATGCTAAATTTAATTCTATCAATAATACGTGTGATCGCGTGTTATTCCACACTCGGCACATGATGTAGACAACAAAGGTGAACTAACTATGCCAATTTATAATGCACCGCTTGCAGATATGAAATTCATCTTAAATGATGTTTTTAACGCAGAACAATTCTGGCA
>OGVK01000144.1_pt1 | contig 10526 bp, 22 predicted proteins | sample 1575721 | NCBI WGS metagenome assembly OGVK01 (sample SAMN07581521, study PRJEB24739) | freshwater metagenome | place: Singapore | collected 2015-01 | reverse complement strand
CCGAAACAGTGCTCTACCCCCGAAGATGAGTTCACGAGGCGCTACCTAAATAGCTTTCGGGGAGAACCAGCTATCTCCCGGTTTGATTGGCCTTTCACCCCCAGCCACAAGTCATCCGCTAATTTTTTTTATACTGCCTTTTATGTACTTTTCTAGGATTAGGTGTCACCTGTTTCCATAAAAATGAGTTACCATCAGCAGCTACAAAATGCTTTCGACCATGCCGTAGGATAACTACAGCATCACCTAAAACATAGCCCTTTTGTACATCACCATCAAACAACATCTTTAGGTACACGTACATACCTGTCTTTGCTTTATGTGCTTTCATTCTTCACCATTCCAAATGTTACGTATAAAATCTACCTGAACTTGCTCTTTAATGTACTTCCGAGCTTCAGGTGTACTATTTACAAACTTGTTTTTTACTGTACTAAGACCACGTACATTCTGCATTACACTATCAGGGTTTAAGAAAGCTCCCATCATAATACAGAAATCTAGTGTTGTTTGAACACCTACCTTAGTGTTTTGTAAAGCTGTAATTGGTGGGAATAACTTATTCATGCCTTCATTAGATACTTGAATAGTACCTACATGAATGAAGTTAAGCATTGCTGCAAACTCCCTCATACAGTTCCAAACCTCCTCTAATTGATTGGTATCATTTGCACCAATACCATCCGTAGCACGGATACGACCAGTCATATCTGTCATTACACAGAATGGATTGTGCTTCTCAATGATACGCTTAACCTGTGCAATAGACATACCGTGAATATTTACCATGCGTATAGCATCAAAGCGTCCTAGAACAGCATTATACTTTTCAAGGATAGCACCTTCTTTCTTACTCAAAACTTCTTGTGCCCTTAAATCAATAAGTTCTTGACGACCAATCTTTAAGACAGTCTGATACAATCGAGGTACAATTAATTTTGTAGTACCTTCGTTAATCAGAATAAGTAAAGGTCTGAACTCAGCTTCATCACCACGTTCTAACTTAGCTTTGAACTGCAATGCCCATGACACTGCCCATCTAAGTAATAGTCCTGTTTTACCTGCATCTGTAGGAGCAGCTAGTGCTATGTTATCACCATATAATGCACCACGATTGTTATCATCGAAGCTAGGCGGTAGGAAGTCCCATACAAAACCATGTGTATTTTTAAGACACATATCAACGAGTTGCGAGATAGGTGTATCATCCCATGCACCATCGTCTTGCATTTGACTGCGTTTGTTTGATTCTTCAGCTAGCTTAGCTAACTCATAACGTAAGTCAATCTCAACGCCTTCCTTGTATTGTTGTAGCAAAGAAGTCGCCTTGCCTTCAAAGCGTAATTCCTCTAATTGAGAAATAGTTGCATTGATTGTTGCAGCATCTACAGGCTTTCGTAACTGATTGATTAATAGTTCAAATGCTTTAAGTTGCTCCTCCTTTAGAGTAGCCGATAACTTAAGCATCGTTGTTAGCTTGTCATAATCCACAAACTCGTCTTCTAAGTATGTTTTGAAATACTTAGCAAACCATTTGAGCATAATCGTAGTATTACGATCAAACGAGTCTTTCGGCACACTGCTATACAGTATGTCAAACTTTTTACGTGTACTTAAAGCTTGAAGTAAGTTTCTATCAAGCATTGAATAAATCCTCCAACTGTTTAGGATTCAAGTCTTTAGGGTCAAAACCATCGGGGATGTTAGCGCACTTATAGGGGATTCCAAATAGATCAAGTCTACGCTTAATCTTGAACTCCCCATTATGCCCTGCTTCATCACCATCTAGTGCCAATACAGGTATAGACTTGTTATCTATAATAAAATTAAGCTTATCATCGGTGAAGTTTGTACCTAGTAAGCACATACAAGCCTTGCCTGTATAATGATTGACCTTGATAGCTGAGAATAAATCCTCAGTTAAAACAAGGTCTTTGTCATTTACATCAGATTTAGGTTGTAAGTACACATACCCTTTTTGACTATCCCTATAATACACAAGCCACTTTGCACCGTTGTAACCTGTGGTATCTCTACCTAAGTCTACACCATCAAATGAGAATACTAAGCGTTTATCCACCTTGTTATACATAGGCTTAAAGGGCATAACCAAATAAAGACTCATACCTTTAGAATGTAGTAAAGTAACAATAGTTCTGAGAACCTCTTTATCTACTTTATCTATCGGTATGCAGTCCCCCTTGCTTAGATACTTCCTATGGATGATAGGAGCTGCGTGTGGCTTCGCTGCGATCTCCTTATATACCTTACCACCTTTTTGACAACGATGGCAGTATGCAGACCAGTACGCTTCTGAGTTATATACATCCATAGCTGCTGTAGCTTCAGCACCATGCACCACTCTACGTTTCTGACCTACAGGTACAGCTTTAGCTTGATCTATCCATTCTGAGTGGTGCATTGAATATTACCACCGTACTATAAAAGCGTTATTGGCACTTTCGAATATAGCTACATAACCACGCATTTCTAAAGCATACGCAATGTTCTGTAATTCAACTAAGCCAACACTTTGATTTAGATACATTTTAACAGAAGTTAATTGTGTCTTATCCTTGAAGTCTACTTGACGTGCAATCTCTGCATCAACGGCTTCGAGATAAGCTTGCACAAACTGTGCTCGTTTATCTTTGAATGCTTTACGTACATCAGATGCAGAACTTGTTAAAGGTGCAGCTAAATCTTGTAAAGTTAAGTCAGTCATGAGTTTCATCTCTCTTTATGAAGTTGGATACAAGCACATAATTTGTAGTTGTGCAGCACGTACTACCATTAAGTTAGGTAGATCAGACTTTTTGATTAGACTACCGATAGGGAATCGTTCTACACGATCACTAGATGCAGTAACAACCAAAGCATGTTTTGTTATACGTGACATACCATCCTTATCTGTAGTGCATTGTACGAATGTCATAGCAATTAAACCACCTTGCTTATGCCGTAACACTGTACCTTTGGGTAATGTTTCAAATTCAGCAATGTCCATAGATCACCTATTTAGCTATCAGTTGTAGTTGCCATTCACCCATGACCACTACATTAGGCATACCATCAAACAACACATCAGGGTAGGTTGTGTGGTTATCCACCACTGTACCTGTATCGCCTAGTTTCAGACCTAAACGAATATCTGATTTGTTAAGCTTATCGAGTTTAACACGATCACCACGGTTAAATTTACCGTTCATCTTACCAACCTCTCTTTTGTTTACGAGCTGTGTTACGGATATTACTACGTTTTTTAGCTTCATAAGCACGTTGTTCTTCAATGCTTACACCTCGTTTCTCTGATTTAGGGATGCGAGCAACATGACTTAATGCTTCTAAGTCATCACTATGTTCTAAGAAATCTTTTGGATTAATGTTCATTAAAAACTCCAAAGCCTAACTAAATGCTAGGCTTTATTTAAATTTACGGGATGTGCTTATTACAAAGACTGACTACATGGGCTAGTGTTACGTAGGTAATGCAGAATCTTTTTAAGAACTGAACCACAACCACCTAACTTGATTAGGAGTTTATGTAATAAACTCGGTTTTGACTTGTGAGTAGATGCCCCTACAACGTGTGTAGCTGAGCATACAGCCTGTTTTTTAATGGGTGCTACTGCATACTTATTCAAAGGGATAACGTCCCCATACGCATTCACCTGTAAGCCTAACCAACGCTTTAGCTGGTATTTGTTCAAACATGTTTTATCTTTTAACCATTCTTCAGGTAAATGAGTAGTTAAAACAAATGCTGTAGAACCATCTGCAACTGACCAAGCTGTAAATGCACACGTAACGTGATCTACATCTGCACCCCAGTTATATGCTTCTGCTAGTACACAACGGTCATGGAAAGAGTCCTTATGGGAACACCATTTAGCACCAGACTTAATAAACATGGCATGGATTAGTTTAGCGTGATTCCAGTTATATACAGGTACACGGATAGACGGAGCACGATTATTATGTAGATTCATATACTTAACCTTTTACAGAATAGCTGAAATAGCGTGGATAGTTACCATAGGTCTTAACAAAGTTATTAACTTCATTTACACAAGCACCATAATGTAACACTAGAGAACGTGCTGCTGCTACTAAAGCAGGCGCAAACATTAATAATGAGTCCCCTTTCTCTACTAAAGCAGGCACGACTTCACTTGAGTTTGGTTCACTTTCGTCACGTAAGCACTGTTGGCTTAGAACAAATAGAGCAACACTAGGTTTAATACCTAGTAAGCTAAGTAAACTATTCTGTAGTGGACTAAACGACCAACCTTTTAAAGTAGAGAATCCTACCTTATAGTACACAGGCTCACCATTGATGCTGTTCAAAAGGCTATCATTATTACAATTGACTTGTAATGTTTTTGTAGCACATAAGTGTACAGTATTATGCACACTGTCTTCCAATGGAAGCAAGATAGCACGGAGTACCTGTTCCACCTTATGGTTAAACACAGCATTGCCTATGTAAGCAACGTCTGCATATTTAGACACTTTAGGTGTCGGGCGTTTAGAGTTGTTAGGTTTTTTCATTGTGTCCTCCTACGGACTGTGGTTGTAAATTAAATACTGATTACACCATGCACTAGACATGGTGCAATTATATTTAATCTAATGTAATTGTAAATTAAATAGTAGCTTCTATAGGCTTAGCATATAACCAATGTAGCTATGGTATTTACGCTCCATATCAGGTGTTTTAGGAGCACTTAAGACATGTCCTAAGTCACCCATGTCTACAGTAAGTAAGCCGATACTAAAAGTTTTATTTCCCATTTTGATACCTCTCTTTTTAGTTACGATAGATTTGCTTTGCTGCTTTAATACGTATAACATCATCAGCACTAAGACACTGACTAATATTACAAGTACCATTATAAGAAGGACTAATGACATGATCTTCCCCTGTACCTATAGGTGCAACTTTCTGATATGAATGGGACTGTTGAAGATGCTGCAACATTTTATCATTCAATGGTACATCTGTGAGAACCCATAGAATATCCCCATTTAACACTGCAATAGCTAGTGTGTTATCTACAATAATAGGGCTTAACTTATGGAAGCTTTGCCCTACACTGCCGTTGTAGCTTGTGTTTACTTCTAGTAGCATATACTCACCACTGTAATCCTGCCCTGTTTGTATCACTGGATAATGGGTCCGTAATAAACAAGTGACCTTCTGAGTTCTGCATTATGTTACCCATGTGCATGTCTTCCATTGCACGATATAAGCCTAAGAACTCATCCATGAACTGCTCACGGATATAACTACAATAGCTATCATAGTAAATATCTTCGTTTATCTTTTGTAGTTCGTCCATGACACTAAAGCCAACGACCTTCTCAATAGAACCATCATAATTACGAAGACGTATCTTACCCATTGCATATATATGTGGCATCCAGTCTTCTGTACGATTTAGCATACAGTTACGGATATAACGGTAGTTCTCTGTGTCCCGCTCTGAGAACCAGTATTTTATGATCTTGTTTGTACCTAACAATCGTGAAGTAAAGCTGTATGCACCTTCACCACATGCTACACTAGCTATTCTATCATCCCATTTAGCAGTATCTTTCGCACTGATTAGGCGTAGCTTAGCTAGAACATGTCTGTGTATATTAAAGGCAGTGCAGTTAAAGGTTGAGCATATCGCTACGCTAGACAAGCTCTCGACTATAGGTTTTAGAAGGTGGTCGAACTTACAGTGATCTATACGGAACTCTAAATTAGCTAACTCCGTCTTCTTATCAGCTAGTAATGGCATAATTCCAGTAGACATAAATAAGCTAGTCTTTCCAAGAGGTTCGCTTAATGTACGATCTAACATATATAACCCTATTCTACCCATATTCACTGCTAACTTCTTAGCTTCAAATGCTTGCATACTTAGTATGTGCAGTTCTTTAAAAGTCATATTCTTAAACATGACTACAGGTAAACCTACATAGTTGCCATCTTTTATGATGCTGTAATTTTTACCTACAGACACGTAATCACGTTTAGCTTCATTTAAAGTAGCTTTTAAAGCGTCATTAATGCGAACTTGTAACTCGGGTACTGCTATTGCTGCATTCATTTCATTCATGGTGTGTACCATCCATATTGAATTTAAAAATTGAGTTGTGAGTACGCCATCAACTGACAACGTACTTTGCTGCTTCTGCTTGTTTAAGACATTGTTGGATAACATAAGCCTTCTGTGATAATGTCAGATTATCGAAGTCTACATAAAACAATGCTTGGCTCATTTTGTTTGTATCTATACTAGACATATTCATACGCTAATATCGAACCCCTTTGAGAATTTATCTGCTGTAAAATGCCCGTATGGTAGACTGTACGAACCACATAAAAAGCCTGAGCGTACCTTTCTACCTTTAACAGTACCTACTGCAATACAGTCTTGACACAATGCTTGGCTAACATTGTATAGCTTGTCATACACCATCATATCATTAGGCATAACAATACTAACAATAAGCATTGACTTAGCTAGCCCTGTATTAGTGTCCTGATAGTATTCAAGCGTTACACCCAATGGCAGTATAGTAATGCCCTGCTGTTTAATTACGTCAGTAACGTAGTCAACTGCTTTTACAATTGCAGCATCATCATATTGCAGCGTAGCTAAATTAGCATCCAACATAACACCACGTTCTTTCCAATGACTGTGTAAGTCAATGTTGAGGACGTAGTGAACCATAGGGTTGCGTTCTTCTAAGTGAATCATTGTGTACTCCTACACGTTTGTAATTACTTATTGAGTACACCTACCTACATAAGTGTACTTATAAATAATCTAGTCTTTCTTGTTTCGTTTAGGCTTCTTGGATTCTTCCCAAATACCCCACAGAATGTGCATCATACTTGCTATGCTGACCTCTACCATTACAGCAAGCACTTCCAAATGAAGTTCATGCAGAACGTAGTATGTACCTGTAAGGACACCCACAGCACCTAAAATAATATACGTGTGCTTGTTAGCTAGGAAAGACTTTCGTTCTTCCGCTAGCTTTTTATCACGTTCATCTAGCAGAGCCATAATTTCGTCTAGCTGATTCTTATCCATAGTTAATCACCCTTATTGTGAATAAAGAAGACGTAAGCATAACCACAATGTAATAGATTACCCAGTAGCACCATGATGGTTGCGAACCAACCTACCTGTGATGCGCTGAACTCTAAGCCATTGAACAGAATACTGTGCCACATAACACTAAGCATTGCAATGTTGGCAGCAAGTGTAAATAGCGGTAAGACTAAGCCTAGAAATACCTGTTTACGGCTAAGTTTATCGAGTTTTGGCATACTTGCCTTAATTGCTGTAATCATTCTTCAATAACCTCATTAGTTTATGCTACGTTTAAATCTTTAAGGTACTGAATAGCAAAGTTCAACAATGCTAATCTGTGGGGATTACGTGCAAAGTTAAACATATTATTATAGTCCCACTTAGCACCCTTTTTAGATTGTTTAGACTTCACAGGATAAAACCATAATGCACGCTTAGATGAAGCATGCTCAGGGCACTGTTCTTTAAAGTCAAGGAACATAGCCTTTTTTATATCAGAATCCACGTAGTCATCAAGGAAATTACCACAAATCCCTACGGATAAGTATATACAATAAGCCGAAGTATAATCCCAATGACCTGACCTAATCAAAAACTCACGAAAGTATTGGGTACTTTTAATCTTCGCTATATCTTCCCAATTGTCACGCACAAATTCTAAACGCTCTATAAGTGTGTCGTACATTACAGATCTCCTACATAGTTTAAGTCTTTAAGGTACTGAATAGCAAAGTTTAACAATGCTAGTCGGTGTGGGTTACGGGCATAGTTAGCCATATTATCATAGTCCCAAACAGCACCCTTTTTAGCTTGTTTAGCCTTCACGGGATAGAACCATGATACACGTTTAGATGAAGCATGTTCAGGACATTGCTCTCTAAATTTAGTAAACATTTCCTTTTTAACATTTGTGGTTATATACCCGTCAAAAAAGTTAGTACAAAGACCTCGGCATAGGTACATGCCACAACTAGACGTATAGTTCCAGTAACCTGAGTTACATAAGAAAGATTGGTAAGCTGCTATAGTTTTAAACTGCGCTATAGCGTCCCAGTTATCCCGTGCAAATTCTAAACGCTCTATAAGTTTTTCGTACATTACAAATTCCCCACATAGTTAAAGTCTAACCCACACTCAGTTAGCATACGTTTAATACTGGCTAACTTAGATTCCACACTAACGCATTTATTAAGATAATTCTGCATACGTTCTTGGACAAAGTCGTACTGTTTAAGTACAAATTCACCATGAGCAGCATAATACTGCTGTGTAGAAATTAAATCATAGTACAGCGCATGAGCACAGTCTAATAGATCAACAAACTTGTAATCATCCGATACAGGTAGACATAGCACACGCCACATCATCAAGCCATTGAGATACTTTTCATCCTTTAGCTTAGTAGTACCTAGACCTAATGGGTAATGTACAGCATGGTCATAGTCGTGAAGTACACGGTACATTAGATTAGTACGTTTAGACCAGTACAATTGATATTGTCCACCTGTATAGATAGGCATAGCCTTACCATCGTTTACGCATAGCTCATAAGCTTCTCGGATTGCCTTGCCTGTACTAGGTACGTTGTGCGGATTACTTACAAATTCAACTTGCAAGTTCACCTTCTGCAAGGACTTAGCCAAAGCTAGACTAAAGATGTTGTCCATGAATTGATCTTTAGCTACAGAATTTTCGTTGTTGTAGCCTACATAGTCTTGGACTGCCCAAGTTGGATTACTTGCACAAATGCTTAATGCTCTCATTGGATTCTCCTGTATGAGCGATGATTACAGCGACTTTATAGCACGCAGCTATAATTGCATAGTCTACTACGAAACTATGCTATATGGATGCGTGAGGAGCTGCTAGAGGTATGTTTATATGCTAGTCATGCTCGGACGTATCACAGCGTACCATTATGTACACGAACCAACCTACTATAGAAACTAGCGTTATAGTTAAAGCGAGTACAGAACAGTTATTGTAATCACATAACCATGCAAACATATTTAGGATACATTTCTGCATGTATGGACTGTGCATTAGTGTAGCACAGAACCATACAGTGATGAATAATCCTATGGCTAGGTACATAGCGAACAAGTCCCAACCTTTAAGAGCTGAACCCTGTACACGAGGCACAGGGTCGTTAGTTTTATCAGTACGCTTGATCATAGTTCAGTATCCATTACAGACAATTGTTGTTTCATTTGATCAATAGCAGCTAGAGCAGCTTGTGTATTCTTCACATCAGCACCATCACGGATAGCATTGTTCAAGCGTTTAAGCATAGACTGAACCATAGCTTGAGCATCGAATACGGTCAATAAGTCCTTTTCAGGTTTAAAGTCGTACCACATCGAAGCCATAGCATTCTCAAGCACGAAGGTACGAGTACGGTCAATCTTGAAGATACGACCTTGAGCAATAGCGTTTTGGTCATCAGGATTGTCACGTTGTAAAGTACGTACTTCACCTAAAGCAACTGCCCACTCAACCAATGCAGACTTACGAGAACCTTTCGGCATGGCATTGACTAAGCTATCAAGCAGTGTAGTGTCACCGTGTTTATTTATATGCGCTAAACACGATACAGCAGCACGTTGAATGTCCCAATCCAAAGACTTGCCTTTGCGTTCAATAGACTCAATGGCTTTCTTAATGTCCGCCACGTTATCCAGCACAACCAAAGTTTTAGCTTTAGGTGTACGTGCTGAAGTTTTAGCGGTAGTTTTTGATGCAGTCATGGTAAGACTCCTGTAGTCATGTGTTTTCATGTGTTTTTACCATTGCATAGTCTAGCACTAGGCTAAACTATACTAGCTAAAAACTCATTTAGTGTATATCTGTTCGGTTTTAAGCGGTGAGCATACGTCTTTAATATATGCCCATAGTTCATGGCTTACAATTTTTGCGTCATATTGAAACCGTTTTCTATCCCAACATACAACGTGTAGCATCACATAATCATGATAAACATAACCGTCTAAGCGTGATGCGCAGTTTAATTGAGTTGCGAGTACGTGATTCATGCGCTTGTGCATTAGTTAGCTCCAGTCATGTAATCATATAAGTGCTTGACCTGCTCATGTCTGAACAAGTCAAGCTATATATAATTAAAAGATTGTCAATGATAGGCTACTTATACCGTTCAACTTTCTTGCCCTGCAGCGTATACCTATTTCAACTAACCTACCCTAGATTAGCCTACTTGAGGACTACTACAAAACTCATTCCAATCTGTTAATGATTCCCCGACTATCGTCTAGTCGGAAAGTTAAAACCTCATGATCATTCAACTTGTCTACCTGTTAAGGCTTGGAGTCTAGGGAATCATTTAGTTTCAACCTTTTATCTCGCAAGTTAAGCCATTCAGTTTAGCTTGTCAAGATATTTTTAAATCTTTTTTTTTAAATCTTTAATCATTTA
>OGVK01000143.1_pt1 | contig 10558 bp, 12 predicted proteins | sample 1575721 | NCBI WGS metagenome assembly OGVK01 (sample SAMN07581521, study PRJEB24739) | freshwater metagenome | place: Singapore | collected 2015-01 | reverse complement strand
ACACATATGGCTCAGATGCAAAAACGGCTGGAGCGCGACACGTCGCCCAAGTGTTGTAGCAAGGCTCACCCGTGGCATAGCAGATGCCCGTGCCAAAGATCAGACTACAACGCTCGACCTCGATCTCGACAATCTCGATCGGCTCACGCGCCGTCAGTTGTGCAAAATCTTGATAACTCATCCTAATCACTCAAAAGACATTGCAGCGGGATAGCAAAGTCATGCCAGCCGCGCTCGCGATATTTAGGCTCAGGGACTTGATCGCCGGAGGGCAGATAGCAAAAACAGGTATCTTGCGGATACTCATCCGACCACATCCAAACCATCGGCAACCGCTCGATGTGCCGGATCAGTGGCTCGCCATGCGTGCGCAGCCATGCCGACGATACGACAGGCTGACGCAGCTCGACACGCGCACCACGCTTGATCAGACCTGATCCGATGTATTGACCACCGTCGGACTCATTAACGATTCGATCGAGCTGCTGTGCATATCGAGGGGGAGTAAAGCCAGCAGGCATCGCATAAGGGAGGGTCACTGATTGCCCAAGCATTGCGACACCGACAAAACAGCCAGCATCATCAGCCTGTAGGCATAGCCTAAGCCCTTGTGATGAAACGGGTGCAAAGCGATGCAGTACACACTGATTGTCGTTGACGTACTCGATGCGACTGTCTGCGACCTCAGACCAGCCGCTCAGGTCGTCATAGACCTCAGCCCACACTTGCAAACCTTTAGACCCGCCATTGTGTCGATAGATTGCGATGCTATCGACGGTCACGGGAGCAGCAAGCGACGACGCGATCCAATGGACAGCAGTGTCAGGCAAAGTCCAATAGGTCGTTGTACGCCAATCGACAGCACTACGCCACCCGCTACCCGCGACGCTTGCAGACACAGTGCCCCGACGGAGCACCGTGTCATATAACAGTACCGACGCCATCACGCACCCCCTAGCACAAACTGTATATTTTTAGGCACATAGCCATCACCAAAGACATCATCAATGGCGTCCACCAACATGCGACCCGTAAAAAACCGATCAGGGTCTAACGTGATATTGGTGACAGGCTCAGGCTTTTTGACATCAGGCACAGCCGGAGCGTTTGGAGTCGATGGAGCAGACGGGATCGACGGAGCTGATGCACTAGCAGACGACTTACCGCCGCTTGTGATATTGCGGATTTGCAGCGCACCAAAGGCATACGCAGCAGCAGCAGCCACAGGGGCAAGGGTCGGCCCGATAAACGGGATACCGACAACCGCGTTATATGCACCCATCGCCGCCGCCGGAGTATCAGTGATGACCTCTTGGATCGCTGTCACTTTTGCGATCGCTTGAGCCGCTTTTGCCGCTTTGTCATTTGATCCCGCCATTGCGTTGAGACCATTGACAAAAAAGTCTTTTGACATGGTGACAGTACGCATGTGCTCATCAAGCTCTTGCTGTCTGAGCATCCGCTTTTGATCAGCAAACTGTTGATCGAGTACCGCGATCGCCTGCTTTGTCTCAGACTCAGACGCCAGCTCAAGCGCCGCAGCCGACTGTATCAGCGACATCTTGTCGTTGTACTCTTGAGTCAGCAGCAGCTTTTTTTGCTCCAGCTTTTCGCGCTCGCGCTGGAGATCCGACTCGATACGCGCTTTAGCTTCGGCATCAACATCACGATAAAACAGCTTTTCGAGCATCGAGCGTTGATTGATCTGCTCACGCTGAGCTTCAAGCCCCTGAATTGCTGACATGCTGAGCTGCTGATCAAAGCCAAAACGATCAGCCTTGATCTGCTCATACATCGAGTACCAAGCCTCAGCAGTGCGAGCCGTTGTATCGACATGCAAATCAGCAATCTGTAGCAAGCCCGATTGATTGGACTCGATCACATCAGGCTCAATCCGTGGCAACCAAGCGACAGTGCCGTCCGCTTGCATGATGCCCCGCGCTTGAGCTTGTGCATCAGTCACTTGCACAGCACCAACCAGCACAGCACTAGATACACGACTAAAATAGTCGTAGACCTGTTGTGTCGGGTCGATCATTGGAGCCATCACGCCCCCGAGATCAAGCACCGCTTCGGGCTTTTTCTCTTTTTTCTTTTCTTTTTCAGGGTCTTTTGACAGATCAATCAGCTTATTTGTGACAGCAAGCGCGTTATTTGCACGCTCAATTTGATCGTTTGTCGATGCGATGCTTGCTGGAGCATCTTTCCAAACGCCTTTAACACGTTCGGCGGCATTGACCATCGCATCGTATGCACTTATATCAGCACCAGATTTGACGATTTCCCAAGCCCCAGCAAAATCGCCCGATGCTGCACTGATAATAATGCTACTAAACCATCCGATCTTATCCCCTGCCCACTCGAATCCTGCCCCTGCAATAGCGACCATTGACGCAAGGACTTTTAAGCCGCCACCCAACGCACCAGCCACCCCTTTTGCAACATCACCAGACGCCGCTGTATCTCTAAACTGAGATGACAAATTATTGAGTGTTGGAGATAGTTCACCAGCGATGCGAGCACCAAGATTCTGAGTGACTTGAGCAGTCAGCCCCATGTCAGCTTTAAGCTGTTTATTTGCTGCAATGGTCTTTTCATCCAAGATCAGACCCAATCGCTCAGCTTCATCTGCTGCCGCTTTTAAGCCCGCCGCACCATTATCTAAGACAGGCAACAGCTCCATACCAGCATCGCCCATCAGCTCAGACGCAAGCGCCGACTTTGTTGCACCGTCGGCCATTTTGCCAAACGAATCGGACATTTCCGCTAATACAATATCCGCGCTTTTGAGCTGACCGGATGTGTCCTTGACTTCGATGCCCATCGCTTTAAACATGTTGCCAGCATCTTCGCCACCCGTTGCGGCATCGAGGATTTTTTCATTTAGGCCGGACATTGCGTCATACATCTTTTCAGACTCGACGCCATATTTTTGCGCCGCATACCCGAGCGCCTGATAGCTTTGTGCAGTGATGCCGACCGCTTTAGCTTGATTGTCCATCTCAGACACAGCAGCAGCACTACTTGCTACAAAGTCAATAAACATCCCAGCGGACAAGACACCCGCCAGCCCAGCCGCCAGATTTTTACCTGAGCTGAGCATACGGTCAAAATCGCTTTCGGTCTGATCTGCTGTATCTCGCACCTCTTGACGCATTTGGGAGCTGTCAGCAGTCAGCAAGATCTCAAGACGGCTTAAAACATTACTACTCATTTACAGCTCCAAAAATCTGATCCAGATGATCCTCAATATCTTGATCAGTTAAGATTTTTTGATCTGGATAAAGCAAAAAATCATCTGCACGCCAGACCTTTTGGTCGTTAGATGTCCGAGTAGAGTTGTAAACAGCAGACGCAACAACGCCAAAACGCAAATCATCACGATAAGCGCCAAACGGTTCTAACTGATAAAAGGCCAGTAGCTCATTGAGTTCGGAGCTTGTGACGGATGTCAAAAGCTCCCGTGGTGTGCGACCAAGTGCGACCGCGATCCGAAAAATTAAGCGTCGGTCTGCTCGACACTCAAGTTTTTTAGTGCGTCGGCTTGAGCTTTTTCGTCCATGCCGTTGAGTTTAAGCCCAGCAGCAACAACGCTATCGAGTACAGCAGCGGGCAACTTCACGATGATAGGCAAGTCAGTTTCGACAAACATCGGAGCACCGTCAGCATCACTTGCGTACATCAAAAACAGTTCGGCGGCATAGTTTTTGAGCCGACCGCCGTCTTTTGTAGCAGCGTGCAACTTGTCACTGTACGACTCGCGCTCGATGCCAAGCACCTCGCGCACATAGATGACCCCAGCTTGCCCGTTCAGTTGGATAGCAACAGGCTCGACTCGACGTTTGAGCTGAGCAGACGCGCTGACAATGGCGTCACGATTAAAAACATTCATAAGTCACCTTTGTTAAGGAGCTGGAGCGGTTGGACTTTCGGTAGGCTTGCCGCTAATTTCGATCGTGATCGCCGTGCGGATCACATCATCATTTTTTGAAGCAGGCTTGACCGATGTCACGATGCCCCAAAAATCCCAATGACGACCCGACGCCAGCTTGATGCGGTACTCGATTGGCAAATCAAGATCAATATCCGCTTTTAAGTCTTGCATCACATCACTGTCGTGATGATCGAGTACGTTGATCGTGATCGACCCAGCATCTTTAGTCGTGCCACCGACGCGCTTGATAAAATCATCTTCGACCGTCGTCACGTCGATGCTTTTGCGAGTAGCCGAGGGTAAATCCGGCAACTCAGTAATGCCAGCGACCTTTTCCCAAGTCGTCGCGGGCTTGCGCCAAAACGTCAGTTTTTTGGCAAAATCAACAGGACTTGTCATGTCTTACACTCCAATGTTGAGTTGTTCCCAGACCATGCAATCGAATCGCATAAACCAGCGATCCGTTTCAGGATCCTGATCGACCTCATCCGACATGATCTGAGCATTTAAAAGATTATCGTTATCAATCAACCGTTTAGCTTTTTCGCCAAATGTCACAACATCATCGTAAACATCTGAATAAACAGTGATTTGATACCGACAGTGATTGATTTCCGTATAACCATCGAGCGTGTTTTCAGGCACGCCGGAGATCCGCTGATACACTGCATACACCCGAGCATCACCCGAGTGATTCGACGGGCGCTTGTTTGGCCACACGCGACCATCAAAGCCCACGGACAGGGCTTGATAGATACGATTACTTGCCCGCATCACGTCCCCCGCTGTTGTCGTCGGAGTTGAGCGCGTTTTGCACGGTCGATCCGTTTGCGCAAAATTGCCGCAAAGTTATTACTGACCGTTTTGTATTCATCATCAAACGCAGGCCGCAGGTATGGCTGAGCTGGGGTCTTTTCCGTTCCCTTCTCGACCATCCACCAATAAAACGCATCCTTTTTGACATCGAGCGTCACAGCAGCATCAATGCCGCCGCCGATTTTTGACGGACTGATCTGTCGGAGTCTGAGCGATTTGCGCAACGTCCCCGAAGGCACAAGACGCCGCGTCCCCTTGCCCCGTGGCTCGCCCTTTTTGCGACGACCCGACGTGTATCGGTAATAGGCTTTTTCAGCTTCGGGCGCACGCGCTTGAGCGTTGTCAAGCATCGGTTTTGCAGACTCGCGCAAAGCCGCTTTAAGCACTTTTTGACCGACGGCATCACCAAGATCCGCTAACGCTTGCTCAAGCTCAGCAAGCCCCGAGAGCTGCATGTCACAAGTCATAAGTGGCGCTGACATGCTTGCACCTCCCCGCCACACAGCACCGTCATCGAGTCACCGTCGTACTGAATACTTTCAATCGCATAGTGTCGAGAGCCAACAGTCAGACGCATGGTCGAGTCGATGCGATCGTCTCGATACATCAAGTACGCCATCGAGCGCACAGCACCAGCCGCCTGAGCCGCTAGACGTGTACGCTCGCTGACTGATTGTTCCTCAGCCCACGCATCGAGCAGCGGACACCAAACGGCAGACTCAGCACCGGATGCACCTTTGCTGACACGCAGCTCATCAATAGTGACAAACGTGTCTAATCGACCAGCTCGCACACGCGCCATATCACACCCCCATGCTCACGCAGCTAAACAGCAAACGCTGTAAAGTTGCGTTTTGCTTGAGATCAACATCTTGCTGAGCTTCACGGTTTTGATATAGATCCCCGATAATCAGCAGCGCAGCTTGACGCAAGGTCGGTTTTAGCGTGCCGTCAGTCAAACATCGAGGATCCGTCAAAGGCCGATCAATCTCAGCACTGATCAAGTCAAGCGCGACAGGTATCAGTGACTCGATATAGTCATCATCTCGGTTATGCAAAACGCGCAGATGTTTTTTTGCGTCATCGAGTGCAATCACGTTTGACATGGTGACACCGTTGTATGCAAAAAATAGTCGTTTAAAATCTGAGCAGCACGCTTATCGTCCAAGACTTTGATCATCACCAGACATTTAAGCGCCAATGCAGCCAGATCAAACAATCGACTTTTTTTGACAGTCAAATTTACAAAAACAGCCATGACGACCCCCAGATGCTAAAAACAAAAATCCCGCCGAAGCGGGATAGTTTTGTGGAGAGCATTAAGACGGCAGATCACCAGTCACACAAGCATCGGGCAAGCACACGCCAAACGCGATACGCGCACCAGCGAGCACCGTTGCTAAGCCTTTGCGGAAGTTGTCACCATCTTCGGTTGAGATGTTGACATTCACATCTTCATGCACATGGGCTTCGATGGATAACGTCAGATTGCCCTGCCAGAATTTACCGACCGCTTGAGCAGACGATGTGATCACATCACACCCCCACAAAATAGGCTGAGCACTAGACATCGGAGATCCAAATAAATAGTGACCATCCGACCCTTTTAGACGCTCAATTTTGCCCCAGTCAGCAGGATTGACGATGATCGTGTCACAGTCGAAAAATTCTTCGACTTTGGCTTTACCACGGTTGAGCGTGTCAGCCGCATGAGCATCAGCAACATCAGCAGCTAATGCAATGCTATTTGATGCGTGCATCAAGCCCTTGATGACCTCGGTAGATCCAACAGTCAAGCCGTTGATAATCGCATCTTCCATTTTGACACGCACACCGTAAGTCAAACGACCCTCGATATACGCCGCAAGAGCTGGAGCATGGGCAACCAGCAAACGACTAATGCGGATCCAGTGGTCAATATTGACAACCTGTAGCGACACCAATCCAAAATTAAAGCTGGATTGTGATTTTTCTTCGCCTTCAGCGGATCCATTGGCGTTATTAGTAAACGACGCTGCTGACTCACGGATCGACGGGATGACTTCCAAGTTGGTTGGCACAAACTCAATACGATCCAACAAACGCAAGCGACGTTCACGAGGGACAAGGCCAGCTTGTGACAACTGAGACAACGGAGTCTCAGAGCCAATGCCTGCGATCGTCACTGTATTACGCGCATTGATCGTAAAATCAAACTTACTAGCAGACCGCGCATTGATCATTGCTTTTGCTTGCTCGATAAACGCTTCATTGCGTTTAAGCACGTTGATCACTGCATGAGAGCTATCACGCCCCTCAATCACCTGATCGACAGATTTTTGAGACAAATCCATGATTTGCTGTGCAAGTTCCTCAACTTGCTTAGCACAATCATCAATGACCTTTTTGACATCTGTAGGCAGTTCGACGCCTTCTTCAAGCATGGATTCATAGCGAGTGACGAGATTGTCCAGCTTCGCCATCCGAGCTTGCATCTTTTGAGCCAGATCATCGAGAGCAGATCCACCGCCAGCATTACGCGCAGCAATCGGGCGAGGCAACTCGCTAAAATCTTTGATCAAGGTAACTTGTTCCATGACACATCCTTTTTTACAGGCAAAAAAAAACCGCACTAGGCGGACGTTTGGTTAAGACAATTGACTAAGATCAATCGCCATCTAAAAAAGCAAAAGGATCAGGATCGCTGCTAGGCGCAGCATTAGGGGCAATTTTTGATAATCGCGTTACCAGCTCATCAGCAAGATGAGGCGGGACACCAAACCGTTGCATCAGTTTTGCAGCATCGCGTGTATTGGTCACTTGACTGACATCAACAGCAGTATCAATACGCGCCTGCTTGTCTGACGGTTCATCGACGACACTGATCTCATACGCATCAACACGGCTGATCACTTTGACACCCTTGTTGTCATAGATGTAATCAAGATCAGACGGCAGATAAAAGCCAATAGACAACCCGTCAACTGTGCCATGCAGCAGCATAGCTTGGATGTCATTCGCAAGTGCCAGATTTGGCGTCAACTCCCCAGTGACTTTTAGACCGATGTCATCCTCGATGATCTCGATCCATTTTCCGATCCGATATTTTGGCGAATAATCCCAATAGCACAAATAACTATGGTTGTAGTACATGTGCAGCCGTTTTTGAGAGGCAATCAGATCAGCAAAAGCACCCTTTAAAAAACGCTCATTATGCTCATTGACGCTATCCCACTTGACCGCATAACCAGTAAACGTAAACGGCTTGCCATCAGTGCCACCGCTAAAACGGAGCTGAGAAGCTGTTAGCGACATGCGCCGCACTTGCATATTTTGGTGAGCCACAGGCAACGATCGCACCTGCATCAAATCATTCATGGTGATGCCCCTTTGCTATCCTTTGGCACAATTGAGCCAATATTGTCTAAAAATGCGAGATTAACCGCGACGCGGATCTCATCACCGCCCGCAACTGGAGGACGCCCCTCATCTTTGCGGTATTCGTTGAGCGTGATCAACCCACCGTTGACCTCTTTTGTGCCCATCTCGACACGATCCTTTTTGCTCGATCTGAGGATTGCATCAGCGTCAAACTCAAATTCATAGCGCGACCAGTCAGACATCGGCAGTAGATTGACCACCATCGACAGCTCGATCTTTTCGAGATCCGGTCGCAGGTTAAATTTATAGTAACCACCGATCAGCGAGTCGATACCAGACCCCCAGACCGTTGACGCAGACGTGTCATTGATCAGCACCGACGGCACAAATTCTTTATTCGTTCGTTTGAATGGCTTTTATATTGCACAGCTCTATTTTTTCTGACTTGACACTAAAACTCTAATTTAGGCTTTTAATGTCAAAATTGGATGAAAGGAAGATTGCATGTTTTGTTGGCGGAACCTGAGCCTCTGATCACTCTCGATGTTTTTTTGCAATCGACATTCAGTTGGATCAATTGGAATAACGATAAATCTAAAAAGGCTTAAACCCTTGCAGTTTAAGCCGCTCTTGACTCTCAGCCGCCAATTGCTTAGCGATTGTGCCTCTTTTTTGAAATACGTTTCTTCTTCAAAAATACATTTACCTAGACGCAATCAATGCATTTTTAATTGCGGTCGAGAAGACTTGGCCAAGACATCTTTTAACATCAAAATGCCTGTTTTAAATAACCCATGCAAAGCAATTTGATGAAACCTATACAGTGACATATACATCATGCGCGCGATAAAGCCTTCGATATTAATATTGCCCATGACATGCCCCACACTGTTGCGATCACTTAAAGACACCAAGGATCCTTTGTCTTTAAAGATGAACTGTGGCAAAGCTTGCCCCATGACAAAAGCTGATAACGCCTTTTCTAAAAAAACGGCCTGTTGATTTGCCACTTGCGCACGTGGTGCCAATGGACGCTCCTTCCCCTCTGGGGTATAGCTTGCACAATCGCCCATCGCAAAAATGCACTCATCACGAGTTGTTTGCAACGTCGATTTCACCACCAGCTGATTGATGCGATTGGTTTCCAAATCGGCAATATTCTTTAAGAAATCAGGCGCTTTAATACCTGCTGACCAGACCTTTAAGTCCGCTGGTAATTGGGTGCCATCCTCAAAATAAATATACGACTCATCAATTTTTTTCACTCGACTGTTGGTGCGTACATGGATACCCATGTTAAGCAACTCTTCCTCAGCTAAACCGGAAATTTTGGCGTTCAATGCGGGCAAGACACGATCTGCCGCTTCAATTAAGGTAATCTGCACATTGTCGGGTTTAATGCTATCCAAACCATATTTACAGAATTGATGCGCGGCAAAATCCAACTCAGCGGATAATTCTACCCCTGTAGCCCCCGCGCCAATAATGGCGATATTCAGCAAACTCGGCTTTTCATTTTCAATTAAGCTATTGGCTTGTGCTTGCAAATACAGGTTTAAAAATTCTTTTTGTAAGTTGTCGGCTTGTGCACGTGAATCTAAACATACGCAATGTTCTTTCGCGCCTTCGGTATTAAAATCATTTGAGGTTGAACCGACTGAAACCACCAAAACATCATAGGCAAGCGCGCGACTGGGTGCGATCGTTTCCCCCTGATGCGAACTTAATTCTTCCAGTTGAATGGTTTTATGGGTTCGATCAATATTGATCATTTTCCCCAAATAAAACTCAAAATGATTCTTCTTGGCATGTGCAAAGTAGTTCAGTTCATCGTCGTGTGAATTTAAGGTACCCGAAGCCACCTCATGTAACAGAGGTTTCCAGATATGCGTGAGCGTAGCATCCACCAAGATAATCTCGGCTTTATTTTTTTTGCCTAAACGATTCCCTAGGCGTGTCGCAAGTTCTAGTCCACCTGCTCCACCACCGACAATCACGATCCGCGTTTTACACTTTTTGTTTTCACTATTTTTCAGCAGCATGGCTGTTTCTCCAATTGTTTGATGGTTATGAAACATACGACGCATAGCTATCAAATAATTGCCTGAGGAATGAGCATCCTTCAAGATGTTTCAAAATGTATCCTAAATATTCTAAATAAACAATAGTGATAGCCAACATTTTTTTAGGAAATAATTGATCTTTAGGGTGAAAAAAACCGATGCAAATGTTTCATACTAAGCAACATTAAAATTCAAAATAAATAGATTATATATATGATTTATATTTATTTTTATAAAAACAACCACCTTTAAAGTGACAATCTAGAATCCAAGATTCATCACCAATAATGCTGTTCCTTAGGCTTTTGACAATTCTGCGTTTTTATATGCTTTCATTTCTTTGTTTGCTTCATCTTTTTGTAGTTTTGTCATATCTACATTTTCT
>OGVK01000142.1_pt1 | contig 10559 bp, 12 predicted proteins | sample 1575721 | NCBI WGS metagenome assembly OGVK01 (sample SAMN07581521, study PRJEB24739) | freshwater metagenome | place: Singapore | collected 2015-01 | reverse complement strand
TTTTTTTTTTTTCAAGCAGAAGACGGCATACGAGATAGCTTCAGGTGACTGGAGTTCAGACGTGTGCTCTTCCGATCTGTTTCCCAGTCACGATATTAGCAAAGTTGATCCAAATTTCTGGAACTAACACACCCTCTAAATCAAGACAAACGACTTCCATGATTACCCTCAACTGTCTATGAAAAAAATTTGGACTATAATAGCATCAACTTATGATTCTGTAGCTGCTGTTTTTTAAATCTATTTTTTTCATAAGCATTTATTTTTTAATGCTAAGTAGAAATATTCAATTCAATTAGAATATTTTTAAAATCTTTTAATATAGGTTTTGAAGTATCCAAGCCTATAGCCAGGAACTCTCATGACTGCTATCCCTACTGTCGATCATATTGATGCGCTTGCATCTGAATATGCAGATAAATCTCCAAGTGAAATCTTGGAACTTGCCCTGAATCAAGAAGGTGAAATTGCCATTTCTTTTTCAGGCGCAGAAGATGTTGTCCTTATTGATATGGCTGCCAATTTGGGCAAGCCCTTCCGTGTTTTCAGCTTAGACACAGGACGTTTGCATCCAGAAACATATCAATTTATTGAAACTGTGCGTAAACATTACAACATCAATATCGAAATTTGCTTCCCTGAATCCGAAGCCGTGCAAGCACTGGTGAATGAAAAAGGCTTGTTCAGTTTTTATCAAGATGACCATAAAGAATGCTGTGGTATTCGTAAAGTCCAACCTTTACGCAAAAAACTGGCGACCTTAGATGGCTGGATTACGGGTCAACGTAAAGATCAAAGCCCAGGCACACGTACTGAAATCCCTGTGGTTCAATCTGATGTCGGTTTTTCTGGTCCAGGTAAACAGTTGATTAAGTACAATCCTCTGGCAAACTGGTCAAGTGCAGATGTCTGGAACTATATTCGCATGATGGAAATTCCATACAATCCATTGCACGAACGTGGTTTTATTTCAATTGGTTGCGAACCTTGTACTCGCCCAGTATTGCCGAACCAGCATGAACGTGAAGGTCGCTGGTGGTGGGAAGAAGCTACTCACAAAGAATGTGGTTTACACGCTGGCAATTTAAAATAATTATTTGTCAAGAAAAAGTCACTGAATCTACAGTGGCTTTTTTTTCGCTAGATTCAGCCAATAAACCCATAACTATTGTAAGTAAAAGAAGCTATACTCAAATCAAGTTTGATAATTCTAACAAGGCGACTCAGATAGGAGTTGCCCAAAGAAATTGCAGTGAGGCAATCAAAATTATGCGCCCATTACATCCGATAGACTTTATTTTTCTGTCTTTAGAGAAACGGCAACAACCCATGCATGTTGGGGGACTATTCCTCTTTCAAATTCCCGACAATGCACCAGAGACCTTCATCCAAGACCTTGTCGCAGATATCCGTAATTCTAAATGTAATCCAGTTCCACCCTTCAATAACAAACTGAATGGATTATTGTGGGATGAAGATGAAGAATTTGATCTCGATCATCACTTCCGCCATATCGCACTACCACATCCCGGTCGTATTCGTGAATTATTGACTTATATTTCACAAGAACACAGTGCCCTAATTGACCGTGCGAAACCACTCTGGACCTGCCATATTATTGAAGGCATTGAAGGTAATCGCTTTGCCATGTACTTTAAAATCCATCATGCCATGGTAGATGGTATTGCAGGTATGCGTCTGGTTGAAAAATCATTGTCCCATGATCCAAATGCGAAAAGCATCGTACCACCATGGTGTGTAGAAGGACCACGTGCCAAACGACTGAAAGAACCGAAAGCCAGCCGCATGAAAAAAATCTTCGGTGGCTTGATGCAGCAAGTCGAAGCAACACCAATTGTGATGCGTGAACTGTCTAAAACCGTGATGAACGACATGGGACGTAATCCCGATTATGTTTCAAGCTTTCAGGCACCCAGCAGTATTTTGAATCAACGTGTCAGCTCATCACGCCGCTTTGCAGCACAATCATTTGAGTTTGACCGTCTGCGCCATATTGCAACCTCACTCAGTGTCACCATTAATGATGTGGTACTTGCCATCTGCTCGGGTGCATTACGTGAGTATTTACTGAGTCAAAATGCCTTACCCAAGAAACCGTTGATTGCAATGATCCCCGCTTCGATTCGTGATGATGATTCGGAGGTATCTAACCGCATTACCATGATTCTGGCGAACTTAGCTACGAATAAAGAAGACCCGCTTGAGCGTCTACAAGTCATTCGTCGTAGTGTTTTAAATGCCAAAGAACGCTTTAAGCGCATGAATTCTAGTCAGATTATGAATTACAGCGCGTTTGTTTATACAGCAGCAGGTTTAAATATTGCGTCTGGACTGATGCCAAAACGTCAGGCATTTAACTTGGTGATTTCCAATGTGCCTGGACCGCGTGAACCCTTGTATTGGAATGGTGCGAAGTTAGATGCGCTTTATCCAGCCTCGATTGTCTTAGATGGGCAAGCCCTGAATATCACCATGACCAGTTATTTAGATAAGCTTGAAGTCGGTTTGACTGCATGTCGTGTTGCCCTGCCGAAAATGCAGAACTTATTGACACATTTAGAAGAAGAAATTCAACGCTTTGAAAGTATTGTTGGGGTGAAAAACCCAAAGTTGAAAGCGGTAAGTTAACCGCTGAAACGAATGACAAGAATTGAGTAGAATAAAATAAGGGGCTTCACATGAGCCCCTTAAGCTTTAATACTGCGACACTGTTTCAGTAACTGATGGCACACCGAACGAATCATGGCTGTTGTAATTTGGGTTTCTTTACCCTGTTCGTCAACGATATAACCTGTATGCACGGTTTTGTTATCTAGCACGTGCTTGATACCTTGTTTGATAATTTTTTCACTCATGCCCATATCACACCTCTTCTTGCTAAGACTAAATGTTCTCATCAGGATTCATTTAGTTTGGCTACTTGGTATGAGTAGTATTGAAAAAACCAGCTCGAAAGTAAAATTTCAGTTGTAACAAGTGTTTAACGATATCCTGTTACAATTTCAGCTCAGAATGATATCGTATTGCTCTTGCGTATATAAATTTTCCACCTGAAATTTAATGACACGATTAATAAAATGCTCCAAATCCGCCACTGCTGGGGCTTCTGCGGTTAATAGGCGATCAATCACGGATGGATGTGCAACGACAGTAAAGCCACTCTGTGATTCAAATGCACGGGTATATCGTAAGATTTCTCGAAAGATTTCGTAACATACCGTCTCTGCAGTTTTCACATAACCACGTCCCTGACAAGTCGGACATGATTCACATAATAAGTGTTCCAATGACTCACGCGTGCGCTTACGTGTCATTTCAACCAGACCTAACTCAGACACCTGAGTAATTTTAGTCTTGGCATGATCACGTTCCAGCATCCGATCAAACTGGCTCATCACTTCTTCACGATGCTGAGCTTCTTGCATGTCAATGAAATCGATAATGATAATGCCGCCCAAATTACGTAAACGTAACTGGCGCGCAATCACCTGTGTCGCTTCCATATTGGTTTTAAACACCGTATCTTCCAGTGTTCTACCGCCGACATACGAGCCTGTATTGACATCAATTGTGGTCATGGCTTCGGTCTGGTCAATCATGAGATAACCACCCGACTTTAAAGCTACACGTGTTTGTAAAGCTTTTTGAATATCTTCTTCGACATTGTACAAATCAAAAATCGGACGCTCACCTGGATAATGAATCAGACGATTTTGAATATTCGGGACAAATTCCTGCACAAATTCCTGCAATTTCGCATGAATCTCGCGCGAATCGACATAAATTTTTGAGGTATTTTCATTGGCCAAATCGCGAATGATACGTTGCGGCAATGGAAGCTCTTCAAAAATCAGTGAAGGCACCGCAATGCTTTTTTGTTTGCGCTGAATGTATTCCCACAACTTTGCGAGGTAAGCCATATCCTGCGCAATAGATGCTTCATCAATGCCTTCCGCAGCAGTCCGCACAATCACTGAACCCGGTAATTCATGCTGTGCTTGAATTTTCTCGATGATGGAGCGTAAACGATCACGTTCTTCTTCAGATTCAATCCGTTGTGATACACCAATATGATTACCGAATGGCATCAGCACTAAATAACGCGAAGGAATAGAAAGATCGGTACTGAGTCGCGCCCCTTTGGTTCCGAGCATATCCTTCATGACTTGTACGGTCAGAATTTGCCCCGGCTGGAGTAACTCAAATACATTCGGAATCGGCTGGTTTCGTGGCCAGACCATATCATTGATATGTAAAAATGCAGTACGCGACAAGCCAATATCGACAAAAGCCGCCTGCATCCCTGGCAAAACACGAACCACTTTGCCTTTATAAATATTGCCTACCAAACCCCGTTTTACAGTGCGTTCAACATATAGTTCGTTGACCGTACCATTTTGGATTAACGCCACACGACACTCCATAGGTGTGACATTAATCAGTAACTCGTCAGACATAATAAGACTCAAAACATTATAAAAATTTTTGTTTCGCCATTAATTTAGGACCTTAATGGCTTTGAATAATTCGACTGTCTCATGTAACGGCAAACCAACCACGTTGGTATAACTGCCTTCAATACGGGGGATGTAACGCGAAGCAAGCCCTTGAATGGCATAGGCTCCCGCTTTCCCTTCGGGTTCCCCAGTTGCCCAATAGTCTTCCATATCTTTCAGGCTTAAGACTTGAAATTCGACTTGGGTACGAACCACTATACTTGAAATTTGCGTGGATGTGCGTACACAAACACCAGAAAATACATCATGTTTTCTGCCTGATATTTTTTGCCACATTTCAAAGGCATGCGCTTTAGATTCTGGCTTGCCCAAAATCTCGCCATCGACACTTAAACTGGTGTCTGCAGCAATAATCACGGCATCGGGGAAATACTGTTGCACGGCAGCGGCTTTTTCACAAGCCAAGCGCTGTACATATTCGGATGCAGTTTCATCCTGAAGCACAGATTCATCAATATCGGGGCTATAAATTGAGAAGTCTAGACCGAGCTGCTGTAGCAGCTCACGTCGACGGGGTGAACTAGAAGCGAGAACTAAACGCGCCATCTTTTCAGCACAAAATAAACCAGTGGCCACACCAAAATACTGGTGAGTAGTGGCTGCCAATGTCGAGCAAAGGAGAACTGAATGCCGCCCATAATCTGCGCCACCCACATCATGAACAGGTAAGCCAAAATGGCCAGAGCAGCAATCACCCACAGATTGGCAAAGGTCAATACACGACGTTCACGAATCAGAAAGCGTGCCACGAAGCTAATCACCACAAAACACAAGGCATTTAGACCTAGAGGTGCATCCATCAGCATATCGACAAAAATACCCGTGCCGAAGGCAAACCAAACGCCACACCATGTCGGCTGACACAGCACCCAGAACAGCATCACCATCATCATAAACAATGGACGCCAGCCTGAAGCCGTATAAGCCAGTGGATAAACCATGAGCACCGATGCTGCAATCACCGAAAAGATGATTGGAAATAGCGGATCTTTGCGCTTTTCTTGACGTAACTTAGCGATTGGCATGTGGTTGCTCCATCGCCAATGAATCGGAGAACAGCACCACCACATGATGTCCGCTGGCTAACTGCGCAGCAGGCACCACATCAATCTGTGCAAATTCACCTGTCGTATGTCGGCTGACTTTAGACACAGTACCGACCAAATATCCTGCTGGGAAATGCGCCCCTAAACCTGAGCTATACACTTTTTCACCCACCTTAATATTGGCACTGGTTGGCACGTATTCCATCTTCAGATGCCCTAAATCACCTGTCCCCGAAACAATGGCACGCATGCCAGTATATTCGAGGCGTACCGATAAAGAATGATCTTTATCGGAAAGCAACATGACACGGCTACTGTGCGGATAGACATTGATGATCTGCCCCATGATGCCTTTATCATCCAGAACCGTTTGTCCAACTTTTAAATTATTGGTCGAACCACGGTTAATGACAATAATATGGCGCAGTGGGTCAGCATCAGTGCCAATCACTTCCGCAATTTCCATACGACCATCAATGATTAACGGTGTATCCAGCAAACCACGTAAACGGGTATTTTCCGCAGAAAGCTCCGACAGCTTTTGCAAACGCACTTGCGCTTGTAACAGTTCTGCCTGCATGGCCGTGTTTTCACGACGTAATTGTGCTTCTGACTTGGTTTGCTGACTTAGCCATTCGCTGGACAAGACAGGATAGCTCGCCAAAGCATAAATCGGGTTATATGCTGCGTACAGGACATCTCTTGCAGGCTGTATCACATGAGGTAAGCGCCAGTTAAAAAACAGCACCACCAAACATGTTACAACCGCAATGATAAATGAGCGAAATGATGGGGGCTGCCTAGAAAACAAATTTGTTTGCACAGCCAAATCCTTAATTAACCAACAAACAACATGTCGTGATTTGGATTATCAAAGAATTCTAAAACTTTACCGCCACCACGTGTAACGCAAGTTAAAGGATCTTCCGCAACAACCACTGGCAATCCAGTTTCCTGAGCCAATAATTTGTCTAAGTTACGTAGCAATGCACCACCACCCGTCAACACAATACCGCGCTCTGCAATATCTGAAGATAATTCTGGTGGAGTTTGTTCTAATGCAGATTTCACCGCAGAAACAATGCTTTGTAACGGATCAGAAATTGCTTGCGTAATTTCGTCTGAAGTCACGGTAATTGCGCGAGGTACACCTTCCGCCAAGTTACGACCACGAACTTCAATCTCTAAAGTTTTACCATTTTCGTCTGGTAAAGCCATGCCGACTTCTTTTTTGATATTTTCAGCCGTGGTTTCACCAATCACGCAGCCATGTGCTTTACGAACGTAATTAATGATTTGCTCATCAAATACATCGCCACCCACACGTAAAGAGTCTGCGTAGACACAACCTTGCAAAGAAATAATGGCAATTTCAGTTGTACCACCGCCCACATCGACCACCATCGAACCGCATGCTTGCTCTACAGGTAAGCCCGCACCAATTGCAGCAGCCATTGGCTCTTCAATTAAACGGACATCACGCGCGCCTGCATTGAATACAGCCTCACGAATGGCACGACGCTCAACCAAAGTCGATTTGCAAGGCACACACACCACAACACGCGGTGCAGGTGGGAATAAGCGCTTTTCATGCACTTTACCAATAAATTGGTTCAGCATGGTTTCAGTCACTTCAAAATCAGCAATGACACCGTCTTTCATTGGGCGAATTGCAGAGATGTTCGCCGGAGTACGACCAAGCATTTGCTTCGCATCAAGACCAACAGCGGCAACAATTTTTTGTGAACCACTGTGACGAATCGCCACAACTGTTGGTTCATTTAATATAATGCCTCGTCCTGGTGCATAGATAAGTGTATTTGCTGTACCTAAATCAATGGCGAGATCTGGCGAAAACAAGCCAATTAGTCGTTTTAGAATCACGGGGTCGTTCTCAGTTTTACTATATGTGGACGCAAGGTGGCAACTTTAACTAAATGTGATGCTTTGAACAAGTCAATCGCTTATTATAACGCACGATATTTTGAAATTTTTTGATACTGAATTAGGTGATGTTATGTCTACATCGGATGCACAGCATTCAGCAGATTTAAATGCACAAACAGTTTCAGCAATCGCCAATCTTGCTCGATTGTCGCTAGATGATACGCAATCTGCTGAATATGCTCAAAGTTTAAATAAAATTTTAGGCATGATGGAAACCCTAAAAGGCATCGACACCGAGGGTGTTGAGCCATTGAAGAGCCCTTTTGACAATCCGCAGCCGTTACGTGAAGACGTGGTAACTGAGCAGAACCATCGTGAAGAATATCAAGCTGTTGCACCTGCTGTTGAAGCAGGCTTGTACCTTGTTCCTCGCGTAATTGAATAATTTCCGCTCAGTTAAGCATTTTTTTTAAATTAAACGTAAAGAATTATTTCTCATGACCGATTTACATCGCTTATCGATTCGTGAACTTGCTGAGGGTTTGGCACAAGCTCAATTCTCTTCTCGCGAACTGACTGCACATTATTTAAAACGTATTGAAAAAATCGATGCACAAGTCCAATCGTATGTGACTGTGACGGCTGAACAGGCTTTAGCTCAGGCTGATGCTGCCGATGCTTTACGTCAAGCAGGTCAAGCGACTGCCCTGACGGGTGTGCCGATTGCGCATAAAGATATTTTCTGTACGCAAGGCATCCGCACCTCTGCGGGTTCTAAAATGTTGGACAACTTTGTCTCGCCTTATGACGCAACTGTGGTTGCTAAAGGTAAAGCTGCGGGTCTGGTGACTTTAGGTAAGTGAACATGGACGAATTTGCCATGGGTTCAACTTCCGAGTCTTCTTACTACGGCGCGACTAAAAACCCGTGGGCACTTGATCACGTACCGGGGGGTCTTCTGGTGGTTCTGCGGCAGTAGTGGCTGCTGACCTTGCTCCGTTTGCGACTGGTACAGATACAGGTGGTTCAATTCGTCAACCTGCATCTTTCTGTGGTTTAACGGGTTTAAAACCGACCTATGGCCGTGTATCGCGTTTCGGGATGATTGCTTATGCATCATCACTCGATCAAGGCGGTCCAATGGCACGTTCGGCGGAAGACTGTGCTTACCTGATGAATGTGATGGCAGGTCACGATGCCAAAGACTCGACTTCGGTAGACAAAGACGCTGATGACTATGTGGCGAACCTGAATGCCACTGCTGTAAAAGGCTTACGCATTGGTATTCCAAAGCAATACTTTAATGTGGCGGGTTTAGATGCTGCTGTGAAAGCACGTGTTGAAGAATCTTTGAAAAAGCTGGAAGAAATGGGCGCGACCTTGGTTGAGATTGATCTCAACATGACTGAAGCTTATGTTCCGACCTATTATTTGATTGCCCCTGCTGAAGCATCTTCTAACCTCTCTCGTTTTGATGGCGTGCGTTATGGCTACCGCTGTGAAAACCCGACGGACATTTTAGACCTGTATAAGCGTTCACGTTCTGAAGGTTTTGGACCTGAAGTTCAACGTCGTATCTTGATTGGTACTTATGCGTTATCTGCAGGTTACTACGATGCTTACTATGTGAAAGCACAGAAAGTCCGTCGTTTAATCCAACAAGACTTCTTAAAAGCCTTTGAAACGGTTGATGTGATTGCTGCGCCTTCTGCGCCAACCACGGCTTACCGCATTGGTGCATCGTTAGACCCAGTCGAAATGTACTTGGGCGACATCTACACCATCGCAGTAAACTTGGCTGGTTTACCAGCCATCAACGCACCTGTTGGCTTTGACCAAGACAACTTACCTGTGGGCTTACAGTTGATTGGTAACTACTGGTCTGAATCACAATTATTGTCTGTGGTGCATCAGTACCAACAAGTAACAGACTTCCACACCCAACGTGCGGCAATTGCTGAGGAGAATGCATAATGGCTGAAGCTCAAAAGTTGAAATTGATTGACGGTTGGGAAGTCGTTATCGGGATTGAGATTCACACTCAGCTTGCCACCAAATCTAAAATTTTCTCGGGTTCTTCTACTGAATTTGGTCAAGACCCGAACACCCAAGCGAGTTTGGTTGACTTGGCCATGCCGGGTGTATTACCTGTTTTAAACAAGCAAGTGGTGGATTTGGCGATTCGTTTTGGTTTGGGTATTGATGCCTACATCGACCAAGCCTCTGTGTTTGCGCGCAAAAACTACTTCTACCCTGACTCACCTAAAGGCTATCAAATTAGCCAGATGGACAACCCGATTGTGGGCTTGGGGCATATCGACATTCAACTTGAAGATGGCTCGACCAAGCGTATTGGCGTAACCCGTGCCCATCTTGAAGAAGATGCTGGCAAATCAATTCACGACCAGTTTGAAGGCATGTCGGGCATCGACTTGAACCGTGCAGGTACACCTTTACTTGAAATCGTGTCTGAGCCAGACATGCGTTCGGTGGAAGAAGCAGTTGCCTACATTAAAGCCATTCACACCTTGGTACGTTGGTTAGGTATTTCTGACGGTAACATGGCAGAAGGTTCGTTCCGTGCCGACTGTAACGTGTCTTTACGTCGTCCGGGTCAGCCTTTTGGTACACGTTGTGAATTGAAAAACCTCAACTCATTCCGTTTCATTGAGCAAGCGATCAATGTTGAAATTGAACGCCAAATGGAAATTTTGGAATGGGATGGCACGGTAGATCAAGAAACCCGTTTGTTTGATCCTGTGAAGATGGAAACGCGTTCAATGCGTTCCAAAGAAGAAGCGAACGATTACCGCTACTTCCCTGATCCAGACTTGTTGCCTGTGATTATTCCTGACGCGCAAATTGAAGCCATTAAAGCGACTATGCCTGAGCTGCCTGCTGCTCGTCGTGCGCGTTTCGTGGCTGACTTCGGTGTGACTGAGTATGATGCTCACGTACTGACACTGACTCGTGAAATGTCAGAGTTTTACGAAGATGTGGTAAAAGCTGCTGGCGGCGCTACACAAGGTAAGATTGCGGCAAACTGGGTGATGGGCGAATTCTCAGGTGCTTTAAATAAAGCAGGCTT
>OGVK01000141.1_pt1 | contig 10571 bp, 4 predicted proteins | sample 1575721 | NCBI WGS metagenome assembly OGVK01 (sample SAMN07581521, study PRJEB24739) | freshwater metagenome | place: Singapore | collected 2015-01 | reverse complement strand
GTTCCCAGTCACGATACATCATTAGAACAAGATAAAATACTAATCATGACCAGAGCCATGATTAGTACATAAATATTATTAATTATCTTCATACATATAATTTATTTTTTGCCTGGCAATATAACGGAATTAATTGTCACTTGTACCTTTGTTGGGTCAACAAGCTCCATCCAAAGCTTACTCAATTCGACAGTCCATACAACAGCACCACTTGCATCACTATTTATTGAAGCAAAAACTGAATATTTTCCATCACCTGCAACCTTTGTACTTCCAAAAGGATCGCCTCCCCAATATGAAGGAGACCAACTAGCAGCAGCATAACTCAATTCCGTAGAATAACTCTTAGAGGCATTCGCAACAAGATTTCCGTCAATACCACTAATCGTGAAGTTTACAATCATATTGCCAACAAAAGATAATGCTGATGCATTCACTCCCGCAGTCTTTGTTGTTCCATATTCATTATATATTTCAATACGACCATCTACCCCTTTACCGTCCTTATTTACAAAAACAGTATGTGAATAATCCATATTAAAATTAGGATTCACATCAAGTTTCACACTTTCAACTTCAACCTTAACCTTAGATATATCAATAATATCATTACTTAGTTTATTTATATCCACGCAGAACACAGATGCACCTTCTGCCATAGAAGTTGTTTCCATCCATACGGTATATGTACCATCACCTGTCACATTTGCATCATACATATCTGATTCAAACTTGCTCCAATGTGATGGACTCCAATCGCCATCAGCATACTCCAATCCTGCAATATGACTTGCTGGTGAACCAGATTTCATATTATCTTTAAGACCTGATATTTTGAATGTAACCACCATATTCTTAGAGAACTTCACCTGAGCAGGGTTTAAACAAGGATCTTTAGCTGAATTTCCATATTGATTATAAAGCTCTATACGGAAATTACCATTACCCTCGATATCACCAGTAACAAGTTTGTCTGAATTTGGTGTAATCACTGGCGCTAATCTTACAGAGCGTACTGCAAGCCCCAGACTTCGCTTAGACAAGCCAGAAGAAGCACTTCCTGCAGATAGTTTCATTGTATGACTATAGCCTGTTGCTACTGAATAATTAGACCCAGTCCAATAAAGTCCCTCTGTTCCTGCACCTGTTACAGCTGTTGCATCACGATAACCGGTATAAGGCATAAAGATGCTATTACCATTTTTTGCCTTAAATCTGATACCACTAACACCATTTACAGTTGCAACTTCTTGAGTCGTACCAGCAATCAGTTCTTCCATTTGAGTTTTTGTTGGCATGGTACTCTTCATGACAGCATCTCCATCAATATCAGCAGAAGTAACTATATCATTAGCGCTCCCTGAAATATCACCTGTAGGAGAATAATCAATAAGATATTCACTTCGGTTAAGCCCTCTCTCCATTACCTGGCCGCTGGAAATCATGCAAGATCTGCGTCGTCTACTCTCCCTGGATACGCTGGGCCAACTGGGCAACGCAGCAGTGATGATGTTAACCAGTAAAGAAACGCTTATCCCTTTATTTGCCGCACTACTTCTGGTTGGTTTCAGCATCAGTTCCCGACGCCATTTCACCGCATTTCTTGAACGCTCGAGCAACCGTGTCGGCAAAGTCAATCAGGATCATTTTTTCCTTACAGTACGTACATTCTTCTGGTCCATTCTGGTGGCGTCTCCCTTACCGGTTTTATGGGGGATTTTGGGCTATGGTCTTCAACAAGCCTGGCCCTGGCCCATTGCTGTTGCCGTTGGAGATGGCGTCACCGCCACAGTGCCTTTACTCTGGGTCGTGATGATTTGCGCCGCGTTTGCGCGGACTAACGGATTATTTGTCGCCCACTTGAAGGCGTCAGGGATAACATCTGCACGAATACCACTAACTGCCATGTTGGTTAAGGTTGTCAACTGGTTAAGCATTGATGTCACCTTAGTGCTAAACTTCGTGGCATCTTCGATGTAGCCTAAGCCTTTCATGAGGACACCTTGGCGGTTCAATGAGTAACGACTTGTGTCTGTTGCCCTTGGGTCAAACCACATGTAATCTGCCATGCTGGCTCCTAAGGCTTGGTCTTTGAAATGCTTAAGCTGTTTAGCACTCATCATGTCACCATACTTAAGGTTGTGAAGGAAGTCATGAAGTGCTGGCACATAATAGGTCAGTGCTCTTGCGCCTACTTGAGCGATACCACCTACTGTCTCTGCTAATTGGTTAAAGCCAAAGTCTGCGCCTACTTGTGCGTAAGAGTTATTTAAGAGGATTCGCTGAATGACACTCCCTATGTTATCCTTGTGGACTTCGCCTTCAAGGATGTTAGCACCTGTAAGGTCGTGCATTGTTTCCATGAGTGCTCCTAGCTGTACCTTACCTTGCTTTTCGTTCATCTCACCTTTCTCGATCAGAGACTTCACTTCCAGCTTGGCTTTACCGTAGATTTCTCTAATGCTTGTCCCTATGTCTTCGATGCCTAAGCCGTGATAGAGTGCTACTGCACCTGTTGAGCGATTCGCAACGTACTCCATTTGTCTTAAGGCGTCATTGTCTCTAAGGACTTCGTCAAAGGAGAACAGTGAGCCGTCCGTAAGCTGGATTTCTTTGTCTGTCTTCATAGGTATACGCTGTTGATAGTAAGACAAGCGGTCTCCGCCGCCTATTACTTTGTCTGATTTCTTACCATCAACTACAGAGTATACCCAATTGTCTTCTAGGACCCTTAAGTACATATCATCGTTTTTAGACAAAATTTCTGTTTTAACATAATTAATGAGGTCGTTGTCGTTTGCAAAGTGCGGTATTGTGTCTTTCTTAAGCCCCGTCTCTACAAGTTTTTTGTACTCATCAATTAAGTAGTCAGCCTTCTTAGGAGACAAATTTAAATCCTCAATGTATAGGTTACGGAAGGAAGGACTAAGGACTGCCTTACGATTCACTGCTTCTCTAAACCAATTCTTAAGGTTCTGAATAGTTCCTTCTTTGCCAAGGCTCGCTATCATCTCATCGACTGCGTGCTGGTCTACTCTTCGGTAAAACTCACCACTACCTTTAAAGTCAGCATCAACACCGCCATATGTCTTCTGCATGTCAAGTTCAACGTCACGGAAACGCTTCATGGCTTCTACTGCGTCCTTTACTGCTTTACTATTGGTCTTAAAGGCGTCAGGACTATTGTCTCCATACATGGCGTTAAAGAGTCGTGTAGTCTCATAGTTGAACATGTCTTTAGCGGTCGCTGTAGGAAGTTGTTTGTTTTCAATACAGTATGCTCTGAAGGATTTCTTGTAGTCTTCAAGGTGCGGTACTAAGCGTTGCCGTAGTACTTCCTTCATGGTTGCCACTGTGTGGATTCCTTCGCTTGTCCCTCGGCTTGCTGGGTCACGTCCTACCTTCCTTGCCCAATCACTGATTGTCTTACTCTTACTGCTAATCAGTAGCCCATAGCGACTGCCAAAGAGGCGGTTAAGTACCGTGTTGTTATTGAAAAGGCTCGTGAATTTCCGTACAGGTTCGTACTTAAGTATTCCGTTAGGTGGTGTAGGGTCAATTGGTACTTCATTGTCTCCAATTTTATCTGGTATCGGCTTAGGCTTTGTCTTTGATGGTTCAATCAAGTTGTCGTCCGTCAATAATTGAGCGGTTGCACTATTGGCTTCGTAGTGTTTACCGTTTAGTGTTACACTATCATCCATATGCTCAATTAAGCTACCTCGTAGGTCTCCATGTTCCGCAACGTGAGACACAATATCATCAAATTGCTTTTTAGACAACTTACTGCTAATCATTCCTTCAATTGCCCTTTTCGTTGCATAGTAGCCTTTTGTCTTTTGATTAGCTTGTGCCCATTTCATGAGGTCCTGTACATTATCAGTTTCACTACGTTTAAAGGCATCTGCAAAGGCTTCATCAGTTATTTTTGGTTCATTTGTCTGTAAATTCCAACGTGGTACTTCAGACACTAATGTACCTTCTTTAATATCTGTTCTAAAGTCATCAATGGTGTAATCTTTGCGTTCAGGCATAATTTCCTTATAACCATTGTATGCACGCTCTATCAGTGATTCCTTCTTAATATTTGCTTTTAGGTATTCTTGAAGTTCTCCTTCAGACTTTACTCCACTGCCTTTGATTATGTTCTCAAGATCATCATTAATGAATGCTTGAGGTTCTTCTCCTTTTATTTTAGCTGTTTCGTTAGGGTCTCCTTTCTTAACTTTTGTGTCTGTTAAGATTGTTAAGGCTTTCTCGTTGTCTGCTTCCATCTTTTCGACAACCTTCTTTGTCTCACTCCCTAACATATCATAGCGTGTGCTAATAATGCCCTTCTTTGCTAACGCATGTCCTATGGATGCAATGCCCATACTAGTAATAGCACCCACAAGAAATGCTTGGGCATAGTTTTGGATGTTGTCGTTTTCCACCCATCCGCTTTTTGCCGCCACATATTGGTCTCCAACATTTAAAGCCCCATTGGTTAGACCTATTTCTGCTAATCGTCCTATCGTGCTGTCACTGAAGGATGCTAAGGCTTTAGTGCCAAAGCGTCCCCCAACTTTACTTGCTAAAGCCCCAGCAACCTTTGCGCTACCACCGGCTTCTCCTATGAATGGTACAGCATTTAATGGGTCTAAAATCATCCCTAAGCCAGCGCCCATATACTGCAATGCAATGTTAGTACTTCCTCGTTGTTCTATGCGGTCTTGTCGTTTGAAATCTCCACCTTTCATTCGTGCTAAGGCTAAAGCTTCTTGTGGACTATTAGCATTATTAAGAATCCACTGCATAGTTTCATACTTAGTACCTTCCTGGGCTCTCCACTCTTTTTCAGTTAAGCCTAATGCTTTTGTGGCTTGCCCAAAAGTTGTATCGCCATTGTTGTCCCATTCTTCCCAGTCATAAAACATGTTTTGCATTGGTTTCTGTTGAAACACATCTCGGATGCTTGGATAGTCCCACGGTGCTCCCGTGTCACCGGCTGGCGTTTCACCCCATGTTGTCTGTGACTGCATCAGACCATGTACTGTATTCCAATTATTAAGTAATTCATTGGTGTACCCCTGTGGGTTGTAGACAAAGCCAGCTATTTTACTTCTTAAAAAACTAATGGTAGCATTTTGATACCAACTATTCAGGAAGTCATCTTTGAATGTATTCCATCCATCCATTTTTGCCTTATTACTATGTTCAGGCTTAAATGGTTCATCTGCATGTATACCTTCTGTACCAAATGGGTATGGATTGATATCCTGAAGGGCTTCTTGCATGTTAATGCCACCATAATAATTTGTGTTGTTTACACTTTCTAATGTTGGTCCTAAGATAGCTGGTCCACCTTTGTATTTAGCCATAATATTTGCTACATACTCATTTGTCTCTGCATAATTGTATGAATCATCAATAGCCCCTGGTCCAGCGTTATAGGCTCGTAATGCTCTTTCAACGTCACCGCCTGTGTAGTCTAACATTTTCCGTAAGTATTTAATGCCACCTCTTAGGTTTTGATCAGGGTCATACGGGTCTGTTACACCCATCTCGGCTGCCGTTTCAGGCATTAGTTGCATTAGTCCCATTGCACCAGCACCTGATGTAGCTGATTGGTCTCCGCCTGACTCTTGTCCCATAATGGCTTTTACAAGGTCTTCTGGTACTCCTTCTTCTTGGGAATACTGATGAATTTTATCATCCCACTGTCCCATTTAGTTCTCCTTTCTAATCTTCTTCCTGGTTTACCTCTGCTTCCTTTTCTTTCTCTTCTTCCTTTTCTCTCACGTCTTCCGTGTTTCCCTCTTCTTCTTCTGCATCTAGTTTTGCGTGGTAATTGTGAAGCCAAAGTGCTTCATTCTTGAGGTCGCTTAATGTAAATACTTTTGCGTTTACTTCTCCATAGTCACGCACAATAAACTTGTGTTGATACTCATCATATTGTACTTGGTTAGCTTCACCTCGTAGGGTTGTCAATGCGTCATCAAGGTCTTTATTTGTCTGTTCTCCACTAATCAATTCTTGATAATCCGATTTTGGAATGAGACACAAAAGTTTACCACTATCCCTGTGGAACGCAACGTATTGGCTTGCTATATCTTGCGTGGCTTTTGCTTTGGCTTCGTATGCACTGAATTGTCCTGTTGCACGCAGTGATACTGCTAAGTCACGTACCTTTTGAGCCATTAATGGCGGCATATTAGCATCCCCTAAGTACTCTGCCACACCGCCTTCTTGAGGGAACGTAACGGATGCTACATTACCACCAAAGTCACCAAGGTCTTCAATCTCTTTACGGTATTTCTGCATACGTCCTTCATCTGCCTGTGCTTCCATACTTTGTCTGAATAAGAGTGAACCTTGTTCCGGACCATAGGTGTCTGCAAGTACTTTATATGTTCTAATGTTTGAGTAGTGTTTTCCTAAGATAATTGACGAATACTCACCAGCACCATTCATTACTTCCATTGCGGCTCTAATTGATGGACGGTTAGGGTCTCCGCTTTTTATGTCAATCTCAAGGTTATTATTGAACCATTCAAGCATACCTTTGCGTGCTACTGGTTGGTTTGCAATGCTTGCAAATAATGCTGTGTTACCATTGGCTACGGCGTTGTCTAAGGCTTCTCGTACTGCTATTGTCATAGATTCAGGGTTAGTGCCCGAGGCGATTAAATCTTTATCACTCTGTGGTACACCTGTCATGTTCCCGGATGCCATATTACCTACAATGGACCGTGCCCGTCCTAACGCAAATTCTGAAGGTAATACTTGGCGTTGTTTTTCAGCGGCGGCTCTAGCGGCGGCTTCTCGTGCTCTTTGTTCTTCTTCGATACGGCGCTTGTGATCGTCATAAGTGTCCGAATACTCTCTACGTTCTTCAGGTGTCATTTTCTTAAAGGTATCATCAAGTGCCTGTATGGATGTAATTTTACCTAGGTTGTCCTCCATGGCTAACCGTTGGTCAGTCCTTAGCTTTTCCCCATAGGCGTTCGCCTTATCTTTAAATTCAGACAAAGGAATAATATCTTTGATGGCTTGCCCTGTGAAGCCCTGATACTCGCCTAATGCTTCCACAAGGTCACGTCTACCTGTGTTGACTGCTAATGAGTCTGCAAAGTACCGTAAGTTTTCAATCTCTTGATTCGTATCAGGTGTCTGTGAGCCATTCAGTGTTGTCAAGATATTCATAACCTTTGGGTCTTGTAAGAAGTTGTCTTTAGTATATTTTGGGTCATACATTAGACTCCGTGTAAACTTGTCAACTTCAGACTGATATCCAGTTACTCGTTTAATCTTATAATCACTATCTTTTTGGTCTAAGTATTGATGAGTTTGATTAGCTGTGTCTTCAATAATTGTTTGATTAAATCCATCTTGGAATGCCAATCTGTTTGTTACTGGTGTAGGGTCATTCCCCATGATTTCTCCCATACGCTTTTCACGATACTCTTGGTACTCGTTCATGTACTGGTTAAGATCAGAGGAAAGCCCTTGTGTATTTCTTAAGGACTGCCATTCGTTAAGAATCTGGTTATTCACATAGCGTCCTCGCAAGTTATCAACTATAGCCGTTGCGTAGGGATTGTCGATTAGCTTATAGTTGCCACTCTGTTGAATCAGTTGAGCAGCAGTAAACGTCTTTTTGTCTTCGTCACTAGCAGCGTTATAGATGTTCGTTCCGATGACTTTTGCTACTTCGTATTCACGCTTTTCACGTTCAAGGTCCTCATTGTTGAAGGCAATACCTAATGCGCCCATGAGTTTACCGGCGTTCTCCATTCCGTAATCTTGCTGTGGGCGTACATTGTAATCCTGTTGAACGCCACTTAGTTTTTCTATTTGAAGCCTTTGCTCCTGTGGGGTAAACTGTATAGCTGTCCCCATGGCGGCTGAAGTATTACTCGGCATTAATTTTGTCTCCTTCCTTAGTATTTCTTAGGTGTAAGGCTTACGCCTGTGCTAATTGTGTTCCAATTGGAATAGCCACCACTAAGCATATTACCGTTGTTATCATAAGTAGGCGCAAGGCTAACCTTAGCGTTTATATTGCTTGTGCCTAAGCCATCCTGATGATAATGTGTCTCTTTGAATGCTTCGGTGTTCTGCACTTGTGACCAGGACTGAATACCAGCGCCAGCCATACCAAGTGCTAAAGCAGCATATGAAGGCAATTTTGGCGGATGTAAGCCAGCAATAAATTGCTGCGTAGACAAAAGTGCTTGCTCTTTATTAAGGTCAATCTCATTGGATGTTTTATTGTAATTTTCTTTTATGCTCGTCTGTGCTCGTAAGCCCTCTGCATTAGCGGAACGATTGATAAGGCGTCCAGTGTTACTGTCTCCCATCTCCTCGCTAACGGCATTTTCAACGCCACCAACTAACATTCTGTTACTCATTGCGTTCTTCGTGAGGTCTGCTACTGCACTGTCAAAAGAGTCCCTACGTTCAATATCATAGTTCATAAAGGAATAGTTAAGGCTCTGAATTGCATTCGTTGCCTGTTGTGCCATTGCTTGTCCCTCGGCGATTGCACTTTCTCTTTGCGCCTTCCAGTTACCATACGCTCCAAGGACTTGCATGGCTACTCCAGCCCATCCCATAATGTTTCTCCTTTCGTTAAATCTGTCTAAACCTTTGCGTCATGTTGCCTTCCCATTTGTAGCCGATCAGTGCTGATGGAAGCGGACTGGTGTTAGACACAGTTATTTTTGTCTCCGTATTTTTACCATGGACCGGTATACGGAATACTCCTGTTTCAATTGGATGTGCTCCAAGTTTATTTGTTGCATAACCAAGGATTCGTGAAGTCATTCTATATGAACGCTTAGGCTTCCCTACGGTCTCCACATAGGCGTCAAGGTAGCCCGTTTCACTGTAGTTAAGCTGAACGTCCTGAATTGTAATACGATAATCGGCTAATGCGTTAGTACCTTCCTGGTCTACTTGCTTAACATAGAATGGCGTGAATACAATCTTAAAGTCGTATGCTACACCTATGAAAGCTTTTTCATTGGAATAGTCTGTGCCATCCTTAATTATAATCTTGCCTTCGCTATTGCTACTGAATACTCGTCCGTCTTGGAAGACAAGAAGATACTTATCAGACTGTACATTGTTTAAGGCTTCTGCTCCATTCCATATAAATGTGCCTGTTCGTTCATCGTAGGTACTGTGTTCAGACAAAGTCTTAAATTGTTTTCTGTCCATCATGCAACGATATGGCTCTTCGTCAAAGTCAAGTGTATTGTATGTCAATATAAGTCTCTCAAGGCATATTTTGTTACCTCTGTTGATCACAATATACAATGTGCTGTCAATGAAGTCTGCTCCAAGAATAACTCCGTCAAATGTCCATTTTGACCATGAGGACTGCACCTTAGTGTCTTGCATAAATAGGTACTTATAAACGTACAGTGACTTTGTGTCTCCGCTTGACAAAGCCATAAGAATGTTATCGTTCCCACTCGCAATTAATTCGTAGATGTGATTCTTAAGATAGTTCGGAACGTGACTTGTGATTTCCGTAGAGTCCTTAGCGCTCATACTGTCATACACTGCGTAGTACTCTCGGACTGTAGTGAAGTTACTGCGTTCACTGGTGAAGTAAAGGTTTCGTCCTACACCAATTGGCTTCACTCGAATATTACTTGTAAATTCTGTTACCTGATTGATGACGGCATTCTTAGGACTTAGCGTTCCGTCTGCTCGCAAGATAAACTGTGTGGACTCACTGAATAAGTACAAGTCTTGGTTAAATGGTACTGCATTGTACAGTGTTGAGACACGATTGTGAGACACATTTAAATCTATTGGGTCTGTGTCTTCGATTGCTGTTGCTGAAGATATCCAAAAGTTGAAATAGTCGCCACTTCGTGATAACACTACGGCTTCTCCAGCAATGAGTCCTAAGCGGTTGCGGAAGAAGAAAATATCGTTAATCTTTTTGCTAATGAATGAAGGTTCAGGGTTGCTGTCTTCATCGCCTATCTCACGTCCGCTCCATGGCAACGGTTTAAAGCTGAAAGTACCGTCTGCGTTACGGATGAGTGCGTGTGGCATTGTTTCCCAATAAATGTTTTTCGTGATGTCAGGTTTAATTGTCTCTTTCCACACTTTGTCTTCACTACTGTACATTACATAGTAGTCGTCATCAGTTGAGCCTTCGCCACGGATCAGAACGGTAAAGCCGTTAGGTGCGCTATAGGGAAGGTCTGAAAACTTCTGGGCTACGTCATGAAAGGCTCTCATGGCTGTGTTATTGAATCCGTCACGGACTTCAAAGGAATTGATTTGCTGTCCAGTGATGTATAACCACGATTCGCCTCTGACTACACTCCATCCTTGAATACTGTTCGTAAGCTGGTTACAAATGTTATTTGTGTCTATTTGCGTTGAGTGAGAAGCTTGTGAGCCGTCAGGTGTTTCGTAATAGGCTATTCTGGTTCCGTTTACGATTACCTCGTACTTGCGTCCGTACTGCCCTTGTTTAACGTTAATGAGTAATCCTTGGTTGTTCTTCCAGTTCGGATTGGCAACTGTAGGGTTCATCTGCGCTTGTATCGTGACTGGGAAAC
>OGVK01000140.1_pt1 | contig 10594 bp, 13 predicted proteins | sample 1575721 | NCBI WGS metagenome assembly OGVK01 (sample SAMN07581521, study PRJEB24739) | freshwater metagenome | place: Singapore | collected 2015-01 | reverse complement strand
TGCTGTAGGTTGATGCTCACCCATGGTGATCCTCGGGATGTCTATCCGTTGCAGTGCAGACAACCCTACACCAGAAAGGGGGGAAAGGGGCGCCGCTGGGTACAACACGCCAGGGGAATGGCACCGCCGCTGTCGGTCTGCTCCTGGTTTGTCAGGCCGCCGTCCAGGCTGTTTATCGCCGTGATGCGATCTCCAGGTACTGTGAACAGATTCGGGTCGGTGTTACTCACGGCAATATTTGCCTGACCACCATTGGTCAGGGGGACCACTGTCGGCGCCAGCGTACCGCTGAGGGTCGCGGACATCGCGGGGGCGGCCAACAGCAGACAGCCTGAAATAAATAACGGGTTAATTTTTTTCATTATTTATTTCTCCAAAACGCGCCAGCCAGCTGACACCATCGACACGACTGAACTGAATGACATAGCTTTTAATTTCACTGTAGGGTTTGGAATCCCCAATCCACGTTTTCAGCTCACCCCGGATATCCACGCGGTTCTCTGCCGGCCAGGCACGCATCGACGTCATATAAAAGGTGGAATTAACGTTATTGTCTTTAATACGTTTCGCATCTTCAGCCAGCTGGACCTTGAGGCTGTTCTGCGAGGCGGGTAATACATACCGGAGTAGCTGCTGATGCTGGGCATCAACCGTTTCCGGCGTGACATTCAGACGCAGGGCAACAAAGGACAGGCCCAGCTGCTCAATATAAGAGGCGTCAGCCTGGTTCTGAGACACCGCAAAGGGTGCACGGAATAACATCGGTGTCACCGCCACTTTCTGTTCCGTCTGCAGACGGTAATTATTTATGCCCTGTATAATATTGGTCGCAAGACTGAGGGTCAGGAGTGTCCCCAGACTGATAAATCCCACAGCGATAACGCGGGTGGTATTTTGTCTGGCACCATGTTCCATATGTTATTTCCCCGTTGATTTATTTAATCCACTGCCGGAAACAGGAGTCCGGAACATCATGAAAGAAGCCTTTAAGAAGGGAGGTTGGCAGATACCAGTAAATCAGGTCGCGTAGCCAGGAACTGCCCCGCCCTTTTTTCAGTTTCTTGATACCCCAGAAAACCAGTGCCGCTGCGGCCATACCAAATAAGAACTTACTGGTCCAGAAACCCCAGCCGAGACAAATCACGGCCGGGATAAGTTCATCGAGATATAAGCCAAACCAGCGGGACTGGTTAGTCAGTGTTTCCGGGAAACGGTATCGCTTTAATTCGTCTCCCGTCATCACGTGCTTCCTGTCAGTAACCGGCGACCGACATACCGATGGTGATAAAGGTGGAAATAATCGCGAAGCCAAACAGGAACTTCACGTTTTTGGTCATCATGTACATGATGCCGCCGGCGACAACTTCTGCCAGAACCACCCATTTGACGACGCTGGACTGCTTACCAAACGTGCCTTTAACGGTCGCATCCCCGGACTTCATCAGGTCGGTTGCCGTGGTGGTGGCCATCGCAGCATCCGGGAAGAACGCCGCCACAGCAGCAACCGGCAGCGCAACTTTAGCGACTTTCAGGGCTTTCTTTTTATTGAAAACGCGGGACATAAAAGACGGTTTGGTTTTTTCAGAGACAGCAGAGCCCTGAACACTTAATACAGCATTCATATTTATTTCCTTTAAAGAGAATGTATACGTTAGTTGAAAATCACTTCTGTATTATTTGATTAGGATATTAACTTTCACCCTCCTCCCGCAGTTCAGAAAAGATATAGTTTGGAAAGCGCCTCAGATGATCTTTGAGACGCATCGCGACCTCGGTTGATTTAGTTCTGCCACTACGGTTCTTTGCGCTAACTAAAAGTGCATGAGTGTCGTCATCAAGGTAAACGGAAACAATATTCTTATTTCCAGTGCTGGTATAACGCTTTGACACACTGCTTCTCCGATTAGAAACCTTATAGACAAATCATTACACAGAAAGACACAGGAAATAAAGGGGCTAAACAGCCCCAATCAATTTAACAATTTATTAACATAACATATTCATAAACATTCTCAATAAAAAAATATATTTTCCTGCTCCTGTAGCAATCCGTTACAAATGCTCTAAAAGACGGATAAACCTCCAATACTTTCTCTTTCGCACGATCGATCCTTTTTTTTACAATCTTCTCAGGCACAGAAATATAATTTGATATGTCCATATAGCTAAAACCAAGAACATAAAATGAAAGAGGAATGATATTCAAATCACTTATCCTTGCAATAGCCTCATCAAAATCCGGAATGTCTTTTGATTTTATGAATTTCATTTTTCGGCTGGATAATGGAACCGTTATCAGAAGATTCATTTGCCAAAAAAAATAAAAATCATCATCCAAAAGACTGATAAACTCAATTCGAATTTGAAAATTTGATTTTCCACACGAAAAAATTTTACTTAACACACAACCTTTACCTAGCGCCATGCAATCAAGTTCTAACTGGGAAAGCATCAACTCCAGTTCATGAAATGATCCTGAGAAACTACCTGCTACACCTTCTGTTTTAAAAAAGTCATACATTTGTTCAAATGATGTGTTGGAATATAGTACATCACGTTGTTGGTTTCTTACGCAAACAGAGACAGGTGAGGTGTTATACAACCCCTTTATGTGAAGAAGAGCATCCCTAACCGATTGACTTAAGCTGTCATCACCACTACGATCCATCGCACACATAGGTTCCTCCTTAGAAGGGTTCTATGGATAGTTGGTGTAGAGAGGTTGCATCTCTCTACACCAATGTTTCTCAAATTTTCAGTTGCTCTTGAATTATAAATCCCATTTAACTGGATGTCATCAAAATAGATTAGATCATTCTTCTAAAGATTCTCAAAAAAGAAGTATATTTATTCAACTTATAATAAAAAACTAGACGGTCCATTATTACATTTCGCAATGCCTTACGCTAATCATTGTCAGTGTCATCCACTTTTGGAAAGAATTGCTCTATCACAGCATTAACGTCATCCCGGATGTTTTCTATTAACCCTGACCATTCCCATCTTGGGTTACCATGAACATGAGGACTCAAACATTCGATCCCCAGCACCTTATTCACAGTAAACTGTGTTTTAACCATGCTTTCAAGCAGCGCTCTATTGAATGCCATCTGATTAAACCCGGATTCTTTGCGTTCCATCTGGGCTTCGTAGACACGCAAACCAAGCTCAAGCAACATCGATGCAATACTTGAATAGCTAATATCTTTCTCTTTCGCACCTTCAGCACGACGCTGAACTGCTATCGCATTAATTTTCTCTGCAACTTTGTCATTTACATAAACTTGGATCTTAGCCATAGTCCCTCACAATTATAATCTCGTATAACCCACAAAACTCTAAGTGCTAAAACTACGCATGTTGCGCGATTCACTATTAGAGTCACTATGATAGAAATGACGATTCATTCCACGAATCACTATCCTTTTAGCCACGAATCTAATATAGATTCATGGCACTTGTAAATAAATGTTTTACAAAAAAATAGTCTCTACTGAATCTCATGCAATTCGTTAGTGAATCTATATAGATTCATAGCCGATTCGCATTAACACATTAAATAAATGTACTACACATTATTTATTTCATAACTCACTGTTTCCAAATAGCAATCTGCAAAATTTTAATTTTGCGTGGGGTGTGGTGATTTTGTGGTGAGGAGTGCATATATGTTGAGTCTCGGTCTTGGATGGGTTAAGGTTATTCCGGGATTTGGCACGGAGGGGAATTCATGAAGGGAGTAGCGTTTGGTATCATCCTGTCTTTAATACCATTGTCATCAATGGCAGCAGACTGCTTTGATATGGCTGGCAGGGATTACAAAATTGATCCGGATCTCCTGCGTGCTATATCATGGCAAGAATCACGATTTAAAATTGATGCGATTGGGCGTAATCCTGTTACGGGTTATGGATCAGGCTTGATGCAAATTGACTCGCAGCATTTCAACGAACTGTCGCGATATGGAATAAAACCGGATCATCTTCTTAGCGATGCTTGTCTTAACATCTACACCGGAGCCTATTATCTGGCTCAGGCGTTTAAAAAGTGGGGCGTTTCGTGGGATGCAGTCGGGGCATACAATGCAGGCTTCAAAAAGACCCCGCGCCAGGCAGCAAGACGTTACGAGTATGCGAAGAAGATCCATTACTACTACACGGCTATCAAAGCAAGCAAACGAACTTCTTCTAAAGATCAGAAAATCGCCATGAACTAAAAAACCTTCTGATATAAGAAGGCTTGAATTTCTTAAAAATCTACGGCATCTATACCTGGATAATAATCGGCATCACTATCAAAATGAAAAAGCAGATACCCGCCCTCCCGGTGCATTAGTATGAGATTTTTGCGTAAAAATTTTGACACCCCACCTCTTTTTAGCGCCAGAAGATGGCGTTTGAAATCATACATCCTTATAACACAACCATAAGGTGTATCATGTATCCACTCTAAGTAACTATCGCAAGTTAGATAATTGGTTGTTGATGAAAGCACCTGAAGAACTCTGATATCACCTTCTTCCATATGTGAAATACTGATACAGACAGCTTTAAATTCAAACATAAGTATTCCCACCATCAAAACGCCGGACAGCTGCCCGGCGCTTATAATTAGCCTTTAAGAGTGCGGAATTTCTCCGCAATTAACCACAATGCCTTATTGAGTTTAACATCACCATCGATTGCTTTTACTGGCCGGGTTGTTGTTCTTTTCCCTTTTTCAGTTCGGCCAGGCAAACCGCCTTTAATCAGATTTTCCTGGACCCTTTGATATGTAGTCCAGATGTCATCTTTTTTATCTTCATAACGGCGCGGATGAATTATCTGTTCAATACTGACCGGAGATTTATTTTCATCTTCATATCGGTAGGTTAATGCAGCTTGTCCAAACAGACGCTGTTCTTCCTTGGTTAAGGCAATAGACTTCATGACATCAACGCCTTCAGTTATTTTATCGAAAATTCCCAGAACTTCGTAAGCACCTTCGATAACCCTTCCCACAATATCACCTTTATGAGGTACACGAATCTCACCAAACGACGTACCGCACACAAGGCCATTTGTGCATACAAAACGGAACATACCCGGGATCATTTGATAACTGGACGATCCATCATGCGAGTTAAGAAGAATGATTTCGGGTACTTCTGTTCCTTTATTGGCCCCTTCACGGCGAAGTCTTACCATATGCTTAGTATGCCCCCGTTTATCCTCATCCCTTACTCGTGACTGACAGGCAAAAAATGGCTGGAAACCTTCTTCACGTAATTTATCCAGCAGTGTAATAGTTGGAATATAGGTATAGCGATCACTACGTGAATTATGCTTTTCTTCTGAAAACACAGAAGGTACAACCTTGACTAATTCATCGTTAGTCAGTGGGCGTTCCTGACGAATGGAATGAGTAAGTCCAAATCGGGATGCTAAACGCATATTATTCTCCTTCACCTGTTTAATTTTTTAACCATCACCCGGGCTTTGTTGAATAAATCGAACTTTTGCTGAGTTGAAGGATCAGATCACGCATCCTCCCGACAACACAGACCATTCCGTGGCAAAGCAAAAGTTCAGAATCACCAACTGGTCCACCTACAACAAAGCTCTCATCAACCGTGGCTCCCTCACTTTCTGGCTGGATGATGAGGCGATTCAGGCCTGGTATGAGTCGGCAACGCCTTCATCACGAGGAAGGCCCCAGCGCTATTCTGATCTCGCCATCACCACCGTTCTGGTGATTAAACGCGTATTCCGGCTGACCCTGCGGGCTGCGCAGGGTTTTATTGATTCCATTTTTGCCCTGATGAACGTTCCGTTGCGCTGCCCGGATTACACCAGTGTCAGTAAGCGGGCAAAGTCGGTTAATGTCAGTTTCAAAACGTCCACCCGGGGTGAAATCGCACACCTGGTGATTGATTCCACCGGGCTGAAGGTCTTTGGTGAAGGCGAATGGAAAGTCAGAAAGCACGGCAAAGAGCGCCGTCGTATCTGGCGAAAGTTGCATCTTGCTGTTGACAGCAACACACATGAAGTTGTCTGTGCAGACCTGTCGCTGAATAACGTCACGGACTCAGAAGCCTTCCCGGGCCTTATCCGGCAGACTCACAGAAAAATCAGGGCAGCCGCGGCAGACGGGGCTTACGATACCCGGCTCTGTCACGATGAACTGCGCCGCAAAAAAATCAGCGCGCTTATTCCTCCCCGAAAAGGAGCAGGTTACTGGCCCGGTGAGTACGCAGACCGCAACCGTGCCGTTGCTAATCAGCGGCTGAGCGGAAGCAATGCACGGTGGAAATGGACAACGGAATATAACCGTCGCTCGATAGCGGAAACGGCAATGTACAGAATGAAGCAGTTGTTGGGAGATTCACTGACGCTGCGTGACTACGATGGTCAGGTAGCGGAAGCTATGGCCATGGTGCGTGCGTTGAACAGGATGACAAAGGCTGGGATGCCAGAAAGCGTGCGTATTGCCTGAAAATCCAGCCAGCTACAGGGTCGTTCGCACGAAATCTTATTTATTCAACAAAGCCGCTCCAGGCACGTATTTTACATGCTTAAGTCTGATATCCCGACTCTGGCGTCAAATAATACATGGTTCTGAACAGAAAATGCGAATGAGATAAACGAAAATGTCACTGATATTTTAACAAAAATCCAACTCATTCCAGAGTGATTGAGAAACTCACATTAAACGCCGGACTGAACGATTGTAGTCAGCTTAATTCAGCTCGGCGGTATTGACTGACTGCTTTGAGTGAGGCGCGGAAGCTGTGCGTCCGACGAATAAGATTGATGACGACAGTTTAAACACTTGTCACATATAGATGACTGACGCCACCGACCTCTCTTGTTTCCGTCTTTAAATAAGTTAATGATTTAACTAAACCACCTAATTTCTCATAGCCATATGTTCTGGAATCAAAGGAAGATTCGTTCTTATTTATATAAGACCCAACCGCAGACAATAATGACCAGCCATCATCTTTAGATGTTGCGGACAGAGCATTACTTATTAATTCTTTAAGGTCCTTATCATCAGAGAAATCTTTGGCAGCTTTTGTTTTTCTCAAGTTTTCTGTTTTTATAAATAAATTGCATGCAGAAATGAAAGCATCAGGAGTTTTCTCCTCGCCAAAGCCATATACAATGATGCCGCTTTCCCGTAGTCTATTGGCTAACCGTGTGAAGTCACTATCAGATGAAATTAAGCAAAATCCATCTAAATTCCCATCATGAAGTAAGTCCATCGCATCAATGATCAATGATGAATCAGTAGAGTTTTTGCCAGTAGTATAGCTAAATTGTTGTATAGGTTGAATTGCATGTTTGTGAAGATGTTCTTTCCATCCTTTTAGATTTGTTGTTGTCCAGTCCCCATATGCTCGTTTTACATTAGCCAATCCATATTTGGATACTTCTGAGAATAATTCATTACACAAAGATGCTTGTGCGTTATCAGCATCAATTAAAACAGCCAGTTTCTTACTTGTTTCATCAGACATAGCATATAACCTTTTGAAAATCATAAACCTAATAAAACGTACAGTTTAATATGAAGTGCTTTCAATTTCATATGTTAACACCAAAATGCACAAATAAAAATATTTACACATAATTATAAGAATAACATAATGGTAAATTCAGTTTACTTCCATCTATTTGCGTTAAGTCAAATGTCCTGTTACGTATTGATTAACACAGGCTATTATAGCAACGTTTCCCTTGATTAAGGATAGCGTTGCATCGACCTGGTGAAGTTACACCACATAGAGGCCCTGTTTAGGGGGAACCGCAGAATTCGGAAAAAATCGTACGCTAAGCTAACGGTGTTCTCGTGACAGCTCTTTGACTAGGCTTTCTAAGGCCATTCTGATAGCCCTGACTTCCTGAAAAGCCATGGCTAAAATTTGTGCGGCTAAAAGGGATAACCGATGGTAAAGTAAGTTATCCCTGTCGAGATACTGAAAAGCGTTATCCTCGTTTTTCCCAAAACTGTTTTGCCAGTTCGCTCAGAGCGCTAGTTAACTGAGCGACAGATTTCGCACTTTGCAAATTATTCTGCCCGGTCTGTACATTGGTATCAGCAGCATCGCGTATATTGATAATACTGCGGTTTATGTCTTCACTTACTGCTCCCTGCTGCTCGACCGCAGTCGCTATTTGCGCGTTCATGTCGGTAATTTCGTTAACGCGTTGGCCAATTCCATCAAGAGCTGTAGCTGCTTCCTCTGCGTGAGCTACACTCGTGTCCGCTTGCCGAATACTTTGCTCCATGACTGTAACAGCGGATTGCGCTCGCTCTTGTAGAGCGCTGATCATGCTTTGAATATCCGTTGTCGATTGCTGTGTGCGAGCAGCAAGACTGCGAACCTCATCGGCGACAACAGCAAAACCACGCCCCTGCTCACCAGCACGCGCGGCCTCAATTGCTGCGTTGAGTGCCAACAAATTCGTTTGCTCGGCGATCCCTCGTATAACGTCAAGAACTTTTGATATCTCGTTACTTTGACCTTCAAGCTCATGAATAACCTGAGCGGCTTGCCTAATTTCACCTTCAAGGGCAGTGATTGACTGGCTTGTGTGGGCTACCAGACGCTGGCCAGATGCCGTCTCAGTGTCTGCTCTTCCGGCCGCATCTGCAGCATGCTGTGCATTGCTCGCAACCTCTTGAATGCTTGCCGCCATTTGGTTTACTGCCGTTGCTATTTGATCTGTCTCTGCCTGCTGCTCAACTGTAAGTACATTGCTTGACTCAATATCCTTTAGTAGGCCTCGGGTGTGTTCGCTAAGCCGATTTGATGCATCACCTATGCGACCTACTATGGCGCCTGTTTCAGCTTGCATCATTCGTAAAGCAAACTCTATTTGGCCAAACTCATCGGTGCGCCCAGTGTAGAGGGATTGACTTAATGGGTTATTGGAAATATTCCTGGCTCTTTCAACCAGTCTTCCAAGAGGAGAGAGAATAGCCAAAACACTAACAGAGCTTAAGCTTCCTGACATTAAAGTGGCTAACAATAAGCTGCTTATTGATGTATCAGTAAGCATGCCGGCAGCCATTGCGCTCGATATAATACTACCCCATATGAGCAAGAGTATTTTCACGGAAAAGCTAGCAGCCAATTTCGGCCTCGCGGCCTTCCCGCTTCTCAATTGAGCATATAATTTTTCCGCAGCCAAAACCTGCTCAGGTTCAGGCTTGGTCCTTACAGACTGGTATTCAACAATCGAACCATTCTTAGCTATTGGCGTTACATAAGCACTTACCCAATAGTGGTCGCCATTTTTACAGCGATTTTTTATTAGCCCCATCCATGAGCGGCCAGATTTTAATGTACTCCACATATGCTCAAATGCAGCAGGCGGCATATCTGGGTGTCTTACGATGTTGTGAGGCTGGCCTAATAGTTCTTCCTCAGTGAAACCACTGATTTTAATGAAGTCAGGATTAACGTACGTGATATGGCTTTGAGGGGAGGTAGTCGAAAGAATATTGGTATCTTTTTGGAGTTCTAAGTTTCGACCCGTCACTGGTAAATTCTGGCGCATAAGAACCTCAAGGGTTGGCTGTTTTATTTTATTGTACTCGGCATTAAGCCCAATTTCTTTAGCGTTACGATAAAGCTAGCACGGAAACGACCGATAGGTGCAAGAAAGTTAAGGGTTGCATCGCGCATGTCAATCTAGGCTATACCTCAACTGGGCGTCAGTCGGCTCACTGGCATCGCGTCAGACTAGGGCCGCTTTCTGCATTATCTGACGCCTAAACGTCAAACTCTATGGCCTCAACCTGACAGGCCGCATGCTTAGCGTACGATTTTGTCCGTTTTCTCTACCGTCCCCTACTGCAGATAAAGTTTTGAGTAGTGACAAGTCGACAGATGAGCAGAGAGCCAAGGCTGAAGATCTTCGACAAAAAGCGCAAAACCGTATTCAAGAAAGAGAGAGATTGGATAGGGAATGGGATGAAAAAAACAAATAATCTTGATTTTGATCAGTAAGTTAACTTGTCTGTCTGGTTCAGTATACTGAACCAAGTCATTAAATCTGTGTGGTAACGTATGGCTATTTTGTATAGAGCGAAGTGCGGCGATTGTAAGTACGAGTGGACTAGCCGAGCTGGTTTTGGCACTCCTGATTATTGTCCGAAGTGCAGAAGCAAAAACATTAGCTCATCTCCAATCAATACTAACTAGATCTGTTCATAGATCGCCTTGCTGTTGGTTGACTAGGTTTGTTGTTCCAGCGTAACCTCTTACCCAGAAACGAAAAAACCGCCCTGGCAGGCGGTTTTTCGAAGGTACTTAGAGTTGGCTCTCTTTGTACCAGGTAACGGCTTCTAGCGGGAAGCAGATACCCTAAATCCTCTTTAGTCTAACGTCCCATTGGGATAGTTATCAAGTTCCTTCCCGCAAAGAATCCCGTTACCGAAGGCCACCACCTTTGGCGCTTTGTCGTATCTGCACGGATTGGAAGCATGAGTTTGTTGCCGTGTCGGTGGTATCGTGACTGGGAAACAGATCGGAAGAGCACACGTCTGAACTCCAGTCACCTGAAGCTATCTCGTATGCCGTCTTCTGCTTGAAAAAAAAAAA
>OGVK01000139.1_pt1 | contig 10602 bp, 14 predicted proteins | sample 1575721 | NCBI WGS metagenome assembly OGVK01 (sample SAMN07581521, study PRJEB24739) | freshwater metagenome | place: Singapore | collected 2015-01 | reverse complement strand
TTTCACGGCCTTGATAAATATGGGTGGCCGAAAAGTTGAAAGAAAATATGAGCCAGTTATTTGCATGTGGACAGCACAACAAACTACGCAACCTGGTTGGCTTGCTTCGCAGGCAGACATTCTCGCAAATGATTGGCAGGTTGTTCCAAACTAATTTTGTCCGAGTGCGGTGGGGCTTTAGTTTTTATTTTGTCTCACTGCACTTACCTATGAAACGGTACACTATGACGCGAATCAATTACCACAACCTGCTGTTATCAACTGCCGACCGTGCGCGGTGGGTCACAAGCGGAAAAGGGTTCCGTCCCCCGCTTGTGCTTATGCAGGGCGGTTGTTGATAACATGTGGCTATCAGACACTATCCGATTAAAACGCTTTACGAATAGCCAAAACAATCGTTAACAGCCCTATCCCAGAAAGCACGTAAAGCACCGGAAGATACCAGGGCTTTTTAGGTTTGGCGGTTATGTTGGTTTCGACTTTGAACGGAACGCGAATAGTATCGGGTAAACATGTTACTTCCTGCCATATCGTATCGCGTCTTATCACGGTCTTAGACTTCCAGCGGAAAGTTTCTAAAGTTATCGTGTCGTTTTTGGTTACCTGGTTTATTAAAGCTATCGTATCGGTCTTTGTTTCTTTGGTTATAACGTCAACAAATAAAGTGTCGGTCTGGACTTTAGCCCCTTTCTTAATAGCTCTTTGTGCGTGCCAGGATGCCGAACATCCAGAAAGTAAAATAATTATCGCTATGTATCTCATTGTAATAAACGGTAACTTCTAACTAATGCCAATTCTGTAATAGTAACCTGATCAACTTCTATGCCCCAAGCTTTAGCCCTTGACCTTGTTTTCTTTTGTATTTCATTGTCTAAGTCATTATTGGTACATTCCTCCCATGTTCTATCTACTATCAATCTCTTGGTTTCTCCTTGGCAAATATCCGCAATAGCATCAAAAGCGTCTTCAACTTCTAAAAGGAATACCCTTGCGTCTACTACTCTATATTTAACAATCGCTGTTATAATAACATTCTTACCACACTTTGTAGTTAAAGTTTGGGGTTGTGTGTTCATTGTCGTAGTGGTGTTTCGGCAAGTTATAACCTCTTCAATTAGTGGCCACTTCCAAACAAAGCCGGCTTTCGGCTGTCTGTGGAATAACCCAAACCTTAAAACTAATCCATGTTCGTATTGTGGGATAATTGTAAAAGGAAAGATCCTATCCCAAAAGTCCTTAATTAGTTCTAGGAGTTGTTCTAAAAAGGTCATGAGAATATGTGTGTTAATCTTGCAACCTGACCAAATTTAGGATGATGAATAAAAGCCTCAACCGCCTTGGCGTTATGCTGGTAACCGTATCTATGATGATAAGAGTCTGCCCCGCTTGGGCTCCTTAGGCTTTCGATAGTTACACTACCAATTTCGCGGCTTCTTTTGTGGTGTATGTGATGCGTATAGAAATACCTATGAGGACAATCATGCCAAAATTCACTAGCTTCATTTGCCATCAACAAAGGTAAATCGGCTTCTTTAGCCCCATCTCCATGAGTTCCACCAATTAGATTCTTGCCATAAACATAATATTTTCTATGTGATGGGCTAACATCAAACTTTACAGAATGTACATTTGAAAACCATGAACTTAAAGTATCTGCCAAAAAGAATCCATTAACAAAATCATGATTGCTGGGATTATACATAATGTTAACGGGCGAAACATACATAAGCGTTTCAATTACCTTTATGTAAAGATCTTTTGCGGTTCTAAAATTATCGTACCACATACCATCGGTATCTTGTGGTGTTCCTTTTGTGGTTGATCTTGAATGATTATCTGTGTGCAAAATGTCATTACCTATTACCAATAAAACCCTGTCTATATTAAATCCCGATGCTTTATTTAAAAGACCAGATAGACCTTCTAAAACTCTATCTACTGCAATTTTTGTGTTATACTCTTCACCGGTTTCTATTGCTCTGGCTAGCTTCCCTATGTGAATATCTGCGGGGTCTACTACTAAAAGATGCGGATCAGATTGTGATTGTAAAACAGGCACCGTGTAGGATGGTGCTGCGGATTTCATGCTTTCCACTATTTCATCGCGTATATCGAAATAGCTAGGATCTTTGTCGGTCTTTGTGAAGATACTAAAGTGCTGGCCCTTGTGCCAATAGTGGCCTACATTTTCAATAGGTATGCCTACCTTTTCGACTTCTTCAGCTAGTGCCTTGTGTTTGTAAAATCGGTAATAAGCTCCTTCAAGATGTTTGAAGGACTTACCATATTTTTCACTAAGCTGTTTTATCCAAGACCTTACAGAACTTTTACCATCGTATTGCTCTGTTGAGAAAATCTCTTTTGGGGTCATTATTTCTTTTTACGTTCAAACAAATCGGCCACACCGTTATTATTGTCGTCCTTAATGTTGTACTTAATCCAGGCAGCCAGTATAAAGGCAAATATAACAATTCCGTGTAACCATGCTGGCCCGTTGAATTGCATTATCGCACCCTCTCCTAAAAGTGCAAACGGGGTTAGAACATACGCCATGAAGTTCCAAAAGGGCATCTTGTGAAAGTATTTTGCCATGTTATTTATTTAAAAAGTGTTTGTATTCAGGACCAGCATCAAAGCATGGGCACGACTTGACCCATTCATTAGGCTCCACTACCCCGTTACCGTTTAGGTCTGGTGACAAATCCCTATGCCCTATAATTCGTTTTACCTTGCCTCCGCTGTATTCTATTGCTTCTTTTATGCACCGTTCGATTGATTCTTTTTGGTTAAAGGTCCGTGTATCTTTTGGTTTGCCTTTGTCGCTCAATCCTCCTTCGTAGCAAATACCTATGGACCTTTGATTGAACCCCGCCACGTGTGCGCCCGAAACATCTAAGCTTCTGCCTATGTGGACCGTTCCATTTTTCCGGATAAAGAAGTGATACCCGCATTGCTTAAATCCCCTTGCTTGGTGGTCCTTTAAACATTGTTCAAAAGTATAGTCAACATCTTCACGGCTTGCGCTGCAATGTATTACAATCAGATCAACTGGCCTTTTGTATTCTTTTGTCATATCTGACGGTAGTTGCATAACTAAACCTTTAGTTTTATATTTGCGCTAGGATTTCACTAGCAATCGCTGATCCCTGGTGAGGCAGCAAAGCCGGCATTATAGCCCCTGATTCGTTCAGGGGTTTTTTATTCGTAGTCTTTACGGATTCTATCTTCAAGGTCTTTTTCCTTTATCTTCAAATCTATTTCTTTTGACTTTCGTTCTTGCATTTTTAATTCAATGTCAAGCTTAAGTTTCCATAAAGTAAAAATACCAATTATTAAACCTATAACTAATCCGGTTGATCTTAGCATAGGGTCAAGTTCAGAAATTACAAAGGCTGTTATCCACCCCAAGTCTAGTATTGCCAAAGCGTATAGTTTTAGGTCGTTCATTTCTCCTTAATTGTTGTGTCTACTGTAAGCTGTGCTAAAGTGTATTTTTTAAGTCCGTTCATAATATTACTAAATTAGCAAATCTTTCTCCCTGTATTACTTGACTATTAGCGTCAAAGTGTGTTCCATCGCTATACGTTAAATCATCGGTAGTGAACCATTCACCATCCGCGCACTTACTTGCATAGCTAGGATTATCAGATCTAAAGTTTTCGGCAACATCAACCAAAGCGGCATTAACAGCTAAATAGTTAGGATATGAAGCAAGATTTCCAGCGTATGCCATAAGACTTACTATTAACTTACATTCAGATGTATCAAATCCAGCATTAAAGCATGAATCTAAAAACTGCTTGTACAATTCTGTGAATTTTGTCTTATAGTCTGCTGTAATAGCGGCTGCATTTCCGTTGTTTGGATTTGATACAGAAGAATCTGCCTCTCCTTGCCTCCAAATGAAAAACCTAACTTTTACTGTACCATTGATGGCGTACTTCAATGTCTTATTGTTTGTTGAATTTAGCCTTGAAATAAATGTTCCTCCCGTACCAGATGGATTGCCTACAACATCCCAAGAAGAATACATACTTGTACCTGAGTCGCTTACTTGGTACATAAATACTTTTCCTGCTTGTCTTTGCTGCATTTGATTACCGAAAGAGAGGTTAGGGCCGAATGTTGTAAGGCTTACACTTTGTTGATTAACTCCAAAGTCAAGTTTAGCGTATTCACTTAATGAGTTGACAACATTTAATATGTAAAAGTCTTGTTCAGTTTGAAGCTCTGCTGGTGGACCTGTTGGAGTTCCAACAAAGTTTGATTGACCACCACCAAAACCAAAGTAAAGTATTTGACCTGTTCCTGCTGTCTTGTTTCCTTCTGCAAAGTATGTGTTTAGTGCAGTTCTTTCGTCTGTTGTTATAGTTCTTTTAACAGCTACAATGTGCCCAAGGCATAAACCAGTTGCGTAGGTTGCTGCGCCTGAGCTTTTAAATATACTAAGTCCATCTGTAGGGTCTGCTGTAGATGGTGTGTTAACATTATTTTGATTGCCAATTAAGACACCATTAAGCCATAGGCCAACATTATTGTTAAGCCTTATAACTTCAATTTTCTGCCACAAATCAATGGTTGGGGTAATGGCATTGTTAACTGTTAAATTTATAACAGAGTTTCCAGCACTTGAAAATGTTACTGTAACCCTTAAAGCATTACTTACACTAGATGCAGCGCGATTATCGTACTGCAAATTAAAACCTGTTTTTGCAGTAGTTCCTCCGTTGTTATTAAATATCGGGTATAAACCGCTTGCTGTAGTAACAGGAGCCTGCGTAAACATTATCTCACAAGCAAAATAAAAGCTATTAGGGCCGTGAAGGAATTTATACAATGTTTTTTCAGTTGTTTCAATACCGGCACTTCCTTGTGTATAGAAGAAATTACCTCCAAATTTAGGAGTAGATGGCGCAGATGATTTTGTAAAAGTTACAGCGTTTTGATCGTCAGTAACAAGAGAATCTAATTGGCTGTTATAAATTCCTGATCTTGTTTTAGTCGATGTTGATCTTCTACTAATCCACAATCCTAAATCATTGCCGAATAAGGCCGTTGGGTCTGGTGCCCCAGCGTTACCACTCAACCACCAATTATATATTAAAGATTTTTTCATAGTTCCTCCCTTGTTGCTACATCGTAAAGATCGTCAGTAGAGTTGTAAATACAGATCAGGTATAACGTCTTATTTATTGTTGTAGCCGTTGGAAGTGCCGCACCAAAAGCCCTGTATTTGTTACCGTAGCTTAATGCGCGGCTTGTTCCGTTATCAGTTACACGAATTACAAAACCTTCAAAGTTACTTATCGCACCAGTTGGATTAGCGATTAACAAAGCACCGTTTTGCGCGGTAATTTCAAAAGAATCGTATAAACTAATGTTAGGCGTTAGCGTTGCTGTACTTGCTGTACTTATAATTCTTGGGCCTTCTATCTGATCTACCTTTATCATTAGTTCAATGCTTCAATAATTACACTTAAGTCCTGTACTGTTATGTTTGTAGCGCTTGTAGCATTTTCAATAAATATCTCTACAAATTCATTTTGAGCAAGTGATACAACACCCTGAACTTTTGCCCCTTCTGCTCGACCTGTTCCGCCTGTTGTTATGTAGCTTTCAGTTTCAGGTTGTACTGATCCGTTTTTAGCTATGTAAACACCTATTTGATGATTATTACCAGAAGTACAAGATAGGATAGCTGTAACCTTAAATGTACGAGTTATAGCTCCTGTAAATGTCGCCCTGTTGTTTGTATTGGTAAATTTCTGTGTAATAGCTTGTGATACGGTTGTACCAGCTACTTTATACGCTGTATTTGATAGGCTTATAGTTGTGGCCGTAGCGTTACCGTTCATTGTATAGTAGCTAATCTCTGCGCTATTGCTTATGCCTCTATTGTTTACGAATAGAGATTTGTTATCTGTATGTTGTAATCCTGAAACATAAGTGCCACCGCCTGAAAAGTTACAAGTATCTAAAATGTAACCTTCAACAGGTATAGATGCTGATGCGCTAATATTTAAAGACGTTTCGCCTGACAAAGAAATAAAAGCAGAATATATAGCCCTAAATCTTCTGGTTATTGTAGCTGTTGCAGGAACTATTAAAATAGACTGTCCAGCCCGACCATCAAAAATGCAAGAGATAAATCCTACAGTTCCGATGGTTCCATCAAAAGTCCAATTCGCGCTATTCAAAACACCGCAATCAGTAGCTATAAAGTTGTTGTAACTTTTTATAGTTCCGATAGTAGCGCAATCGGTAAAGTTAACCCCGAACCAATCTAAAGCCTGGTTAGCGTTCGAACTTGCGTCTAAGTTTAAAGCTGTGCCGTGTTCTATAGTTATACTCCTCATTGGTAATGACCAATTAGAAGTTATTAAAGCCGTAGCCGCGTTTAGTCCTGTTGACTTTATACGAGAGTTTTCAGAAGAGCCACCTAAGATAGTAGTGTTTTGTCCTGCTACTAATCTGTCGCCCGTTAAATCAACAACGGAAGTAAAGAAGTAGGTAGCTTCATCTTGTAAAGTAATCACACCTGCGACCGCTGCCGGTAGGTCTGATTTAGTGTCGACAAATATAAAGTTGTTGTTAGGCTGTACTCTTACGCCTTGTATAGCGTTAACCCCGTAAACAGCCGTAATAACGTCACCAGATAAAGGAGCCGTTACAAATTGAAAAGTGCCTGCACTTGGTGAAAGTTCCGCAAATTCTCCTGCGGTTTGAGCTACACCGTTTCGGTAAACGATTAAAGTCCCTGAAGTATAAGTACCATTTGATACTGTGAAAGTCGTATTAACACCGTTAACCACTCCACCCAAAGCACCGTAATCACTTGCGCCTGTCTGGTCTATTAGTATTGTTCCACCATTTGCATTCGTTACGGTAATAGTAAGTGCATCGGTTTCGAAGTTATCAAATTCGCCCTCGTGCCCTTTTGCGATACCAGTAAACCAGCTTTGCGCATCGGTTACGTTCCTTACCTCGATGAAATACTCACGCGGTTGAATGTTAACCTGTGCTTGGCTTGGTGCGATAGTAATTGAGTTAACCCCAATAGTAAGACCTGATCCCGAAAGAAGTTGTACCACGTTAGTAGAATCGCCAGCGTTACGCTTTAGATTTACTTGCCATGTTTTAGTATTAACAGGGTATGGATTTCCAGCTTCGTCAACTACGTAAATAGTTTTAGGCAATGGGGTACTGTTTACCCGAAAGTAATACCTTATTTTCTTCGATGGGTCGGCTACTATGTCGATCATATTATACTACTACAAAAGAATCACCACCTGCTGTCTGTTTAAACCAAAGCTCTCCAGGGTAACACTCAAAAGGCGGTATTGTATCGGTTGATGACCATGCCCTGTGATTTACAGTAGGTGCTGATCCGATAGCAAACTGAACCGTTCCAGAAATTACTTTAGGAAAGTAGGTAACAATATTGTTGATACCTGATTGTCTTTTGTCTATTATGTTTAAGTTATCAGCGTTAGTATTACCCGCGCTAACTGTTTCTCCTGCTCTTGCGTTCATATGTCAAATACTCTAAATGATAAATGATTAGGTCTTTCTATTGCCTGATTGAATAACGGATAAGTAACCGCGTTATCTCTTAAAAACTGTATAGTAGTGTCTTGGTAAGATATTGCAATACTCTTTAACTCTGTTATTAAATTTCTTATAGCCGCATCACTAGCCGGCTCGCTGTTAGGGTTTACCTTAGTAGTAACTCCGTAACGAGTTACGTTTAATTGCTGATTAGCTATCATTCGTGCTAAAGAGTAATAAGCTACAATAGGTTTTAACCCGTAGTGCTGTTTAGTGGCCCCTCCGTAGTTCCATGTGGAACCATTGTAAAGAGCCTGGTAATTAGCGTACATCGGATCGCCTGTCTGGTCGTACTTTGTTATGAAGTCGTAAAACAAAGCGTTACCCAGCACGGGCATAAGGTCATGCCTTTGCGCCTCTTGGATAAAAACCTCAATACGGTCCTGTACTATCTCTTTTGCGATAGGTCTGTATTGATTGATGTCATTTGCCGTAACTAATAGCTTATCCATTGGGATCGTTTGTTGGATCGTTATCTAACCAAAGTGCTATCTCTTCCTCGCTAAGTCCAAACGCTCTTAAGAACGTCAAAGCTTGTTCCTTAGTAATAGTGCCTTTCTGAAAATCAGCTACATACTTTCTAAAGTTGCTAAACTCTTTTCTGCTTAGTTTAGTAATGCCTGAATTAACAGTCGCTGTCTGGGCTTGTAACTCCTCAACCGCGTATTGTTGTTCCTTAATCTTAAAATCAGCCTGAATAGGTGACTGCCAGTACTGCATTAAAAAAGAAAAGAACCTAGAAATCTCATTACGCTTATTTCTTGTTATGGTGTTGAAGTAGATATAAGCATCCTGCATGTTCTGTTTATTGAACATCCCATTCTCAGGACGCACGCCTAAAAGTTCTTTAGGCATAGCGTAATTTTCCATGATCGCGTTAAGCGAGCTTGAATCGGTGTATTCCCATTGACGGTCTACGTTAGGGGGGGTAATACTTGTAACCATCCTGGTTACGTCAAAGTTAGGATCGTTTGTTTCGATTCCTAAAATACCGTTTGCTGCCGCGCTTCCTTTTTTCTTTTGGAGTTGAGTAAGCAAATTGTTTTGCTCACCCATTGAGTTCGTTTCAGGTACGACAATAACAGTACTAACGCTAAAACCATTCTGTAACGCGCTTACTTTGTAAAGTGATGCTTCGTATTGAGCTTGGGCGTGTTCAAATACCGGATCGAATGAAGACTTGGGATATTTACCCTCTTCAGGAGTCCAGTAAAGTATTTGGCCCTTGTAGTTTTCTATGCCATCACAGTCAGCTATCTGTTGTGCGATAACTTCAGGATCAGGATTGAAAACATGGTAAGAGGTGATCTTTCTTGTTGTGTCTTTTGACTTACGATAGTCTTGCTCCCAGTTTGTTGAGTAGCGTATTTCGTCTACATACCCATCGTCATCAGCAATACCTAAACGGCAATACTCAAAAGGGATAGGGGTGATTGAAGAAATCCGGTAATTAAGATCATACCCGATATGTAAAGCGGTTGCGTTGTATTTTGCGAACGAAAAACAAACCTTTCTAAGCAAATCACCAAGATTTCCTCCGTAGGCACCCTTTTCATTTACTACAAGTTTGTTTAGCTGATCGTCAATAAATCCGTCACCGTTCAAGAAATCGGAAAGTACTTCAATAGCACTTTTCAATGTGTATGACCGTGCGATTATCTCTTCACATCTTTGCGGGTATAGATTATCGGTGTCGTACTTCTGTACGTCCTCGTACGTGTCTATTAAAGTCGGGACACGTTTTAAAAGTGGTTTATACTTTTCGTATAAAATCATTCACCTTTCTTCTTTTCAGGTTTGGGTTCTTCAAAGATAAAAAGCTCCACTAAGTTAGGGTGCTTTTCAATTACTCGCTTTGCCAGTTCCTCAGTTAAGTTTCCTTCGCTGATAGGTTCAAAGCCTCTTACATTTAGAGTAACCCCAGGCTGTTTAAATTTTACCATATTATTAAGATTCAAAAAGTACTTCAAAACTAACCGTTACCGCTGATGCCGGTGCTGTCGGAAATAACAAACTTATATTTTCACTTGTGCTGTACAAAGGTACATTAAGATCGAAAACAACTTGAACAGGTGATCCAGCTGCCGCGGCCGTTGTAGCTTGTCCTAATATCCTTCTTTCCGAAATGTTACCAACTAGCGTTCCAGGAGTTGGGGCTACCGTATAAGCTGCTAATACCGCGCCTGGCAATGTAGGATCAGAAGAGTCTAAGGCTATAGATGTAGGAGCTGTTGATGTACCGCCAGAATGTGCCGTGCTGAACTTTGCTACTGCAAGACGCAGATAAGCTACTGCAGTAAGTGAAGCCCCTGATATAATGATCTGTTTGACCTTTATATTTCTACCAGCCGCCCCGTTAATTGTTAGGAATGGTGCCGTACCGGCTGCTGCCACTACGTTTCCGGATGCTCTAAAAAATGACATATATTTTAGTTTTTAAAAAATAGGGGTATAACCTTTCAATCATACCCCCCTTACCTACCTCACCAAACCAAATTACGATACAATCAAATTGGTAACGCTAATCGCTTCACCTTTGATAGTTCTAACTCTTACCTTGTAAACGCCAGCCGTCATGGCTACCGATGTACAAGTAATTGAAGTCGTAGAAGCTACTGTAAATGTAGCCTGATTCACTACCGCGCCTGTTGACTGGTTCACGTAAGCAACACTTGTTACGGCATTGTTTGTACCACCTCCGAAGAAGTTTGTACCAGTGAAAGTCAGAGCCGTTCCACCCGCTGCCGCTGCCGCTGTCGGAGATACTACTGTAATAGTAGGTAAAGCCAACAAAGTGTTTATAGCTGCAAGTGAAGTCGCATAGTCGGTACTTAAGAAAGTAGCCGGTAGTTTTGTTTCAAATTCATTTTCAGGGCTTGCCAAAGTGATAGAGAACGCTCCACCGTTTTCCTGTGGTGCGCGCAATGCCGCTGTCATTTCTAATCCAACATCCAAACCTAATACTTCGAAAGCATTGTATCGTGACTGGGAAAC
>OGVK01000138.1_pt1 | contig 10624 bp, 11 predicted proteins | sample 1575721 | NCBI WGS metagenome assembly OGVK01 (sample SAMN07581521, study PRJEB24739) | freshwater metagenome | place: Singapore | collected 2015-01 | reverse complement strand
TTCCCAGTCACGATACATGCGGGCATCCAGCACGGCAGTCACGGCAGTTAAACCATGCAGTCGATAAGCAGCTTGCGCCAAAGCTTGTAAGGTTGAAACAGGAATCACGGGCAAATCATGTGACCAAGCCAGCGCTTGCGTCACCGCAGCATTAATACGAACACCGCTAAAAGAGCCCGGTCCGCGACTAAATGCAATCGCGGTTAAATCTGCGGTATTCAGACCGAGTTGAGCATAGCCCTGCTCGACCATCGGCAAAATGGTTTGCGTTTGAGCTTTTGCACGCGTATCCAATTGGAAAAACAGTTCTTGATTTTCATCTACGATAGAAACAGAACACTGTTCATTGGCTGTTTCTAATGCCAGCAATTTCATGCTCAACCTTGCTTCAATTTAATCTTAAAAAACGAGGGCTATGATACTCCACTCATATCTTGGACGCGAGAATTTCCAAGCACAGATACAAAAAAACCAAGCAACTGCTTGGTTTTAAACATGCTATTGAATTAAAACTCAAAAACTTCCAATTGCGTAAACTTCTTATAATGCTCGGCATAATGCAAAGCACTCAGTTTCAACTGGGCTTCAACATCAGCATCTAGCGTTTTCACCACTTTCCCTGGGGAACCCATCACCAAGGAATTATCTGGAATCACCTTACCTTCTGGAATTAAAGCATTCGCGCCAATAATACAATTCTTACCAATCACTGCATTATTCAAAATCACGGCATTGATGCCAATCAAAGAGTTATCGCCAACGGTACAACCATGCAGCATGGCTTGATGCCCAATGGTCACATAATTGCCAATTTGCATGGGAATGCCTGCATCGGTATGTAAAACCGCATTTTCCTGCACATTGGTAAAATCCCCCAATTGAATGCTGCAATTATCTGCACGAATTACTGCACCAAACCAGACACTCACTTGTTGTCCCAATTCCACCTGACCAATCACAGTGGCATTGTCTGCCACCCAGCCATCAAAGGGAGCATGCGTGGCTTTCGGTGCATGTCCTGCAAATTTGTACATCATGTTTAATTACGTCCTTTGGTTTTTAATAATGCCTGCTGGGCATAAAATAATGGCGAATTTAATAAAAACGGCCATTCCTTTTGATAATTCAATCCATACTGAAACAGTGAAATCAGCATTCTGGCTGTAAGTCCCCAGACAATTTCATCTTCAACCCGCATACTGGGAAAATACAAAGACTGCTGTGCATAACGTACTTCATGTGGCGTAGGCGGTGCATCCATTAAATGTCGTAATGAGGCAAAGAAAATACGATCAATTTCGGAAGGTTGAGCAATCAGTTCAACTTGAGGTGGAATCAGTCCAACAATCGGTTTGACCAACATGCCATTACGCGCTTTTTGCATGGGTAAATCACCCAGTAGCTGCACATCAAACGGATTTAAAGCGGTTTCTTCTTGAGCTTCTCGGAGTGCCACCACAATATTACTGGTATCCTGCGGATCGCGTTTCCCCCCAGGAAAAGAGACCTCACCAGCATGATTGGATAAATATACGGAACGGCGGGTTAATAATACTTTAGGGTCTGTTTCATCGGTAATCGCAATTAACACAGCAGCTTCAGCTTCCCGCTTACGGGTTGAAAATCTTAAATGCTGCTGTAATACATGTGTTAATGAACGATCATCCATATCACTCACCTCTATTCTTCTTCATTTCATCATAGCTGAATTTTGATCGGATTGGAGAGAATAGATGTCAAACTTGTTTTTTTCAGTTATGCTGAGTGGCACCTTTATCATTGATGATGAATATGAACTTCTGTGGAAATTGTGGACACAAAACGACTGAAAAAATCCCGCTTGGCGATCATCAATTACGTCGCGTTTGCACAGAATGTGGTCAGATTCATTATGTAAATCCCAAAGTTATTTGTGGTGCTTTAGCCCTCTGGGAAGATAAAGTCCTGCTCTGCCGTCGTGCCATTGAGCCGCGCTATGGTTTATGGACTTTGCCAGCAGGCTATATGGAACTTTTTGAAACCATGGAGCAAGGCGCTGCACGTGAAACCCGTGAAGAAGCGCAAGCAGAAGTAGACATTGAACAACTGTACTGTATGTACAATATTCCCCGTATTGGGCAAATCTATGTGCTGTTTAAAGGTCAATTGATTGATGGCGTTTTTGGTGCTGGTGAAGAAAGTATTGAATGCCGTCTATTTGAAGAACATGAAATTCCGTGGGCGGAATTGGCTTTCCCAAGCGTAGAACAAACCCTAAAACATTATTTTGCCGATCGTCAAAGCAATCAATTTATCACCCATTTAGAAACCTTGGGTACACGTCTGGATCATACGGGTTAAACAGTTGCAACCAAGGTATTAAAAACCAAAGCCGATTCAATTGAATCGGCTTTTTAGTCTGTAAGAAAAGGGCTTTAGATTTTCGTCTTTACCGCGTAGCAAGAGGCTAGACTCATTTCCAAAGTTCCCCCGCTTAATTTTGCCAAGGCGGTGTCATCTGCGGTTTCATCGGTATTGTTGGCATTATAAACCTTCTGGAAACTGGCATAACTATTTGCCCATTTCACACTTTCACCCGCCGAATCGGTAAAGCTAATCCGTCCCGTAGTGCCTGCCGAAGCATTTAATAAATTCTGTAAATGGATCAGTGCACCACCGACCACAATACTTTCACCTGCAGCCGAGGTTTGAATAGTGGAATTGACCCCAACCAATGCACCATTTACAGATTTTAATGCTTCATCCCCCAAAACCATGCGGATTGAAATTGCACGATCATCAATAAAAGCTCGTGAAGTCGTACCAATGCGGTATTGCTGTACGCCATTACTGTCTTTCAAATTACTTGCAACACTTAGACCACAACTGCCTGTACTCATATCTGTATCGGTAGCAGCAGCTTTCATGTTGGTGCGGATATCACCATTTTCATCAATCACGACCCCTAGTTTTAGACTCGGCACACTGCTCTCGCTAAATTTGAAAGTCAGATCGGCGTAGAGTGGGAAAATATAACTCTCCCCTGTCGTAACATTGCTGTTAGATTTAAACACTTGCTTGTCTAGATAAGTGATTGGATAAACTTTAAAAATATCTAGAGAGCCTTTATAGGTATCGCTCACCCCATAACGTTGTTGCCATTGCCCCAAATCTTTGAGGTCTTCAGAGGTGACTGTGGTTTTTTGCGTGAGCAGCTTGTAGAACTTTTCCTTGCCCGCAATCATATAGTCATTATACAACTTGCCCTGATTGATAATCAGATCTTCTGAATTTGAATCGTTCACACCAATATAATAATTTTGATCAATGCGTTTGTTCAGTGGATTAATCCAGTGATTTTGCGGTAAGGCCGTCATCTGGGTGGGTTTATAGCTGCGAATTAATTCCGCATTTACCCCTGCAATAGACGTGAGTCCAGATTTTGCCAAACCACGCCATTGCAAACCACTACCGAAAGTATAGCCTTGACGATCGGTCAGTAACATAAAGTGCCCAAACAAATGTTTGGTGGTGGTGTCATTGGCTTCACACACATCTTTATTACAGCCTGTTAAACCATCAGACCCCGTTAAGCTGCTAATGACACTGCCTGAAGTTGAAAATAAAGAAAATTCAGGTTGATACACGGCGGCATTACTAATATTTAATAACTTGCTGACCACCTCAAATGCCTCAGCATCAGAAATGACCGACACATCTAACCATGGCTTAAGGATTGCCGCATAATCGCCATTCACCATCTGCTGTGCCGTGACAGAATTGGTAATTTTATCCAGACCTTCACGAATCGAATCATTCATATACAGCGCTTGAATATCCGTTTTCGTGTTAATGATTTTCTGCTGTAGAGCCAGAGCCTGAATAATTTTGACCAAATTCATGGCAGTCTTGACCGTGACATCACTTGGGTCTAACACAGTTGCATTGCGGTTGGTCATTCCCACTGCAATGTCCAGTACAGTTAAGCGTGGAATCTGATTGGTGCTGACCAAGGCAATATTACTGATTGGGAACGAACCCAAAGCAATACGCTTATCCGCTTTACCCAACAAAAATACATTTACCGTATCATTATAATTACAGGTGCCTGTTGCCACACCATTGTCGAGATCCATCAAAGTAACAAAGGTGTTTTGTGTATCACTGCTACAAGAAAAGTTCAGTCCATCCAAAGGATAATCGAGTGCGAATTCAATACAATTATTGGCGCCAGCGCTACAACTACCATTGACCGTGCTGTTATTATTTTTCTCTGGAATTACGTTTGCGCTTTCACCACCACAGCCTGTGAGTCCTGCTACCATCGTCGAAAGTGCCAAAGTTAATAAATATTTTTTTTTCATTCCTATCACTCTAATTCTCAACTAACGAATGGCTGTTAGTTTGATTTGTCCTTGATTACTTAATATTTGGTCTTCAACATCAACTGCCGAAAGTAAAGGTGTCATCAAAATATAACGGGTCTGAGTCGGCAGCTGTAACATGCCGTCCATCACCGCATAGCGATACTTGTTTTCTTCCCGATTCTGATTTTTAAAGCCCGTCACCCCTTCAATCACGCATCCTGATTCGTCTAGAAATGCCACGAATGGCCAGTAAAAACTCGGCTGATCCTGACTCGAAGCATAAGAGCTGAGCTGTACATTTTTGATGCCTGCCTGAACAGCAACCACTTCATAATCAAACTGATCCTTCAACGGTTGCCGAGGCCACACATTGACATCCTGCTGCGCTTTCAGAACTTTGACTTTTTTGATTTTTTTATCGCTATAACACGCTTGTCCCAGACTCTGCACCACTTGATCTTTGGCAATCGGGTAATATTGGGTTGATAAAGTAATGACCGAACTTTCAGTAGGTTGCGTCGATTTAAAGAGTCGATCCAGCACGCCTTGGTTCACCCCTTTTTCACGTTCCACCACTTGTAAGCGCGGTGCACCTAATTCTTTGTCCACCACCCCTTCTGGCATCACGTAAAAGCGTTTTTTATTTTCTAAATTAAACTCTTGCCCTTCTAGATATTCATTTTTGGCATAACGGTCGCCATTGATTTCAAGAAATCCATCCGAAGTCGACTTCGATGAGACAGGAACAGCAGTTGGAGGACTTGATAGGCGTGTGGCTTTTTCGATTGCAGTATTGGCCTCAATCTTATGAAGTGCACGATCTACCTGTTTAGCGGTTGTGGTGGTTTGAGTATTTTTATTGCTCAGCGCTGGGTCTTTAACTGGCGCTGATGAGCTAACTTCTTGAGGACTCATGTTTGTCAAAAGCACAGGAGATGCTTGTTTCGGAGTCTCTACAGGTTGCACACTTACAGCAGCTGATGACTCAACTTGAGTTTTAAGCTTGGCTGGATGTGCAACAGTTTTAGAGGGAACATTTTCTACAACTTCCGACGGCTGAGCGAAACTTGAAGGTTTTCCCTTGACCGATTGCGGCTGGGGTTTAGTTGCTGTTTCTTCTTTAACTTTTGCTGCGGTTTGTGCTTGGGAGATTTGTGTTTTTGCTACTGGTACAGCAGTCTGAATGGAAGGCATCTGCTGGGTTTGACTTAACCTCGATTCAATTTTCTCTACTTGTTGAGGCTCCAACTGAGTTTTGGTTTCAACTTGCTTGGTTTCCGAGGGCGCACGCGGAATCACCATTGTACGACCATCAGGACCAATAATGGTATAAAACTCACCCGCATGCGCAGGTAATGCCAGCATTCCACATAATACCCATGTAGAAGATGACATCCATGCGAAAAGCTGATTCTTGTTATTGTGTTTTACCATTTCGTACGATAACTCAAGCCTAAGATTGTGATACTGGTTTCAGTTTTTACGTTTAATCCTGCATAAGGATTCAGCAGAATATTGTTCACCCCAGTTTGGTTAGATAAGCTACTGGTATTCGCAGGAATACTATCTTTACTGCGTAAATAACCAATGGATAAATCCAGATCCGTATCGGCATCAAAACGATAACCGACGCCTAAACCAAATAACTGAGCATTGTTAATTGGGACCATGGTATTGCGCTTATCATCTGGAATCGCACTGGTCCGTGGCTCATATCCTGCACGTAATTTCAGACGGTCCGTTGCCGAATATTCAATCCCGATGCCATAGTTCCAAGGTGAATCAAACTTCAACGGCAAGGCCAAACTGTTGTCGGTAATGTCAGGCGACAACAATTTCGCAATTTTCAAAGCAGAAATGGAGCGGTCAAATTCAAACTTGAATTTGTCCCAAGCGCGATAATCCGTCCAGCCCACATCAAAATTGACCTGTAAATCAGGTAAAATTTTATATTTGATCCCGGCCTGAATATGTTGTGGATATTCAAAATCCATCGAAACCAGACCAGACTCTGAAGCAGGAATACTCTGTGGAAAACCAAGAATGGCTGCAAGAATCTGTCCTGTCGGTGAAGACATCAAACCATTGATGAGCTCGCGGGGCGCCTTCGAGTTATCAATGGTGTATTTCCCTTTTAAGCGCATTTTTGCTGCACTTTGATACACCATACCAAAACTAAACTCATCGGTTGGTTCCCACATGACCCCAAGGTTAAAACTCGGACTCAGCGACTGCTCCATAGCGACTTCCATCCGTCCAAAGCGGCCAAATGGATTCATGCCTTCTTTGGCATTACAAATCCCGAGCAATAAAATGTCGGTGATGACATCAGAGTTGTCTTTAAACGGGGTACACACCACCTCATCAATCATACGCAGCATCCCAATCATTTCATTGGGAAAACGTAAATCGGTTTTTAAAGCAAAGGCTTGATAGGACATTCCCACCGAAGCACCAATCGAAAGTTCATATTCACTGCATTGTCATCCACTACCTGTATATCGTGACTGGGAAAGTTGTTGGAGTGAAAGGAATGAGAGCGGAGCCGAAAGTCATTTTTGCCTCATCGAACATGACACAGTTGATGACGGACACAGTAACGAATTTACAAGCGTTGAATAGACGCTGGGATGTTCATTTTACTGTTACGTATAAAGCTGATTGGAATGAGTCGATGCAGAGACCACGAGATAACTCACATCTTGTCATTGACGTGGTGGAAAAAGCTTTGACAGCACGCGATCATTTTTCAGAGAGAAGGAGAGTTCTTCACGGAACATATGAAGATAAGATCAAGGAGATGCAGAAGATTATCTATGATGCGTATCAAGTACATTGTGAAAAGGAAGTTGTTTTGAGAGAAACGACGAATCACATGTTTGCGAGAAACAAAAAAGGTAATTTGCTGCGAGTGAAACCGGAGATGAGTGAGGTAGTGGAGTTCTATCTCAGGAGAGGAGCTCAGATGTTGGCTACATTCCAGCTTTCAGGTCAATTGATGAATGGATTTGACAAGACTCTGTCTTTTTTGCTGCCGTATATCAGGAAGCCGGCTTGGATGGGAATATTGCGTTTCGGCGCAATAATCGCATCTGTAGCGACTTCAATGTATGCGGTTTCGAAATTGATGGGATCGAATGTCGAACCAGAATCAGGAGAAACGAAGGATAGGAATGGAAAACAACTTGTGAGGGTCCAACCAGAGGCGAGCGAGGATAAGGAGCTATATCAGATCTTAACGGATCGAAATATAGTGAGATTGAAGCGAACGGGAATTGACGGACTAGGACTTAGCGCACTTTTTGTTGAGTCTAATGTTTTGTTAGTTCCTGAGCACTTCTTTCTTGATAGGACAGGCGTAGGGAAGTATATCCCCAAAGATACACTTCTATCACGGCGACGATCTCGTCCCTGGCGTAAGGGAGATAACCTATGACCACTATCTTTGGTTACCCTACGATTAAAGCAGAGGTCATCGGGCTTATTAATAAAGCCAACGCGGACTATAACGCTGCTTTTACAGAGGATACTCTGGACGTACAACGCGGCGAGTACGATACATTTGAAAGTCGACAAGATTTTATCGTTAAAGACCTCTCGGGTCATTATTTTGGTATTCGCGATGATATCTCGATTTTCAAACGGAATTTTCAGACCTTATTCAAAGGGATCACACTGCACGTTCAAGTAGGTTCTGGTTACACTAACCGAAAGATCCTCGAGTCGCTCTGTGAGACGTACGGGTTACCGCCTTTTATCGATGCCGATTTCGCACCGGGATTATTGGACTTGAATACCGATGCGGGTGATGAAGAAATTTTCATTAGCTGGCCTCTTGCGGATACGAGCTGGAGCTGGACCGGGATAGTTGAGTTCTATCTGCGCAACACCAAAACGTCGTTGAGTTCGATTATTGTTGATGACCTGGAAGCCTTCGACGGTAATAGTTACGCAGGCATTACATGGACCGTCAGACAGACTCCTCTGGAAGGTGCGTACTATCCTATCCACTTTGATCTTGATAAGGTAATCACCGTCACTGACCTTTCCGGTTTAGACTATCCGGGTAGCTACGATCTGAATACCTTGATCACAGTGACGAAATTGACGGGCCTGGAATACCCAGCGAACTTCGATCTGTCAACCTTAACGTCTACGCTGAATGGTCTCGAGTATCCGCCGATTATTAACCTGTCTGCGCTGAGTAATATTTCGTTGTCGGGTATGACTTATCCTACCGGCGTCGGTACTAATCGCTTCTCTGCACTGGTGTTAACACGTCCGTTAGATTTCTCTGACTACCAAAACGCGATTCAGCAATTCCGCGTAGGGTCGCAGATCACGGATGCGTCTCTGGTCTCCGCGATTGTTGGTAAGATCGCCGCTAAATTTGATGAGATGAATACCGAAGCCAGAAAGTCCAGACTGACCGTGGCCTTCACAAACGCCACTATCGTCTCGATTACTCGTCAACGGTCTTACTACGGCTACACAGAGTACGTGACAGTACAACCGGCCTCGACATCTTTCATTGTAGGACAAGCAGTACTGCGTTACGATATCGAAACAGAAGAATAAACCCAAAAAAGAAAGAGGGGGTTCCCTCTTTCTTTTTCTATGATTTTTTTAATTGACATGTGGCTAATAGGGACGTAGAAGAATGCGCGAGAAGACTTTTAGGATTATGGGGATCGACCCGGGTAGCCGCTGCTTCGGTATCAGTATTCTTGATTATGATTTAGAGACTGGCGTATTAACGTTGTCTCATGCGGAAACCTTTTACGCTGAACGTTTCCTTAACGAACACAGCCAAGAGAATATTTTAGGTAATCGTGGCGCCCGTCACGAAAAATGTAAGCAGTTTCTAATTGAACGATTACATTATTTTCAACCCGAGCTGGTCTCCTGCGAATCTGCGTTTATGAAACTGAAGTTTGTCTCCGCCTTTCAATCGCTGGTAGAAGGGATTGTTATGGCTAGACAGGCAGTATGGGAATACAACACCACATTACCTTTATTCTTGGTGGATCCACCTACAGCAAAGAAAGCCGTAGGAGCACCGGGTAAAGGGGGTGATAAAGAAGCCGTAAGAAAGGCTATTAATAAACTGATTAAAGAAAAAAGAATCAAAACAACCGTCTCCATCGCCGCTCTCGACGAACACAGCATCGACAGTATTGCAATGGGGTATTGGTTATTCCTCAACTGGCAAAATGAATTGAAAGGAATACTGTAACGATGATCATCATTTTTGAAGGAATGGATCTCGCGGGAAAGGGTACTCAGGTTGCTTTACTGAAGAAAAAACTGGAAGAAGAGAAGATTCCACATTCTGTCTTCCGTGAGCCAGGCGGAACGCCTAGCGCCGAGAGAATACGGGAACTGGCCATTTCCAGCAACCGCCCCCAGTCACCTGCTTCTCGGGCGCTGTTATTTATTGCAGCTCGTAAAGAACTCTACCAGGAGAAAGTTATCCCTGCAATTCAACGCGGCGAACTGGTGATATTGGACAGAAGCTACCCGTCTACCTTTGCCTATAGCCCAGAAGAAGATTGGGACTGGATTTATAACGTACACGAGGGCTTAGGACTTTTTGACCTCCCGCACAAAATCTGTTTCTTCGACATCGATCACGCCACTCACATCGAAAGAATAAAAGAAAGAACATCAAAAGACGCTATTGAAAAAGAACTGACATCGTCTCAGGTGTTCAATCTTTACCGTGAACGCTACCTGACATTATTCGATATCCAGAAAACCAATGGGACCGTTAGAGATGTCGAAGTAATTTCCGGTACGGGGAGTATTGCTGATATCTCTATGAAGGTTCTCGATTTTACTTTCGGAGAAGAACATGATTATCAGCGATATACTCGGTTCTGATGAGACAATACCTTTAACTTATTACGCGGTTACAGATACGTCAACGCTAAACGATTTCTTTCGTACATTGGCACCAGGTTACGTGGGCGATAACCCTACGATTAAAGACCTCAAAGAATTCTTGTCAACACGGCCAGACGATGAGCACAAATCTATCTGGTTGAATCAAGAAATCTCAGAGATTAACCCAGACCCTGCTCAGGCTGACTCAACAATCAATTCCGCCTCAAGCATTGACCCTGAGCAGCTCAATAACTTAGCGAAACCTGATCGCATGGAGAGAATCACGCGGCAAATTGTCGGTGGTCTTTATTCCATTGTGATGGCGTTCACTATCGTGATATTTACTTCTGTCGTGGCGATTGTAGCCATCGATAAAAAAGAATTCCCCTCCG
>OGVK01000137.1_pt1 | contig 10636 bp, 19 predicted proteins | sample 1575721 | NCBI WGS metagenome assembly OGVK01 (sample SAMN07581521, study PRJEB24739) | freshwater metagenome | place: Singapore | collected 2015-01 | reverse complement strand
TTCAGGAACTTGGCCCATGAGGATGGCGAGGCTCCGAAGCTCATCGTCGGGATGCTGGAGTTCTTCACGTCCGAGGCCGACACATGGGTGTACATGGCAACCAGACGCTGCGCCACTGCGAGGTGGTTCATCTCCATCGAGGCAAACAGCACGTTGCGGCCCTTCAGCCAATTGTGCAGCGCCACCTTGAGCACCTTCCAGGTCTTGCCTGCTGCCGGTCGCCCAACGAAGCTGATGACATCCCCTGGCATCGCTCCGCCCGTCATGTTGTCCATGTACGGCCAGCCGAAGGTGATCCGTGCGTCCGAGGTGCCCTTGTAGGCATTCAGGACGAGTGCCGGGGCGTCCATGCCCACGTTCATGATGCGGCTGCGATACCGCTGCTGCGTGAGCCGATCCAGCGTGGCCTTGAGGACGTTCTCAGCCTCCACCACTGCCGACTTGTCCTCCTTCAGGATGGTCTGGCTGTCGATGTTGCACTGGTTGATCGAGTCGTAGGCGAACCGGCGATCCAGCAAGTCCACGTAATACTTCGTGGGCTCGGGGCAATCGACCTCTTTCACCTCCGGGAACTGCTGGCTCAGGGTGTCGAACGCTGGCAGAGCGTGATACTTCCCCAAATGGGAAGCCACGTACTTGAACAGGTCAACCTCCACACCCTTGAACAACTGCTCGGACAACTTGGCCTTGTACCAAGCGAGGGCGTCCTTCTCTTCGACCAACTTCCTGATGGTCTTCAACCCGATGTTGAATGTACTTGCGCCTGCCATGCTCACCCCTTGATCTTCTTGTAGTGGGACAACAGGTGCTCCTTGAACAGGATGCCGAAGTCCGTTGCCACGGATTCAAGGCTCTCCACAAAGAACACCGACTGCTTGCCGGAAGTCATCCGGGCGAGCAAGGCATCGTACAACACCTGAATCTGCCACGCCGTCAGGGGCTTGCCACCGTGCGTCTTGACGTGCAGGTTGGGCACCAGCAACACCGTGGGCTCCTGCGGGTCAATCAGGGGCTCCTTGCCGTCCTTCATGGGGACGATGGAACCCAGCGACACGAGCCGAGCGTCAACGAAGTTGCGCACCAGGGCACCACAGATGGACATCATCCGGGCCTCCACGTTGCTGCCACCCTCGAAGATCAGGCCACTGAACTCACCCCGGTACTGGCGGAAGTTCTTCACCCAATCAATCTCGGGCTCCTGGGCCACACCCACCATCGAGTGCTCCACGTAACGGGCCGGAACACCCGCCACCGCACAGATGTGCTCCATGTCTTGTATCAGGCGGGCATGGACGCCTTCTTTGTCGAGAACGTAAGTCATGCAGCCTCCCGATGATGGGTGAATTTCTCCTGTCGAACAGCTTCCGCCACCGCATCTGCCTCTTCAGCCGTATGGTAATAGCCATACGTGGTTTTCTTCCCGTTATGTTGCACTTGCACCTGAAATTTCTTCCTGGCCTTGATGTAATACACGCCCCTGAATCCCGAGGCACCATACGCTTCCCGGTTTTCACTGTTCTGCTTTTGAGTTGCCTCTCGCAGATTGTCGAACCAGTTTGCGTCTTTCACACCGTTCTTGTGGTCAATCTGAAATACAGGGTCAAGCCCTGTGACGAACAGCCACGCCAATCGGTGTGCCAGATAGGGGCATCCGTCAATCCAGATAGTTCTGTACCCTTGATGTCCAACACTACCTGCAACAGCCCCAGCCGTAACTCCGGGTCGTGCTGCCTTCCAGGTGAAGACACCCGTGGTTGGGTCGTAATTCAACAGTGCTTTCAGCCTGTCGCTTGATGGAAGTTGCTTCATGAGAGTCCAAGCTCCTTCATGGCCGCATCCACATCATCCGCACCCGCGACCTGCTTCTGCGGCTTTGCAATCAATTGCACGCTCTCCGCATTTTGCTCCTGACCTTGCCACTTCGTCAAAGTGGAGGGTGTCGAAACGACACTATCGGAAGCCTTCTCCGTCATCGCCTCAAGGGCCACGCCGTAGTGCATGAGCAGGAAGCCGATCACAGGACGCTCAGGAACGCCTGCAAGGCCCTTCTGGTCACGTACCCTTGCCGCGTACTTCTGCCAGTCCCTGACGGCCCAGGAAATGATCTCCAGGGCCTTCTCAAGCCCCACGGCCTTCCCGATCCTGCCGAGCTTGCCCACATCCGCAGCGGTAGGCGTCCCGAAGAACTCGCCGTACACGCCGCTGTACTCCTTCTTCCAGCGAATGATCAGGGTGTCACCCTGCGCAGCCATGCTGCTGCCCTTGGCCTTTGCCAGAACATCCGCTGCTGTCTTGCCTGCGTACTTCGCAGCACCAACAACCTTGGTCATGTCTTGAACTCCTTCAATGTTGCCCTGAATCCCCTGTGCAGCTTGCTGCACGGTGTCCGTAGTCTCTGCTGTGTTCTCTGCTGTACTCTCTGTGTATAAGGAGGGTGTCAGAACGTCACTTTCTACCGTGTCGAAGTGACAAGGTTGATCGTGACAGATCGACAAGGTGGATTGTGCCCATTCGGCAATGTCGGACTCATCTGCCACAAACCCAGGATCATGAAACTGGATCAGGGCATCAAGCCGCTCCACGTCCAACCAATAGTGAGTAACCGGCCTTCCTCCGAATTTCCACAGTCTGGTCTCAACGACTCCGCTCTCCGTCAACTCAGCGATGGCGGTGCGGTAGCCACGAGGGGTGAGGCCACACTCTCGGTGCCACTCATCCTTCGTCTTCGCCAACCAGTACCGTCCCTCACGGATGATGGTGAGCTTTGGCTTGCCGTTCTTGGCAGGTTTGAACCAGTACACCAGTTGCGACAACAGAATGGCCGAGGACAAGGCGGCAGTGATCACCACGTATTCCCTACGCAGCAAGATCGACTGGAATTGTGCTTCTCTTGTCCAAAAACTCACGAATGGCCTTCTGTCATAAGATAGGGCCGCAGCTTCGTCAGCATACGGCCCCAGGGTGGGGAAGATCAGACCGAGGCGTGTTCGCTCGGATTGAAACCGCGCTGGAGCACGCCGAGGACGAACTCTTGCGGAGCCGTCTCCATGCTTTCCACCGTCTTCAGCTTCTCGATCATCGACTCAGCGTTGCTGATCGTGCCGGGTTGCAGAGCCATTTCGATCATCTTTCACTCCTTTGAATTGAACAGGAACAGGCTGGCTGGGCTGAAGAGGCTTGCAACGAGCGCACTTAGCTTGCTTCTCGTTGTTGAATTTCTGCCCGCACTTACCACACTTGAAACTCATGCCGGTACTCCTACGCTATGGAGCTTGCTCTTCGCGTCTTTGTACGCGGCATGTGCTGCCTCGGCTGTGTCATACAACCCGAGGTACTTTTGGCGTCCGTCCACGTTGATGGTGGCTCGGAACTTGCCATTCTTTGGCGATACACCCAGGAGCCCCGTAGAGCTATTCGAGTGTGCCGCACTCTTGTTCTGCATATTGGTGGCGTGATCCACCTTTCGCAAGTTGGCCAAGGCGTTATTGGCCCGGTTGCCGTCCTTGTGGTCAATCTCTTGATCCGGCCAGACTCCTTCAACTAACAGGAAAGCGAGGCGATGTGCCGCAACTTTCTTCCCATTGACCGTGATCATCCAATAGCCCTTGCCGTTCATGGCTCCGGCCACAGTTCCAGCCGGAACGCACTGTCGGCTAACTTTCCACTTGAAAATACCAGTCTCCTGGTCGTACTCAAGCAAGGAATCAACATCAATCTTGATCACACGGCCTCCTGAACGTGTTGAACATGCCGCTGGTGCAGATCATCCAGGCGGGCAATCTGGCCTTCGGCCATGCGCGTCACCTGACCGGCGAGGGCCATATCGTTGACCGCCTTGGCGATCACATCCACGAACTGCTGGTCAGACACCGGGAGGTCGGCTTTCACCGCCGTGACCTCCTGAACTTTCTCGAAAAGGGACTTCATCTCACTGGTACTCGCTGTCATCGTCCTCGTGGTGGGAGGACTTCTTGGGCTTGAAGGGCTTCACGTCCGACAGGTCGGGCAGCTTGAACAACTGCGCCGTGCTGGCCGGGAGTTCCTCCATGCACTCGCTCAAGGCGGCATGGATGGTCGCGTCGTTCACCACCATCTTGCCACCGCTCTTCTCGACGTGATCCTTGAACCACGCCACGGTTTGCTCCAGCACCTGCTGGTCAGCCACCGATCTCAGGAAGTCCTGGGGGCTGCAAGGCCACGTCAGCACCGGCAGCATGTACTTCTCGCCACGGAACAGGTGCAGGTTGCCATCGTCCATTTCGTACTTGTCCGTGCCCACGAACTGGAACGCCGTGAACTCGGGCGTTTCCTGGCCGGTCGGCTTCATCAGTTCGATCATGCGCAACGTGATGCCGATCAGCTTGCCCTTGATGCCCTCGATCACAGTGTCCTTGAACAGGCTGCAATTGATTGCAAACTTGGCACCGTCCTTCACGGCGATCACCGTGTAGAACTTCTTGGTTTGAGGGCTTCGGATGCGTTCGGGCTGGTCAAACAGCGCCTTGATGTCGGTCATTGATTCACTCCATTGAATTCCGGGACTTACCGTAACACGTACTTTACCATAGGTGACTGGTTTGTCAAATAGTTTACTTCTTCATTGCTGCAAAAATTTCCTTCATCTCGGCGGTACACAGCGCATCAGCCCGCTCGTTGAACTCGTGCCCGGTGTGCCCCTTGACCCACTGCCACACGATGGCCTTGTGCTTCTTGCCGTCCACGTACACCAGTTCGTACATGCGCTCCCACAAGTCCTTGTTCTTGACCGGCTTCTTGGCGTAGGTCATCCAGCCGTACTTGCGCCAGTTGTGAATCCACTCCTTGATGCCGTTGATGACGTACTGGCTGTCCGAGGTGATCGTCACCTGCTCACAGGGATGGTCGAGCCACTCCAGGGCCTTGATGATCGCCATCATCTCCATGCGGTTGTTCGTCGTCTCCGTGGCACCGCCGCTGAGGTCGATGGCGTCCTCGCCGTCAACCCGCACAACAACGCCCCAGCCTCCCACGCCTTCCGGCAACACACAGCCCCCGTCTGTGTACAGTTCGACCTTGTGAGTCATGTCATTCTCCGAAGAACTGCCAGAGAACTGCATTGCAGCGAGCGTGTACGGCTCCCAGGGTCTTCCCGGTCTCATGGCTGTGGTGAAGGTGTACAGGGTGCCCGAAGAAGCCGGTAGGGAACAGTTTCGTGTCCACCTTGGCGGCTACCACCTCCGGGTGAGGCTGGCCGTCCAAAGGGCACCGGCAGTAGTAGCACTTGCCCTCCTGCAACCTCTGGTACTCCTCCCGGACGGCCCTGCGGGCTGGTGCAGTAAGCCCATCGTAATCGACAGGCAACTTGATCACAGCGTACACCCTTCATGCAGCTTTCGTTTCTCTTCCAAGTACCGTTGGTGTGCCTCCTCTGCTATGTTGAAGGTTCCGAGGTTGTAGTTCTTTCCCCCAACCCGTATCTGGGCCTTAAATTTACCTCGCCACCTTGTAACCCCAAGAAGACCAATGGAGCTAGAGTTTGGAGATTTCTTCAAATTCTGCATATTCACGAAATGAGGCACATCTCTCAAATTGCCCCACCTATTGTCACTACGATCCCCGTTTATGTGGTCAACAACTCCACTAGGCCAAGCTCCAGTCATTAGAAGGAAGGCGAGGCGATGGGCGTAGAAAGAGCCCCCATCAATACTTATCACTATATAACCATGCCTGTCTGTTCCAGCCACACTACCAGCCACAACTCCACGGGTTCTAGCAATCTTCCACTTAAAAACACCTGAAGTTGGACAATAGCTTATAAGACTTTGCAGTCTTTCTTGGGTAACTATCTTATGGGACACCATTAAAGCTCCACCCAGGCGTTTGCTTTAACAGTGCTGTAAACAAGTTCAGCTACTTCTGCATGAGAAAAATCATCTAAAGCAGTAGCTTTTACAGCCATACTGAGAATTTGTACTTGTTTCAAACTTGGCTTCTTACCAAGAACAGAAAGGAAGACTTCTTGGGCGAAGTTTAAGGCTTCAGAGGAAGACAGCCTAGGAATCTTCATGTGAAAGTCTATTCTCCCCGTGCGGTAAAGCTCAGGAGGGATGTGGGCGAGGTTGTTCGTCGTCATCACCGTTAAAATACTGCTCTGATGGTCGGCAAGCCACCACAGCAATTGGGACATGATCCGGGTCATCACTCCCGAGTCTTCCTTGTCGGTGAAGTTCTTCTCCACCTCGTCCAGCAGCATCACGCAAGGGGCTTCACGCTCTAGCAGGGACAGGCTGCGGGCCACCCGAGCCTCGGACTCACCGATGTAGCGGTTCAAGGTCGTGGCGATATCAAGCCGGTACAGGGGCACGCCCAACTCCCTGGCGATGGCCTTCGCTGCCAGCGACTTGCCGACACCGGGGGAGCCCTCCAGCATCACGCCACGAGGGCGCAGCTTGGGCGGCGTCTTCTCGCTCAGGAAGTAGGTGCGGTTCATCTTGAGCCAGTCTTCCAGCTTCACCGGGAACTTGTAGAAGTCGAAGTCCGGTTCCACCGGGATCAGGCCCTGCACCGTGCCGCCCAACATGCTGCGGGTGCGGCGAATCTCCTTGATGGACATGCTGCCGGTTCGGGCCTGGGTCAGCATCACGATCTCGCTGACGGCCTTCAGGGACAGCCCCTTGAGTGCGGCGTAGGTTTGCTCCACCTGATCGGCCTCCATGACCTCTTCCAGGTAGCCCAGGATCATCTCCTTGGGTGTGGGCAGTTCACCAGCGTCGAACACCAGCGGGTTCTTCTTGGTCGGGTTGATCACCACCAGTTGGTGCTCGTGCTTCACCAGCATCTTGTACACGTCGATGGTCACGTCTTCCACGTCCATCGTCCAGTACAGGGCAGCACCGAGCGCCTTCACGTTCTTGGGCAACTCCTTGATGGTCATCTTTGCAATCAAGTGCAAAGCCACCTCGAAGTTCATCAAATCATCTGTTGTCACTCCAAGCACTGGAATCTTGGCCGACAATGCGTTTTCAAACATTCACTTTCTCCGGTAAATCGAACATGGAGGATTCGGCCTTTGCTCTCGCAGCAACCGCGCTTTCAAAGTCATCAAAGTATCCGAGGAACTTCTTCTTGCGATTCAACCAGATGAAGGCTTCCCACTTGCTGGCTTCAGAGGCCCAAGAGACTCCCTTGACGCCAGAGGTGTTGGCCTTCGACAGGGAGGCGTTCTGGCAGTTTACCTGCCGGGTCACATCTCTCAAGTTGTCGATCCGGTTGTCGTCTCTCACACGATTCTTGTGATCGAGAACGTCCGAGGGCCACACTCCGTAGTGATAGAACCATGCCAAGCGGTGGGCAAGGTGAAGAACTCCATCCACACGAATCACTAGGTATCCGTCGAACTTGGCTCCCGCCTTGTCCCCAACTTTCACCCGGTTGCTGGTTCTGACCTTCCAACGAAAGACTCCAGTTTCCGAGTCGTAACTCAGAACTTCTTGAAGTCGCTCTTGGGTCAATTCCATTCGTCACTCCTTTGACTGTACACGTACTGTACCATAGTTCCGTGGTTTGTCAAATGGTGCCTGCAATTGATTGCAGCAAAAAGAAAGCCCCGAGGGCATCGGGGCTCAACTGCTTTCGCAGGGAGGAGACAAGCGTAACTAGGGAGCTTGCGAAGACTTCTTCGCCTTCTCAAACGAGATTCTACTTCGTTCGTACCACTCCTGCCAAGCCTCTATCACTTCTCCTCTGGCTTGGCACTCTGCGTTGTTTGCGGAGGCTGCGGCTGCGACTTCAGAGATTTTAATGCCGGTCTCTTCATCAACATTTCCGGGGGCACTTCCGGCCAGTTCGGGATTGATGGACATGTTCCACATCCACTCAAAACCAGAAGTGACAACACACTTGGAATCAGCTTCTTTTGTGACATATTTGACCACCTCTTTCGTTACGACCTTCACCTTTTCCTGCCTGGACTGAGACTCAGACAGCTTCTCTTTCAAGTCCTTCACCAGGGCCTCGGACTCCTCCTTCTGGGTCTTCAAGGCTTGTTCGGCCTTTTGAACTCGGACGGCCTCAACCTTGTCCCACTCAGCTTGGACATTAGCCTTGCCCTGATGGTACGCCAGCAGGTGCGTTCCTACGAGGACAGCCATCAACAGAACAGCCCTCCCCAGAGGTGTACTCACCAGCCACTTGGCCCACGACCCCACCGCCGACCACGCCATTGACAGAAACATCATCGTTCTTCCCCTTACCGATCCAGGCCAGTATAGCCCGGTTGCCAATCCACGCCGCCATGTACCCGGTGAAGTACCACTCCGTAAAGCGGTTGTTCAGCACCAGATACACGAAGGCCCACGTACTCACCAGGAAGGCTCCCGTCTGGCTCGTCTTGGTCAGGCTCACCTTCCGGTTGTCCATCACCAAGTCGCGCAAGTCGAAACGGTCTGGTGCGTTCTGGGCCTTGAACAGCAGCCACAGGAACACCACCAGACCGATCACCAGGAGCCCGACCATCAGCAGGTCAAGGCGAAGCTCGATGGTTTGCGTCACAGCGAGAACACGCCCGTCGAGAACAGGGAGGCTTCTGCCTTGCGGCGGCGCACCAGCCCTGCCATCACCTTGCCTGCGCTGTACACCCACTTGGCGAACTCAGCAGCCGCCAGTTGGAACTTGCCAGCGTTCACGTAGGCCAGCAGAGTGCTGTCGGCGAAGTCACCCTTGATGCCGTCCGCCTTGCCCACTCCCGTGTTGAAGGCCATGCTCACCAGGGCATCGAACTGATCCGGGCTCACCTTGACCTTCAGCAGGCGCTCCACCTGACCCGAGAACTTGTTCAAGTCCTTCATCAGCAGGTCATTCGCCTCCTGCTCGGTCATGGGCTGCTTGAAGCTCTCCCCCGGCAGGACAACGTGGCCGTAGCCGATGGTGGGCTTGCCAGCGGGGCAGATGTACACCGTGGCAGCGTGCCCACCGTTCGGGCCTTGCTCGAAGTGCTTGACGAGGTTCACACACTTTTGGCTGACTTGCATTTCACTTCTCCTTCGTGTCGTCCAGAGGGGCAGGAGCCGTAGCCCCTGTGTACTGGCTGGTCAGGCTCTTCGTCGTGGCGATGAACCTACCGTAGATGAACTCCATGAACCTTGCACCACCGTAAGCCGCCAGCGTGAACGCCACTGCTTCGATAGCTGCGGGCACCTTGAAGTGCTCACATACCCAGAACGTCAGAACTGCCGCCAACGTCGCATTCACGAAGTCCCGGCAGACGATGATCTTCCAACGCTTTACGCCCTCACCGCGAGCGAATCGTTGCAACAAAGCTGCTGCGGCACCCCACGATGCCATCAGCAGCACGTATCCGTACTTGACCCACTCCACACCCATCGGGCCGGTATCCAACAGCCCAGCCGCCATCACAGAAGGCGGATACCCGAGGATGAAGGCGCAGAGTAGCCATGTCGTCGTCTTTTCAGTTTGAATCATGCCGTAATACCCTGCTTCTTTTCTTGCAAGCGTCCTTGTATGCAATGAATAGCAAGAACAACAGGTATGTCGGGGCCATGAAGTCAACTGTCTGGTACTGTCCGTCCCAAAGAAGCTGGTATCCGAGTCCCGCCCATACCGCACCGCAGTAGAAGTATCCCGGAACTTTCGCTACCGAACTAGCCTTAATGCAGGTTCTACACGACTTTTTCCCCAGACCACGCCAGTTCCAACCGGCGTATATTTCGAGGGCCGCGAAGGCTGCGAGCCAGACACCACCTGACACCAGCAGCACTATCCACATCCATCCGTGTTCCTCGAACAGGTAGGCATTCCGAAGGTCATCGGGAGTGAACCAGAGCACCACTCCGTAGATGATCATCTGAAGGCCCATGAACAGACGCAGGGGGATCATGTTGCAATTCTCCTTAACTAGCATGGCGATCTCCTGCAATTGATTGCAAGAATGGGAGCCCGACGCTACCGCCAAAGCTCCCATTCTAATCCTCCGTGACTTAGATCACCACCCAGCGCGTCAACTCCGAGCGGGTGTTGCCGAGGGTGTACAGGAAGTTCACCTCCGACGCCCCTTCACGGAAGGTCGTCATGAACATCTTGTCCCCAGCCACCGCTGTACCTTGAGGCACCGGGTTCAGTACCCAGGGTTCCAGCACGTTCTTCGCCGCGTCGAAACGGTAGATACGTCCGGTGGCGTCCTTCTGGATGTAGATGTAGCCGTCCAGGTCAACCGAGCAGGAGCCGGTCGTGAAGGTCTCCATCTGCTGACCGTAGGCGACGCCACTGATCCAGGTGTTGGCAGCGATGTCATACACGTCCAAGACGTTACCTGCCGCCCCACGGAAGCTGTAGATGTAGCGCCCATTCTGATTGACGAGCACAGTGGTGTAGTGTGCGGCGTTGCTACCATCGTTCCAGTCTGCCGCCTGCACGCCGTCGATCCAGTCCGCCGTGAAACCACCACCAGGGGCACCAGCACGAGCAGCCGTGGGGGCCAAGGTCGTCCAGGTGTTGCCGCTGATGCTGTAGCGGTACATGGTCACTGCGTTGTTGCCGAGCAGATAGAAGAAGTCACGGAGGATTAGAATGGGAGCTTTGGCGGTAGCGTCGGGCTCCCATTCTTGCAATCAATCTCCTGCAATTGATTGCAAGAATGGGA
>OGVK01000136.1_pt1 | contig 10637 bp, 9 predicted proteins | sample 1575721 | NCBI WGS metagenome assembly OGVK01 (sample SAMN07581521, study PRJEB24739) | freshwater metagenome | place: Singapore | collected 2015-01 | reverse complement strand
AAATGTAAAGAACTCGGCAGGTGGCGCAGTAAATCAGACGGTCATCGACCAGTTGCTTGACCAGCGTACAGAAACACTACGCAAGCGTTTTAATCCTATCGCACGTATGCCTTTGGCAATGATAGACAAACTCGCTTTCGAGGAATGGAGTAACGGTACAGCAACCGTTGACCCAGATAAGGACGCAGCAAAGAACGGATTTACCATTGACTTCCAAGTAAAGAAATACCACGTTCCTACCGTATGGTCTGACAAGGACAACGCAACGGCACTTGAGGACTTGAGCAAGTTCGTGTATGATGTATGGAAGGACTTGCATATCAGAATTGATACGCTTACCCTTAACCCTGACGAAATGCGCAAGATTCTTGCACAGAAATCAACCAAGGATTCCCTTACATCTTACCTTACTACAGGTACAAAGAGGATTAAGGCTATCGGTATGCCTTCATACGATGACGTAAACGTTGTTTTGGAAGGGCAATATCGGCTTCCACCAATTACCGAAATAAGCGCAGTATGCGACATTCGTGGTGCAGGAGGTAACATTTCCGTACCGTCAGAGACATTCAATGCCTTTCAGGACGGCCGTGTGGCAGCAACTATAGGTACTGACTTAGGTAAGTATATGTATACTCTTTTGCCTGAACAGGAGATGCCTGATAAGGATTATACTTATGCGGTAGCACAAGGTAATGTACTTATTTCCGCTTTATCCAAAGAAGGTCAGCTTTCAATAAAGAGTAAGGCTTGTGCGCTTCCTGTAATTACCGTAAGAAAGTCTATGGCAATCCTTGTCACTGACGATACGACTACAGGTTCAGCACTCTATTAATTTGCAATCATGACTAATTCAGACGCTTTCAGAGCTTACATGGACGACGAGAACAAGGCAACGCTTGTTCTCACCATGTATTCGGTCGACCCGACAGCCAGCGACGCCACAAAGGAGAGTATGGCACTCGGAATGATAGAGCGTGCTGATGACGTCGATTACAAGCAGCTCAATACTTCCGAAACCTTATCCGATTCAGCCCGAAAGAGCCTGAGGAAGAGAGGTTTTGGAATACTTGAATCACTCGGTATAGAATATATCACCGCAGACGGAAGTAACGAAGTAAATGTAACACACTGGTAACTATGAGTTTCAGATATTCATATACGGCAACGATAACGAAATCGGGAGGTACGGACGAAAACGGAGACCCGATAGACGGAACGCCCGTACAGTTCAACTGTGACTACCAGCCATCACTGAACAATATCAATATAAATGTAGCAGGCAGTTCAGTACCAGTTTCGTATCTTGTTTTCGTTCCTACATCTTGTGATATATCATTCAATACAGGTGATGAGATAGAATGCAACGGCAGCAAAGGTACGGTAGCACTTTCGATACCTTACAAATTCGGAAAGATGATATACGTTAAGTGATGAAACAGAAATGGAATATAGGGGATATTCAGAAAAAGATAGACGCTTTTTCCGTTTCACACGAAGAGCAGGTAGTCAATGCGATTTTCGGTGAGTGTGTCGCTTTTGCCGTAAGGGCACATAACGGCCATACATACAGGAATTACAAGGGCGAGCTCGAATCATCAGTAGGCGTAGTAGTCTTGAAGGACTTGCAGGAGGTAAAGGAGTGGAAACTGATAGCAGCTTCGGGAACCGACCCGTCACGTGGTATAACTGATTTCTCGAATGTGCTCCAGGAGTACATTATAGGACAGAGTACATTACCTGACGGAACGCAGTTACCCGAAAAAGGAATAGCAGGAATCGTATTCGCGGCAGCACCGTATGCAGGAATAATAGAAGGAGGAATGGAAGTAGAACAGAGCACGTGGACGACGGAATGGCAGGGAGTTGCAGGAAAGAAAGTACTCCATGATTTCGCACCACCGGCAAACGAGATACTTCAGATACTAAAGGTAGCAATAGGAAAGGCAAAATGACATGAATATTCTTGATGTGTACAACGGATTAAGGCAGCAGCTTTTACCGATAGGGCTTAATATCTACAAAGAGATAAAGCCGACATCGGAAAAAGGAAACTGTATCGTACTCAATTCCGTACCCATAGAGAAAGACAATGTTCAGTCGATAGTCGATGTTATTGTTATCCTTTACTTGAACAAGAAAAACGGCCAGTTTGACGGGCATAGCGCAGAGACTTTGTTTCCGCAGATAAGCGAAGGTATAAAAACATTCATTAGCAGCGGAACACTGACTACGATTAGGGAAAGACTGGAGCCGGAAACACTTAATTTGGACGATAGTAACACTACCAGCCAATTCACTTTCAGAACGATTATTTACAATTAAAGAACAAATATCATGGCAGGAGAAACAGATTTATTCGAGATGGTGTCCGTGTCCACCGCAGAATACGCAGATGTGACACCGGATGGCAGTATTCCGTCATCATGGACATCTATAAAGATTATCGAAGAAGGGACGTTTAACCCCGACTTCAAGCCTGGAACACGTACCAAGCAGTATGATGCAATGACAAGACAGGCTTTCAATGTATACGCGGCAGCAGACGACAACAAAATCACTGCAACTATCCATAAGGCAAGTAAACTTGATGTTGTAAATCTTACAAATGCTAAGCTTGATGCAGACGGTACACTGCAAATGGGGTCAACAAAACTTACAAATAAAGCATTCCGATTTACAGGATTGGATATCGGAGGTACTTTGCGCACGCTTATTGTGTATAATGCGGACGTTTCCGTTTCATGGAGCGGTCCGGTCGATTCAGCACAGAAGGCAGTCGGTTTGCAACTATCGTTGGAACCTTTACTGGATAACGGGCCTACTCCTCACGTAGTGAGTTACAAGTAAAGTCATAAAATTATAAAGGGAGAGTGAAAATATCGCTCCCCCTTTATTTTTAAAAATGAAAACATGGAAGAGAATAGTCAGAGCATTTCACAACTTATAAAGATTGAGGCGGACGCCATACTTCACAGGCCATTCAAGCTGAAAGGCCATGATGATATAGAGATAAAGCCTATAACGGTCGGTCAGATGATAGCCATATATCCTTATCTCCTTGCAATGGAAGAGGACGGTGAGGCTAAAAAGATACATGATATAGTATCCAAGGACGATTTTCACGAAGAGCTCGTAATGAGCGCAAAGTACTTGCAGATAATGAAGAAAATCATTGACATTATCGTAGGTGAAGGAAAAGCGGACGAGCTTACCCCAGATGAGGTTCTCGTTACGTTAAGCGCTATCGTGAAGCGAATAGAGACAAAGTCTTTTCTAAACTCTATCATCCTGACAAAAAGGTTGAGCCTGACAAGTTGGGAGGGGTAAATAGCCTCCCTAAACCATTTAACTGGGAAAGACTTATCGTTGATTCCATGACATTCTTCCACCTCAGCCATAAGGAGATTCTTGAAATGTCATTCCTTGAGATGATGAGGATAATCGAGGAACATAATTCAGAGGTCGAGGAAGAGAACGAAAGATATGAAAAATCAAAGAATGGGAAACCGAAGGGTCATGGAATAATGGCTATGCAGGGGACACCCGGATATGATATAAATGTAAAATAATATGGACGAGCTGTTTTGGGCAACAGGAATAGATAATTCCGGATTGCAGAAAGATAAGGATAAGGCGGTAGATATATTCAGAAAACTTGCCGAAGATGTCAACAAGGAAGTTGATGCGATGGATACGTCTCTTAACAAGTTGAAGGAAGCAGGTAATTTCAAGTTCACCAACCCTGTCGACCCGCAGATGTTTGCGTCCATAAAGCAGCAGGTAAACGAGCTTACACAGGTCATTGATGCAGAGATAAAGAAACTCGGAGATTTCTCGTATCACTATGATACGGCCATGAATAATATCAGAAATTCTGCATCAAAGATAAACACATTACCCGCAGCAGACCCGTTGGGGCCGACCGTAACCAAAATCAAGAGCCGCGTTTCAGAGGCCGACAAGTCAATTAATTTCCTTAAACGTATATTCCAGCGAGGAGTAGCTTATTTAGCCGTATACGGCTCCATAAACTGGGCAGAGAACTTCGCAAAGCAGGTAGTCGTTACCAAAGGTCAGTTTGACCAGTTGGGAGTGGCTATCAATGCGTTTGTCGGTAATGCCGAGCGTTCAAAGTCGCTTATCAATGATATTACCAACTTTGCCATCAAGTCTCCTTTTCAGTTACTTGATATAACCAATTCAGCAAAACAGTTACTTGCGTACGGAGTTGACGCCAAAGAAGTCATGGGCACTTTGAAACTTCTTTCAGACGTTGCGGCGGCTTCCGGGCAGAGAATTGAGGATATAACCTATCTTTACGGTACTTCAATGACACGTGGAAGGGTGTATGCACGTGAAATGTATCAGTTTGCCAGTCGTGGTATACCTATATGGCAGGCTTTGTCGAAGGAAATGGGTGTCAACCGTGAGGAGCTTACTAAGATGGTCCGTAACGGGCAGGTTGGATTCAAGGACTTGAAGGCGGCACTTCAAAGCCTTGCAGGTCCTGGTGGAATTGATTTCGGTTTGTCAGATAAGATAGCAGCAACTACATACGGACGTCTTTCCAACCTCGAAGATGCGTGGAAGAAGGCACTAAAGGAAATCGGGGAGGCGAATACGGGTATCGTCAATGAAGGAATAGATGCGACCTCGCAACTTATTCAGCACTGGCAGAGAGTTGCAGATACCATTAAGTCAGTAATCGTAGCCGTAGGTGCATACAAGGCCGCACAGATAGCAGCAGGGGCAGTTACAAGGACAAAGACAACCGCTTATGCAGCAGGATATGTCGGTTCGGTAGAAAAACAGGGAGGAATAACCAGCGGTTTTGCCGAAGCAGCATCACAGGCAGGCCTTGTAAAAGGTTCAGTCGAATATCAGAAAGCGCTTGCAAGGGAAATGGCGTTGCAGGTAGAGAAAGCGAATATCGCCATTGTGGCAACAAACAAGGAAATTTATGAAAATCAACAGCTTCTTAACGTGAAGAATGAGGAGATAGCAAGGATAGAGACAGAGATTGCCGTAAAGAAGCAAGAGGCGGCCGCAAGCCTTGCATCGGGTGACAGTAAAGGTGCAGAAGCGTCTGAAACAGAAGCAAGCACGTTGCAGGAGCAACTGAATACCGCTGAAAAGGAAAAGAACACTATTACGACCGATATGGAGACAGCATCAAAGAAAGTCTCTACATTGGAAACGGAAAAGAACAATGCTCAGACCATCATCAATACCGCAGAAAAGGACGCGAATACAGCGTCTACGGGCGCCCTTTCGATAGCTACGACCACGCTGGGACGTGCATGGAAGGGGCTTACCGAATTCATGAAGGCAAATGAGTTTGCCTTGATTGCGGCAGGCGTATCACTTGTTGTATATGCTTTGTACCGTATGTACAAGGCAACGAAGGACAACTCCAACGGCTGGAAGGAATGGGACAAGATACAACAGAAGATTGATGATGACGAGCAGAAGATGATTGACAAGGGTAATCAGCTTATCAATGTCATGACATCAGAAAACAGCACCTTATACGAAAAGATACGTGCATATCAGAAATTGAAGAGCCAGTACCCCGAATTGTTTAAGAACATGAAGGAAGAAAACGCCCTTGCCCAAAGCGGAGCGTACTGGCAGGAAAAATTAGGAGAGGCGATAGACAGAAGGACACAAAAAAGCTTTTCTGCTTCCGTAGCACAAGCACACGCAAACGCAATAGCAGCACACGCAGAATTGAAAGCGGCACAGGAAGAATTTAATAAGACCAAGATTCCGCGTGCTGTTTCAAGTGTATTCGGAAAAGTTGCAGGCGCAGCAGCAAATCTGGCAGATACAGGAATACAGGCTTTAGCACATGCACGTTTGCAGGCAGCGTTGGAAAACGTATTGGTTGCAGACCAAATGGAAAAAGCCGCCGATAAAGCAGCAGCCGACGCAAAACGTGCCCAGCAGTCCGCAGGCCGTATTGCCAAAAAACCAGTTACCAATAAGGCTTACTGGCAGCAGATGGACCAGCAAGCTACAAATACTATTGCTTCATTACCCGATACAGGAAGGACAAAAGCCCAGCAGAAGCAATGGGACGAGGCTTACAAGCAACAGGAAATAGCTGAAAATCATCTTAAAAACTTCGATAAGGCTTCGCAGAAAGACCGTGAGGCAAAATCAGCTGAAAGAAAGAGGGAAACTGCACGGGAACGTGCACAAAGGCTGCATGAGCAGGCAGTTCAGTTTGCTTCGGAGGTCAATCAGAGAAAGCAGCAGATAAAGGCAAATAATCAGGAAATAGCCGACTACGAAGGACAGGCAGAGGAATTACGTCGGCAAGCTTTCACCGATGCAATGGAAAAAGGCTATTTCCACGACAAGAAAGTCATTGAGGACGAATACGAAAAGAAAAAGTCAGACATAGAAGCAGAGCAGGCTAAGATTATCAAGCTGTTACAGCAGAATGAGAAAATGCAATGGGAGAATATACCTAAGAAAAGCCGTGGTGTATTCAAGCCTACCGTTACCTCTTGGTCTAATGTCCCCGAAGCAGACAAGAAGGGTGTGAACGATGCAATAGCAGCAGCAAACGAGGTAAGGATTGCAAAGGAAAAGAGCTTACAGGAGACGTTCTTGAAGCAGTACAATGACTATTCTCTTCAAAAACTGGAGATAGACAGGAAGTATGAAGCCGACAGAAAAGCCCTTATTGACATAAGAAGCCAGTACAAGGAAGGGACACCCGAATACGATACATTCACGCTAAGGCTTGCACAGAATGAAAAAAAGAAGGTACTTGAGCAGGCAAAACTATCTTTCAGCCAGTTAAAGGAATCGCCTATCTATTCCCTTGCATCAGAGGACGCTACACGTGTATCAATAGAGGGACTTCAAAGGCTTGTTGCCATATTACAGAAATACAAGCAGGCAGCAATCGACGCCTACGACCCCGAAAGCATACGCACATGGTCACAGGAGATTGACAGTGCAATGGCCAACCTTGCAAAGAGAGACCCGATAAATACACTGAAAAAATCAAGAGAGGATTTGGTTAAGGCTAATTCCGAAGTTACTGAATCGACTAAGGCGCTTACCGAAGCGCAGAAAGAATACAACGAGGCAGCAGAGGAAGCAGCTAAGCTGAATGAGGAAAAGGGAGGATTACAAATTACGGAGCAATCCCTTTCGTCAGCAGGCGGAGTGAGTTCGGAGCAGAAACTTGTTAATGTAAGGAAACAGCTTGCAGACGTTACCTCAAAGTCTGCAACTGCCAATACCAAACTGGATAATGCACAGACCAAACTCACCAACGCACAGAACACGCAGGCGTTGGCACAAAGCAAGGTCGTTTCCATTACCAAGACACAGACGGAAGCCGTACATACCCTTACTGATTCATTCGGAAGCCTTTTCAGTGCGATAGGGAAGGTAGGTGAAGAAGCAGGCGGAATGGTAGGACAGATAATGAGCCTTATAGGTTCTATCGGAAGTACCACCGTTTCTACGATAAAGGCAATGAAGGACGCCGACCAAATGGCGGCAGGAGCGATAAAAACCGTTGAGAAGGCAAGTATTATCCTTGAAGCAATAGCTGTTGCAGTACAGGTCATTCAGAAAATCGTTTCCCTTTTCAAACATGAATCATGGGCCGAAAAGGAATACAAGACACTGGTAAAGCTCAATTCCGTACTTGAAGAGAATATCAGCCTTTACAAGAAACTTCTTGAAACGGAAGCAGGCGCGGAAGCAGCATATACAGGTACGCAATATCTGAATACGGTAAAGCGGACGATAGCGGACGATTATCAGGAGGCGTATGACAAGATGAAGAAGCACTCAGAAGTGAGTGCATCAGAATTGTCAATATCTGATATGAAGGCTATACAGCAGATAGACCCATACTTCAGTTATTCTTTACATGGAATAGAATTAGGAGGGCAGGTTTTTGGCAAGTGGCACTATGTACTTGGTGATATTCATAACCTTACCGAAGAGCAACTGAAAGAACTACAGGAGAAGTTCCCCGAAGTGATTGCAAACCTTGACAGTAACGCGCAGTCGGCTATTGAGGACATCATCAACAAGACAGAGGAGCTCCGTGATGCAGAGAATGAGGTTGACAAGGCGATAACTGGTATTGATTTCAGTTCCTTGAAGGACGGAATGGACGACTTGCTGTTATCCACCGATACGACGATGTCGCAAATATCCAACAATTTCGAGGATTATATGCGCCAGTCCATTCTCAACCTCGTAAAGTCACATTACCTTACTTCGGCACTCGAAGGGTGGTATGACCAGTTCGCAAAGGATTTAAGCGACAATACGCTATCCGAAACAGAGGTAGAACAGCTAAAGAAGGACTATACCGACATATTCACCAACGCACAGAAACAGGTAGACGACCTTTTGCACGTTGCCGACATCACGAAGTCGGACACCAACCCGAATACCATCAAGTCATCGGTTCAGTCCATGAGTGAAGGAACGGCAGACGTGCTTACGGCACAGTTTACATCTATAAGGGTGAACGTGGCGGATATGCTGAACGTTCAGAAGGAGTTCAATGCTTCTTTTGATACCGTAAAGACCGACATATCGATGATAAGGGAAAATACGGCAGCAATAAAGGACATCAAGGTTACTTTGGACGACATGAAACGGAACGGAGTTAAAGCATTATAAGCAAGGAGGGCAAAAAGACATAACAAGAAAGGAAAGAAATATGGATACAGTATATATAGACGGGCAGAACATTCAGACGACATGGGGACTGCACCCTTTGATAGATAAGTTCTATGAGGACCTGATGAAATATCCCGACATCAAGAAAAGGGTAACGTCTGACTATGACGACCAAGACGGAACGAATGTATATTACTCGGCAGGGAAGCTGAAAGAAAAGGAAATAACGCTTACTTTTGGAGTAGACACCTACGACCACTACCTTGCGTTTCTTGATTACATGGTGGCACACCCTTTGTTCGAGTTGACCGACCTCAATCCGATAGACAAGGGGATATTTTTGGAATATCTTTCTTCTGGTGATTTCCATTATTATTACACAGGTTCGGTGTTTGCAGTAAAGTTAAGAGAAGCTAATTTTAAGAATCGTTCAAATATCTATCTTGTTACGGAAAATAATGATTATATTTGTACGGAAAACGGTGATAGATTAATAATATAAATTATGGCAGACTTTAAAATAAGTGATTTAAATCCCGCAGGAACACTTAACGGGAATGAAATAACTCCCGTAGTTCAAGGCGGAGCAACGGTAAAGGCAACGATAGCTCAGTTATCCGCAAAGGTACAGAATGATGTATTACCAGTAGGTACGGATGGTATTGCGGACAAATCGGTAACTCTTGATAAGCTCACTGACGCAGCAAAGGAATATATAGGTGCAGCAGGGACGATAACCAACTATCCCGACGATGTGACACTTGAGAGCTATAACGACAACGGCACGCAGAAACTACGGGTAAAGAGTACAGCAATGGAGCAGCTTTTATCCGTCGGTGTGACTTTCGACTGGAGCAATTCGGGAAGTGCGCTGACACGTGTGGGCAACGTCAACTTGCTTGCAACGATTTTCGACGCAATAGCACAGCCGGTGACACTCAATGACGACGGAACGGAAAATCAGCAACTCGCCGAGAATATTCAGTATCAGACCAACGGACAGGCGTCTGATTTGACTGGAGCACAAGGTCAGTGTATGGTAAGGGTTAAGAAATTCTATGTAAAGCGTGTTTTTGATTCCATGCAGAGATTGACTGAACTTCGTATTTCATTATATCCTTTGGCAGGATTCATACCTCATGAGAAATTCACATGGGGAAATGGAAGGGACAGGATTTATATCGGAATGTTCGAAGCGTCTTTGGTGAGTTCAAAGATGGCGTCGGTAGTTGGACAGCCAGTATATGTAAGTGTTCCGTTGGCGACTTTCAGAAGTGCCGCTGCAGCACGTGGTGCAGGGTGGCATGACTACGATTATCTGACACAAGACTTGATACAAACCTTATGGTATGTATTCTTTGCAGATATGAACTCACAGGTAAGCCTTCCCGGATATACAGGTGGATACTGGGAGCAAAGTTGGTTAAGACCGACAGGTCGCTCAAAAGTACTGACTTCAAAGAACGGAAGTGTGGCAGCAGATGCAACAAATGATTCGGATATATATAGTTCAACCAACTGGAGTGATTCCAATAAGATTATTGCCAATAGATTCTTATGGATTGAGAACGTTTTCGGACATGTATGGAAAGATTGTGACGGAGTATCTTTTGACGGTCGACAGGCAGGAAGTAGGCATGCATGGATGACTGCAAATCCCAATCTGTTTACGTCTGACCCTGCAACGATTCTTTCGACATACAAGGATATGGGGGTCGTACTTCCATATTCTCCAAATGAAAATTGGCTGAAATCATTCGGAATATATTTTCAACCGATAGAATTTGGAGGAGGAAGCAACAATTATTCATGCGATTATTTCTGGAGTTATCTAAATGATAGTACAAGGGATTATTTTCGGCTGGTTCTTTCGAGTGGCAATCTGAGCACTGGGTTTCCGGCGGGTGTCGCGGCTCGTAATTCGACTAACGACTTAGGTCAGGCGCATATCGTGACTGGGAAAC
>OGVK01000135.1_pt1 | contig 10647 bp, 17 predicted proteins | sample 1575721 | NCBI WGS metagenome assembly OGVK01 (sample SAMN07581521, study PRJEB24739) | freshwater metagenome | place: Singapore | collected 2015-01 | reverse complement strand
GAGATGGGTACTGACATCAATTAAACTCACCTCTTCGACACACAGATCCGCTAAAGCTTGAATATCCATGTTTGCCACCGCTTCATCCCAGTGTTTTAGCATCGCGAGGACTTCATGGGCACTTTGCAAATTCGCTTTATCAATGGTCCTGCCAAAACTGAAATTGGCATGCTGGGGCGCTACAAGCAATGGCTGGGGATGATGTCCAAACATTATCCTGAAGCGAAATTGCTCTGGGATGAAGTGAAACGGATTAAACAACTACATGAAATTGTAGAAAAATTAGAAACTGCTGCCCGCTAAAAATACAAAAAGTCATGAGGAATCTGCTATACCTCATGACTTGCTCATCTATACCATTAACTCACTTCACTCAGTAAAATTGGCAGTCCCGTTTCCAGTTGTATAGGCATGGAAATATGTTGATGCGCGACTTTCCATGCGCCTTCGACTTTCTGAAAACAAATGGTGGTTCGGCACCAAAACACTTCTAAACTTGGGGTTGCATCAATTTGATCGACCTTGGAAAAACAGTGCAATACAGCAAGTTCAGGTTGAGCAATCATTTTAATAGCTTCACGATAAACCCGAATGTTCCCGACTTTCACAGGAAGATAACGCTTCCATAATTGTTTGTATGCTTGAATACCCGTGAGATGGGTACTGACATCAATTAAACTCACCTCTTCGACACACAGATCCGCTAAAGCTTGAATATCCATGTTTGCCACCGCTTCATCCCAGTGTTTTAGCATCGCGAGGACTTCATGGGCACTTTGCTCATCACCCGTAATTTCTATGCTCATCATGTCATTCCTTTACAGTGTATCTACTTTTCATCAGCATAAGCCCTGAATTTGACGGCATCACGACTTGAGCGCATCTGCATACAAATTAAAAACATTCAGAGACATTTGCATTTTTATACACAGTCTTAGAAGGCGTACTCCCTACAGCCTCCACAAACCTACAACATGTGATTCCCATCACACTATAAAAACTATAGCGAAAATCATTTAGAGAATAAAGCTGTAATTTTATCGGACATCCAAGACCTCCTTTCGCGATCAGTTTTCATAAATCTTAGCCAATAAAAAAGCATGTCGATGGACATGCTTCTCAAGATTTATTCTGCATTCAACTAAACCGTTAAGTCTTTAATGGTCGCGACCGAGCCATTATTTTTGACCGACTCTATGCCCTTATCACGTGACTGTTCAGAAGAATAAAACTGACTTGTCCCAATCACCTGATGATTGGCCGCTTTTAAGTTGAAATATGGCTTGCCATTACTGGCAGTCAAACGCTCATAACGATGATCATCAGCGCTATTTTTATGGACGGACTCTATACCCACATGCGCAGAAGCTTTGGCTTTATATAGCTCGCTCGTTAAAATAACTTCCCCATTCCCCGCTTTAAGTACAAAGCGATATTGACCATCTTTTGCTTGACTCAGCTCAAACCATCCAGACATATTTTCATTCCTCTTGTTGTTTTCACTTTATTTATTGTTGCTTGAAACTATTTAAGTTCTAAGAAATATAAATGACTTTTAAACAACAAAAAAGAGCATTTTTAATCAAACATTCGCTCAGCAGGAATCATGAGGATTCAAACTGCCCCAAAACCATGCAGTTCAGGAGCAATATTTAACATCTTCCAAATTCAGAATAGATGAGAGCAATCAGGTTGCAGCCGCTGCAACGACTGTTTTCCCGTAGCAGACTTTTTCCATTTCTAAAATTTCCACACAAAGCTGCACAGTCAAATCAGCCTGCTTAGGAAGTAACTGTTGTAAAGTCGAAAGGAGTTGATTTGAAATTTCGGTCTTGGTCTGTAAATCACGACCAGAAAGTAAGGAAACCTTAGCATGCACATAGGCTTGACTGGATTCACCCAAACCAATCAAATAATCACGTTGGCAAATCGCTCGGCTTTTAATGTCCGCGGCTGCTTTGACATGACCTGTCGCGAACAGTGCTTGGTTGAGACCCAACAAAACAGGTTGAGCTTGAAAGTCTTTTAAATTGTCAGAATATTCCAAGTGAATATGTGGCATCTGCGTGCAACCCAAACAGTGAAAACTGGGTTATAACATGTTTTGATTCGTCACTGCTGTATGAAAGTTCGCTCTTTGCATCTTCAACCACCAACAGTGACGTCGTGGCACACAATTACACTTTTTTCACATATTCTGATTTCAGTTTAATTGCACCAATCCCATCAATTTTACAATCAATATCGTGTCCATCGCTGGCTTCAGGCAGTAAACGAATATTCTTTACTTTGGTTCCCACTTTCACAACTGAAGATGATCCTTTAATTTTCAGATCTTTAATCACAGTGACCGTATCACCATCGACCAGCAGATTACCATTACTGTCTTTGATTTGGCTCACCTCTTCTGCTGAATTCGTCTCTCCCTCTTGCCACTCATGTGAGCATTCTGGGCATATCAACAAGTCGCCATCTTGGTAGGTATATTCTGATTGGCATTTTGGACATGGAGCTAAAGACATAAAAAAAACTCGAAAAAGGAAAAGAAGTTCAATGTGACTCAGTTTACTCGAAAGTATGATAAAACCCTATACTCTGTATGGTTATTCTCTCAAGATCATGCGTCACAATGCCTGATCGCATGCCTTAGGCTGTGTATTGTAATAGCGCTTGGAGTACCACTGCATGATTCTGTGTTTCATTCTTTGCCGCAGTAACTAAACTCAGTTTGTGTTGTTGAGCTAAAGTACGTAATTCAGCCAGTGTTTCAGGATATTGCTCCAGTTCCAGCAAATATTTCTCACGAAACTCTTCCCAGCCTATTAACTCTTGGTGATAAGCCTGCCTGAGTGCTGTGGAAGGTGTGATATCTTTGGGCCACAAATCAATTTTAGCATCTTCCTTTTTCATGCCTCTGGGCCATAAACGATCGACTAAAATTCTTAATCCATCTTCTGCTGCAACAGGACTATAGACACGCTTGATCTGAATTTGCATTGATTTCCTTAGCCATGCCGAAATAAGTGATTGATTTAACTTTCCATACTGATATCTTCAATATTTCCATCTTCATCAAATGAGACACATAACACATAGTCTGTGACATTTTTGGGCAGACTAAAATCAATCGAATCATCATTTTCTTCAACAGAATGAAAATCGAGAAAACGTTGCGTTGATAATAACTCAATCACTTGTTTCGCATCAGGACGAGCCAGCCCAGTATGATGGTGCCAATATTTCGGAGAAATTTCTTGTAAATGATGCTCAACATACAGACGTACCTGATTGTCGCGCGCAGTGTCTTGCAGATAGCTTTGCCACATGGCTTGTCTGGCTCTTTGCTCCCTTTCTTTAAAACTTTCAATTTTTTTTTGCATTGCTATCTTACCTTCTAGCTATCGGGTATTTCTGCTGTAATCAGAAGAGTCAGCAATTGTAGAGACTCTTGCCAGCCCAAATAACATGCCTCGACTGGAATCACATCAGGAATGCCTGATTGTGTGATCTGTATTTCAGTCCCCACTGATACCGCTTTGAATTCGACCTTGACCTCAATTAAATCGGGCATATTGGGGTCTTCGAATTGATCGGTATAACGTAACAGTGCATTGGGAATAACTTCATGATAGGTGCCACCAAAACCAATCCGCGTGCCTGTCGAAAAGTTGGTGAAATACATGCGATATTTACCCTCAGGTTTCACTTCAAGCAATTCCACATGCACAGTAAAACCATGTGGAGCCATCCATTTCACCAAGGCATCTGCAGTGGTAAATGCACGATAAACACGCTCAGGGGGTGCATTAAAAACGCGATGTAATTGAACCGTATTCGACATGGGACACCTCTATTTTTATTCTTTGCTGCTGTTAGTCTACGGTAAGCAGTGGAGACTTATGTATAACTTGAGTACAAATTACACAGCAGCCATCCACTGAGACATCTTATTATTCGTCATCATAATCATAGAGATAGCTGAGACAGCCCCAACCGTCGTATTCACCTTGGAACATTTCGGCTATTTTAACAAACCACTCTTCCAAATCTTGAACATCCTGATATTCAGGAATCATATTAACGTGAATATTCAGCACCCATAAATCACTGCCGTCATTTTTAACTTCTTCTTGAAACAGCGAAACCTTTTGTTCTTCATGCAACAAATGCAAAGCACATTTATCAGCTTGTTCTTGCGTGGTGAACACAATTGAAAATTCAATTTCATGCAGATCGGTCAGGTCATTGCCATCTTCATACATCTGCCAAAGTACATTACCGTTATCATCATCTGGAAATAATTCATAATTACGGCTCATTCTTATATCCCTGCTTTTTGCTTATTAATTAAACGTAATTTAGCATGAATTTATGACAGTTTAAGCCCTAAAATTGATATTTTTAGAAGGCAGGCAAACTTTGAATATCTACCAGCTCACCGCTTAAGGGTTGCGTAAATTTGAGATGACTGGCATGGAGTGCCATACGTTTGAACGGACTGTTAAAAGGTTCAGGATGATATAACTTATCCCCTGTAATGGGATGTCCAATATATTGCATATGCACGCGTAATTGATGTGAACGCCCTGTAATTGGGGTGAGTAGTACACGACTGATATCCTGCGCTGCATCGTATTGCATAAGTTCAAAGAGGGTTTTTGCCGCTTTACCCAATTCAAAATGTACAATCTGTCGTGGACGATTTTCCCAGTCCGTGATTAAAGGTACTTCAACACAGCCTGATTGCTGAATCTGCCCTTGCACCAGTGCCTGATAATGTTTGGTCACTGTGCGTGCTTGGAACATTTTACTGACCGCTACCTCGGCATCACGATGTTTGGCAAACATCAGAATTCCTGAAGTCGCCATATCTAGACGATGGGTAATTTTCGCCTCAGGAAACTGGTCTAATACACGATAATAAGCACTATCATGATGTTCGGGTAAACGTCCAGGTACTGACAATAAACCCGCAGGTTTGTTAATGATCACCAAGTCCGCATCTTCATACACAATCTGCAACGGTTCTTGTGGCGGCGTATAAACAAAGTGGTCATTTAAAGGCATGATGCGACAGGCTTAGTAGCAAAGCGGGCAAAATATCAAGCCTAGAGAATGCTGTCAATTCTTCTGTTTTTATGCCATTTCATCATTGATTTAAAAGTCATTCTTCACTGCAAAAGCCTAGACATTTTAATGGCGCTTATTCATTTCAGTGAGCAAATCCAATTGAATTTCCTGAATTTGTGCCAGCCGTTCCCATTGATGCGACAGCAAATGATCCATTTTTTCATGTAAATGTCGAATCTCTAATTCAGCTTTGAGGTTAATCTGATAATCGTGCTGTGAACGCAGCCGATCTTTGGCTTCCTGTCGATTCTGGCTCATCATAATAATTGGTGCCTGAATCGCTGCTAAACACGACAACACCAGATTCAGCAAAATAAAAGGGTAAGGATCAACAGGATGTACCAATAACACCACGGTATTTAACAGAATCCAAAGCACTAAAAAAATGCCGAAACAAATTAAAAAAGTCCAACTGCCGCCAAAGCTGGCAATTTTATCTGCCAGCTTCTCACCCACGGTCCAGTTTTGATCAAACTCGGTTTCGATGTTTTTCGTAATCAGTTCATGCCGTTGCATACTGCTGATCACTTCACGCTCCAAATCTGTCAGCTCTCCTTTTTCAGATTTAAGCAAAGAATGGACATACTGAATCCGATAATGGGTTAAGTCAGGACGACAAATAAAACTGTCGGATGACCATTCTGGATAGTCTTTTTTAATTTCATCACTGATGACATCACGGATCACATGCCCTGAAACCAGCGCTTTATAAGGAAAAGGCTTTTTACACACGACGCAATGATGCGTTTGATTTTGTCTATCCACCATAGTGGTAACTTATTTACTCTTATTTAAGCATCATAGCAATTTTTATCGAAAATGAAGAAAATTCAATCGATTCCAAGTCTCCTATTTCAAATTTATGTGATGATATATAAGACAATCAAAGGGACTAAATTAAACACCATAATCAAAATTTTATAGACCGCCATTGCACCATAGTGCATCGCATCAAAGGTTTGGTCGTTCAACTTGAACCAGCGCCCATGCAAACTTTTCATCCAGTTCTTGGCATTGATAAACACAAAAAACCAAATCAATAAAATTAGATAATTGATGGCTAAAGACCAGCATAAAGCTTCACGTAAAAATTCAATATTCATGCTTATTCCCTCTACGTTTTCACTGAAATAAATGGACAAGGCTAAAGCTTTAACGCGACACGAAAACCTCGTGCTGCATAATAAGACTCTGCTCCATTATGATAGGTAAACACTTGCCCATATCTGCGATCACAGAACAAGGCGCCACCCAATGCCCGAATAGATGCTGGTGTTTGCACCCAACTTGAAGTTTTTTGGTCAAAATTGCCCAGTTGTTGCAAGATTCGATACTGCTGTTCGGCCAGTAATGCTGTTCCATTTTGCTGTGCCAAACGCACTGCACTATCCTGTGGCGGATTCTGTTTACGAGCCATCAATGCTTCAGCGTCATAACACAGACTACGGCGTCCTTTCGGGCTTTCTTCAGCACAATCGACAAAAAAGTATTGGTTTGGTTCAAATTGAATTAGATCTGGCTCGCCACCTGTTTGTTCCATCCAGTGCAAACTTTTGATTTTTTCAGGCTGGGTTTGCAGTTGAGACAATACATCCTGCCACGCAATATTGGGGTGTCTTTCAGGATATTGCTGAAAACGCTGCGCTAAACAAGTAAAAAGTGCTTGATCATCAAAGGGGTGATTGTGGTTGTTTGGACTCATTATTACTCTTCTTTTTATTCGATTATTTTCAGGAAGGTTCTCATTTCATGTTACTGAAACGACTCAAATAACATCGTCTAGATCTGTAAATTGAGCAAGAAAACTTTGGCTAAAGAATGAATTAAAGATGAGGAATAGACTGAATCATTGAAAGTGCTTTAAATCATTTTCTTTTTTATTATTTTATGTTTATTAGATTTTATTCTAACTAAAAAATTTTTTAGGGTGTCAAGGGAAAACATCAGTGGTTTACTTCAACAACCATGACTTTGTAAATCATAACCTTGTGCCTATAAACTCTTGGTCTATAGCGTCCTAAGCCGAATCGAGACCTTTTGGGTAAGTACTACACTCACGTTGTACGCAACTGGTAGCAATCTACTCTTTCCGATCCCCATCACACCCTTGAGATATAGTTTAGGGAGTTTCGACTGGGATTGTTTTCCTAAAAAAAAGAATTTTTAATTATTTTTAGATGTATTTCCCATAATTAACTCATTATAAAGAATAAATTTCCAAATTATAAAATTTAACCAATTTTTAATTTCACTTTTAAGCATAATTTGCGTTTTTTTACCAACACTCTCATCCACTATGCCCAAATGACCATCATCGCAGCCAGAATGACCAAGAACAGCCCCATATGATCAGAACGTGCCAATTTCTCTTTAAAGAAAAATGCCGAAATCAACAAACTAAATAAAATCTCAATCTGTCCGAGTGTTTTAACCAATGCCACAGTCTGCATACTCATGGCACTAAACCATCCCAAGGATGCCAAGAAACTGCACACACTAACTTTAAAGGTTAGTCCTAAGCGCTGTCCCATGTGATACAAGGTTTTTCGGCTAAATAAACCCAAATACAACAGCATAATCACACATTGGAAGCTGATTAAAATACACAGTACCCACGCAGCACGATGTAAAAAAGGCAGCATACCAAGCTCTAAGCTAGCTTCCCGTACCAATAAAGAAGTGATCGCAAAACATAACCCACTCCCCAACCCAATCAAAAGAGTTTTAAAGGAAAGTTTGGTCTGGCTACTGCCTTTGCTAAGTAAGAACACAGCTATTGCACCAATCAATACTCCGAGCCAGCCCCAAGCATTGAGGTGTTCTTGTAAAAACATCACCCCAATTAAAGCCGCCAGAATCGCTTCGCTTTTGGCCAATCCAATGCCGATGGCGTAATTCTTTTGTTGGAACAATTTGACCATTAAGGCTGTGGCATAAATTTGGCTGATCCCCGCAATCACGATATAGAGCCAAAAATGAGGAGAAAAACTGACGACTGCCGTGATGGGTTGTTGCTGATATAAAAATGCGAGATAGCCAAAAGCAAACACAGGAGAAAAAAGGAAACGGGCCAGCGTCGTTCCATAGACATCAACGGTAGTACTGAGTTGCTTTTGAAAAGCATTCCGCCAAGCCTGCATAAATGCAGCCATAATGGTAAACAACACCCAAGCGATTGCCATAACAGTTACTTAATTTCGAACTCAGCCGCTAATTTACTCGCTTCAAGTTCACTTTTCGATCTTTAGTTGTTGTTTATTCTGATGAAATCATCGATGTGGTTGCGATTGAAAAGATGCATTCCCAATAAAACAGGATTCTAATAAACTACTTAAGCAGCCACATCATTAACAATCGGTATTTAGTTGCAACATTAAACTGCTCATCAGCTGTTAGAACTGATTTGTTCAAGGAACAAATCTCTAAGTTCCATTGCACTTAGCTTTTAACTTTGAAAAATCAAAGTCCCTACATCCATGAAAATATTGTTCTGTCTCCAGCTCACCCTGCTTTTTAGACATTCAGTAAAAGCAGATGTGCAATTTCAGGCAAAATAGTGGAAAATTAAGCGAATTAATTCTTCTATAAATTGTTGAAGTGAGCATTGCATGAGTACTGTTGCATTTACGGCTTTCACCCTTATTGGTGTAGACGCGCAAAAATTTCTACAAGGTCAAGTTACCGTTCACGTAGAACGTCTAATGGAAAACCAAACTCGCTATACCGCAATTTGTGATCTGAAAGGTCGAATTCATTTTGGCTTGTGGCTTAAAAAAATCAATTCTGAAAGCTTTGAAATCATCACCACACAAGATCAAAGTGAAGAGTTTGCAAAACACATCAAAAAATTTGGTGCATTTTCGAAGATGAAACTCGAAGCCGTTGGCAACGTATTTCCAACAGTTGTCGACATTCATACTGAGTTTTCGGCGGTGGAAACTGATATTCAAGCTTGGCAATTACAAGCAATTAAAACTGGACAAGCTTGGATTTGCCAAGCAAGCGAACATGAATTTCAACCACAGGAATTACGTCTGCACCAACGTGAAGGTGTGCATTACGACAAAGGCTGTTATTTAGGTCAGGAAATTGTAGCGCGCCTCTGGTTTAAAGCTAACCGAAACATTGGCTACATCTAATTCAAGGTCAAGGTGAGGCTCCTGCGCCTGCAAGCCAGCTCAATAATGATGTTGAAGTTGTGAATAGCATTCAAACAACTGAAGGATATACAGCATTGGTGGTTGCAAAGCCTGCCGCTATTGAAGAACTAGGCTTACAAATTTTAGACCTTCCAAAAGCCTTAAATGGTGATGTGGCTCGACCAAGCAACTAATTTTGTATCCAATAGAACCCGAGATTGTATATAAAAACTATACAATCTCTTCACAATTCAATGAATTCTTATCAAAAATAAATACTTATTATGGATTTCATCTTGTTTTAATCATTATTTGAGTGAAATTCATCTTTTCCACTAAAAATAAATACCTGACTTTGATTATTTTTTAACCAATCAAATCACTACTCAAAATCTAAAATTTAATACCATAAATTAATAAAATTCATTGAGTTATAATAAATCTTGCAGTAAAAAATAGGATTTTTACTGTATTCAGATCGTTTTTTGAACTAACCAGTTTTCTTAGAGCATTTACTCTTATTTTAATTGTGATATTTTTGTCACATGGAGTAACAAGATAATTTTGGTCGGACCTACCAAAAAATTCCAGATTTTACATAAACATACTTAAAAAATCGTGTACCTCAAGGGAAGATGAAAGAATGAAATTAAAAGCGCTTACCACCGCAATGATTCTCGCAGCATTACCAACAGCTGGAGCTTTTGCAGCGGCTCTTGACCGTTCAGGACAATCAATGTCGGCTTTTTTATAGCCTGGTAACTATTTTGAAGCAGGCGTTTCAGTACTTGATCCAAATGTTTCTGGTAAAGCAACTGCCGCTACAGGTGGTGGCCAACTTGCAGATATGGGCGATGATTATTTATTCCCTTCAGCGGCATTAAAATTACAATTAAATGATCATTTCTCTTTTGGTATTCTTTATGACCAACCTTTTGGTGCTGATGCTACTTATTCAACTTCTGATCCTTTAGTAGCTGCAAACACTGGGTTATTTCATTTAAATGGTGAAGCAACAGAGGTTGAAGTAACTACTCAAAACCTAGCAATGATTGTAGGTTTCCAACCAAATGAGAACTTTAATATTTATGGTGGTGGTGTTTATCAAACCATTAAAGGTAATGTTCAATTACGCGGTGCTGCATATGGTTCAAAAACTGGCCTTGGTTACTATAATGCCGACCTTAATGAAGATGGTGCTGTTGGCTGGTTAGCTGGTTTTGCATATCAAATTCCTGAAATTGCGCTTAAAACATCTATTACTTATCGTTCGGAAATTGACCATAAAGCCAGTGCTCATGAATATGGTCAAAGCAATATTTTAGCTGTACCAGCATTAGGTGGCGCTTACCACTCTGTCATATCGTGACTGGGAAAC